>ORJL010172799.1_pt1 | contig 14708 bp, 17 predicted proteins | sample 1779941 | NCBI WGS metagenome assembly ORJL01 (sample SAMEA104232317, study PRJEB22302) | groundwater metagenome | biome: forest; feature: aquifer; material: groundwater | place: USA | collected 2011-08-07 | depth 5.8 m
CCTCAACGCCATGCTCAAACATCGCACACCCTGGGCCAGTCATCATCTTTCTCGCTCGCCAGTACCCGTCCCATGCTAACCCCTATTGACACGCGAGACAGTTGCTACGGTGCACCAAGGCAGCTTCCGCCAGCTTTGCAGGCGGCGGACCATGGGTGCTGCATCACCCTGTACTCAGTGCTTTCTATTGGTCCAAGTATGACCAGTCCTTGTCCTTTTCCGCAAAATCCTTTCTTTCCTGCTCGGTGGTGGGCCTGACCACGAGTTCACAATAGTCGTCACCGTCCGGCAGTGCTTTGACATGCGTCAGTTTGAAGTTGGGATTGAAGGCCATATACTTGGCCGGGTCGACATAGCAGTAGAGTCGCCCCAGCTCGCCTTCGCCGAGTTCATTCCAGACCTTGCCCATGACGCAGCCATAGGCTCTCCGCCTGGTTTCTCCGCCTACTTCTACCGATTCTCCGCCATCGTGCATGCCGTAAAGAGGGACGTCGCTCTGAAAGCTGGCCGGGCTATTGTCCAGTCCTTTGGCGGCGGCCGATGCTCTCGCTTCCTCCCCGATTCTCACGCCATAATCCTTGATTGCTTTCAGGACCAGCTCCTTGCCTTTCTCTTCACCCAGTTCATTAACCAATGTCCTGGCAAAAGCGATATGCAAGAGTCCTAATCTGGCGCAGACCTTTCTCACCTGCTCTTTGGCTTCCTCAAGAGGAACGGTTTCTTCTTTTTCGATCATCTCAGACCTCCTTGAACAGCACCTTACAAGACTGGCCCTGGGGCGTATCGAGGGTCAAACGACCGGGTCGATCCGGGACGTCCGGCCACACCCACGATGAGGGGCAGCGGCCCCAGCCGAAGGCGCTCCAGCTCCAGGATGTCGAAGCCCGCGCCTTCGATAGTGGAGGCAGTACGCCGGTCCAGGTGGCAGCCGGCTCCGAACCAACTCCATGCCGGTGTGACGGCATCCTGCAAGTAGCCTCCGACCCCTTCGGCCCTCACGTGCTCCATGAAGCGAAAGAGTCCGCCGGGCTTGAGCACCCGCCACACCTCCGCCAGCGCCAGGTTTGTGTCCTTGACCGTGCAGAACACCAGCGTCGCTACCACTGTGTCGAAGGAGGCGTCGCGGAAAGGTAGTGCCTCGGCTTCACACTGGAGGAGTCGGACGTGCAGACCCAGCCCTGTGGCCCGCCGTCTGGCCCGCTGTAGCATAAAGGGGTCGGGCTCCGTGGCAGCCATGTGCTCCAGGTCCTTGTAGTACGGGAAGTTGGCCCCCGTACCCGCGCCGACCTCGAGCACCCGTCCCGTAGCCTGGCCAGCCACTCGAGGGCGCAGGTCGTGCAAGACCCTGGACTCCGCTCCATGGGTCAAGAAGTCATAGCTGGCGGCGAACCAGCGGTGACCTTTGAAAGGAGTCAAGAGACGAGGCTCCTTGCGGTGGCATGACGGAAGGGAGGGCCGTGCATCGTAAGGGCTCTCCTACGTCTTACAATGGGCGACAATTGTTGTAGTGGCAATGCATGCATTGCCACTACGCAGTGGGCAGGGTGAAATAGAACACGCTGCCCTTTCCCAACTCACTCTCCGCCCAGACCCGGCCGCCGTGCGCCGCCACCAGTTCCTTCACTATGGCCAGGCCCACGCCCGTCCCCCCCTGGGAGGCCCGATAGAAGCGATCGAATATGTGAGGCAGGTCCTCGGGCTTGATGCCAGTCCCCGTATCGGCCACCGCGATCACTATCTCACGGGCCTCGCCTCTCCGGGCGGAGACGGTGATGCCGCCCGAGGACGTATGGCGGAGAGCGTTGCTCAAGAGGTTCGAAACGATCTGACCCAGGCGCGAGGGGTCAGCCCGAACGAGGGGCAAGCCGGGGGCAATGTCGAGAGAAACCTTGACACCCTTTGCCTGGACCTGGGGAGCCAGAGCGTCGATCTGGGGGCGGAGGACATCTTCCGGGTCCACCGGCTCGACCTCCAGCTTGAGCTGGCCGGCCTCGGCCAGGGAGAGGTCGCGCAGGTCCGAGACGAGCCGGGACATGAGCAGCGTTTCCTGATGGTAGGAAGTCAGCGACTCCTTGTCCAGCGGGACGACGCCGTCCATCATCGCTTCCAGCCCACCCCGGAGCACTGTGAGGGGGGTACGCAGCTCGTGGGCTATGTCCACCATAAGCTGACGCCGCGCCCGGTCTTGCCGCTGCAGGGACTCGGCCATGGCGTTGAAGGACAGCGCCAGCTCACCCACCTCGTCTCGAGAGGTCACCTCCACCCTTTCCTCCAGGTGGCCGGCGGCCACGCGGCGAGCGGCAAAGCTGAGGCGGCCCAAGGGATGGGCGAGTTGACGGGCCGCCAGGAAAGCCAGGACGAGGGCCAGCGCCAGTCCCAGGCCCCCGGCCAGCCAGTAAGCTCCCTGAACCCGGTCAAGGAAGGCGGATTCAGGACTGTTCGGAGCGATGGGCATCATGGAGCTTCCGCCCATCATACCCCCACCCGTTCCACCATGCATCTGGTCCATGATGGCGGTATGCCCCAGATACGTGCCGAACTCCGCTGCCGTGGCCCGGTTGACCAGGGTCGCGGTAAGGGCAACGCTGGCCGCCGCCACCAGGGTGAAGGCCAGGAATAGCTTGAACGTCAGTCCGCTCCACCTAATCATCCTCGGCCACCTCCATCTTGTAGCCCACGCCTCGCACTGTGGCGATGCGACAGCGTCCTTCCCCCACCGCCATTTCGATCTTGCGTCTCAGGTTCTTGACGTGCGCGTCCACGGTGCGGTCGTAGCCGTCGTATTCCAGGCCCTGAACCTGTTCCAGGATCTGGTCCCGCGTATAGACGCGGCCGGGCTGTCCCGCCAGCAGTTCCAGGAGGCGAAACTCGGTGAGAGTGAGAGGCAAGGGGGTCCCGTGGCACATGACTTGATGGCGGTCTTTGTCTATGAGCAGGCCCTTGCGAGCCAGGGCGGTCTCGGCAGAGCCGGACGATGCCCGGCGCAGCACCGCCTTGACCCGGGCCACCACTTCCCGGGGCGAAAAGGGTTTGATGATGTAGTCGTCGGCGCCTAACTCCAGGCCGACGACCCGGTCCGTCTCGTCGTCCCGGGCCGTGACCATGATGACGGGCACGGTGGAATCGCGGCGCAGTTGGCGGCACACGTCCATGCCGTCCATGTCGGGAAGCATGAGGTCGAGGAGGACCAGGTCGGGCCGTTCCTGGCGGGCCAGCTCCAGCGCCTTCTGACCTGTGGGAGCGAGGGAGACCTGGTATCCCGATTTCAACAGGTAAGAGGCCAGCAAGTCGGCGATCTTGGCCTCGTCTTCCACCACCAGAATGCGCGCCACCGTTACCTCCTGTGCCCACGGGAATGCGTCTGTTCCATGCCGACGGCACCACAGACAACGAAGACAGCGAGTTCATGTGTCACGCTGGGCGAAGCAAGGAGCCTAAGATCCTTCACTTCGTTCAGGATGACACCCTTAAGTGACGCTGCCCTCATTGGAATTATAGCAATACAAGAGGGCGGGGGGTAAGTTCGCCCCCGCCCTCCCAGATTCACGGTTTGCCGCCAGGGGCTCTAGCGCCCCATCATGCCGCCACCCGCGCCACCGCCCATCATACTACCGCCCATGCTGCCACCCGTCATGCCCGACCGCTGGGTTGTCGTCCCGCTGCTCACAGGCCTCACATTGCTCGGTCGGGCCTGCGGGGCTGTCGTGCCGGGAGTCGGCACAGTGCCCCCCATCATGCCACTGCCCATTGTGCCATTGCCCATGTGACCGGCGCCTCCCATCATGGCGTCGTGGTCAATGCCCTGCATGTGGCCGCTCATGTCACCCATGTCTTGCATGTGGGCGTTCATATCCACATCCTGCATGTGAGCGTTCATATCCTCTGTGCTGTAGGGGCAGGTCGCCGTCCCAGGGACAGCCGGTGTGGTCGGCGTCGGCGTGGGGTCTGGCGTCTGGGCGCTGGCCACCCCGAACAACGTCGCTCCTATCAGTATGCCCACCCCGAGGGATGCTCCGATTGCGATGCCTCGTCTCCAGTCCATCTGTGCCTCTCCTTCTGCTTTCGTTTCCCGGGGCTTCCCTCGCTCCAGGCAACTTCAGAATAGCCGGGCCCGGTGATGATGTTATGAAGGTACTTTGAAGATTCTATGAATTCTGCGGCCCTTGACCCTTGGCGGCTGCAGGCAGTCTACCTCGCTGGTCAGCAGCGCCCGACCCCTGGGACTGTCGTACCCGGCGTCATAGCGCCCGGCATAATCATCGAAAGCTTGATGAGGAAGCAGCAATCTGGTCATCAAGGCCGTGTCCAGCCCACCCCTGTTTTACTGACCCCGCGAGCGCGAAAGGCCACGACGCGATCGTCACACCAGGGTATCGAGTTGCTCCAGTTCAATCCTCTTTCGCTCCTCATGGTGTCTCGTGGAAGGCGGCTCCAAATACACCTTTGCTGTTGGGTAAGCATAGAAGTTGCCGGAGCCGTAGGCCGCCAGACCGTCGCCCACCTCCAGGTAGCAGAAGCCGCTGCCGTCGAACTTGCCGAGCCCGTCCTGGCCCATGATTTGGGCAGCTATGTTCTTGGCTATCACCCGGCTCTCCTCATCGGCGAACACCCACGCCTTGGGCAGGAACAGGCCCGTAGGATTGGGTTGCCGGATGGAGGTCACATCGCCCAAAGCATACACGCCGGGGTGACTGGTCTCGAGAGTCTCCAGGTTGACCGGGACCCACCCCGTATTGTCCGTCAGGCCCGCTTCCCGGACCACCTTCGGGGCGGCGTGAGGCGGCACACCTACCAGAAGGTCGAAGGCGGCTTCGCCATCCTCGAAGACGATCTTGCCGGAGCCGCCGTCAATGCTGCGCACCTTGTGTTGAGGATGATACGCGATGTCCCTGTCTTTCAGCATGGCCTTGACGGCCTCGCCCATGTCCGGCCCTGCGGCAGGCATGGGTCTGGGCTCGGGAGTGTAGATGGCGATTTGCGCCTTGTGGCGGTTTCCCTTCTTCCGGAAGGCTGCGTCCATCAGAAAGGCGGCCTCGTACGGGGCTGCGGGACAAGAGAAGGGCGTCCTGGTTATCAGAACAACGGCGCTTCCTCCGGCGAACTTGTTCAGGGCATCGTGAAGCCCCAATGCTCCGGCAACCTCGTACAGATTGTGGGCTGATTCCACAAAGCCCGGAATGCTGGCAGCGTCCCTTTCCGTCCCCAGGGCGATAATCAGGTAGTCCGCCTCCAGCACGCCGGCGGACGTGCGCACCTTTCGGGACTTCGGGTCTATCTCCAAGACATCGCCCTGCTGCCACTCGATGCCTTTTCGGGCCAGCGCCGAGAGGTCACGCGAACCCTCCCGCTGGTCTTTCATCTCGCCGCTCATGAGCCTCATGTTGAAAGGGCGCATGAAGAAGGTGCTCTGCCTCTCCACCACTACCACGCGATGCTCGCTGGGCAACAGTCGCCGCATCTGGTTGGCTACGGCCAGCCCACCCATACCACCGCCCAGGACCGCGATAGTCTTGCCTGCCATCCCGCCCTCCTTGTTTGGTCATTTCCCTGGCCACCCTGAACGTACAGGTTACGTGCCCCCAGGCTTGCCTCGTCAATCCTTCGCCACCTGGCTTCCTTCACCGACAACGCCATCACAGGTCGCAAGCAACTTCCGCAAGACAGCGATGCGCTCTCTGAGCCGGGCTTCCTCCCGATCGAAATGCCCCTGGGCGGCCCGCAACATCCGTGCTCCTATGTGAACGCCCGTCTGCCCCAGGAAACCACTGCGGAGTTGCTCGTTGTCCTCGAGTTCCAGGAGCGCCTTGTCCAACTCGGCTTGAAGTTGCTGGCGGTCCACCTTCATCAGACCCCTTGTCGGCCCTGTACCTGCTTCCGCTCGGCATACAGGCGCCGACCTGGTATGTAGCCCAGACAGACAGCTATCGCCTGGCTGCCGCCCATCGTCTTCCCCAAATGCCTACCCACCACGGCACGCTGCCGCGCAGTTCAGGCCAGGTCATGTCGTTTCGCTTCGTACTCTTCTTTGCCGATTTCGCCGCGGGCGTAGCGCTGCTTGAGTATTTCCAGGGCGCTATCGCGCCCTCCATCCACCGCGCCAGCCGAGCGAGAAGTCCCCTGCACAGCGGCGACAACAGCCCAGATAATGAGTCCCCAGAACAGGACCATCACCAGGCCCCCCACGCCCATGCCCACGCCTCCACCCATCATACCCCAGCCCGCGCCGGACCAACCACCGAAACCACCCCATATGAGAGGCAGTCCCACCAGGACAGCCACCACAATGCCGCCCACTGTTAGTACGGTCTTGGTAGTCTGGTTCATTCGGCCCCTCCCTCGTTCATCGAGTCCCGCTGCTATCTGCTCCCTCGCTGCTAGAAGACGATCACCTTGTCCGCCGCCCGCGTCCACGAAGCGAGCTCGTCCAGCGAGCTCCGATGGACGCCCTCAGCCAACTCCTCGGCGCCTATGCCCCGGGCATCAAGGCAGGTGCCGCAGGCGCCGACGGCAGCGCCCCGCCGGGCCGCGGCTTTCAGCATCCGCTCCAGGTTATAGTAACCGTTCGGCGTCTGCTGACCTTTCTTGCCGCACAGAACAGCGTCGCCCATCAGGAACACCTTCACTTCGTCATCCGGGCCTTCAACCAGGGCATTGGCCAGCCTCATCCCGTTGTACGAGCGCTCGGTCCCGTAGGGCGGGTCGTTCAGGACTATCAACGTTTTCTTCTTACCATCGTTCGCCACTGCACATCTCCCTACTGTTCTATATTCGAGTCAGTTGTCTCTGGAGACCCCTACAGCATCCAGACGGGAAAGCTCACCAATTCGCTGGAGGTGCTCCAGCAACACCTCACGCATGAGCTGGCAAGCCGTCAATATCTTGGGATTGCTCAGTCTGTAATATACGTGCCCGCCCTCGCGTCGAAAGTCCACCATCCCCTTCTCACGCATTATCCCCAAGTGTTGCGAGACATTGCTCTTCGGTATGCCCAGTACCTCCACCAGTTGAGAAACCGCCAACTCCCTATCCCGGAGCGCCTCTACGATGCGCAGTCGCCAGGGATTGGCGAAGGTCTTGCAGATCGAGGCGTGGAAGTCGTAGATGCGGTCCTGTCGTTCCTGTTCCCTCATGGTCATCTCTTCAGTAGTTTAGAATATCCTGAACTTATTATCAGATGTTTGCTGGCGGCTGTCAACAGTTGGTCGGGGCTTTCTTTCCTCCCGGCAACTTCAGAATAGCCGGGCCCAGTGATGATGTTATGAAGTCACTTTGAAGATTCTATGAATTCGGGCCGGCAGCCGTGCCCTGCTTCCTCGGCAACATCGGCAAGAATGCCAGGGCGGCGACAGCCAGAGAAAGAAGCATAGAGAGGTAGAATACGCTGGGCAGGCCCAGTCCGTCGGCAACGACTCCTGACAGCAGCGGGCCCAGGAACATGCCGATGGAATACAGGGCCTGGAACACTCCCATGGCCGTGGCCCTTTGCTCCGGCGCCACTGCCCGGATACTCAAGTCGAGGAATACCGTGGACAGCAACCCGCGGGCAGCGCCGTTGACCACCTGCGACACATCCAGGAGGAAGATGCTATGGATAAAAGGAGTGCTCACCATAGCCGCACTCATGAGCAGCGCCGCCGCCAGGATGGTCAGGCGATAGCCAAACCTGCCCACCAGGTTGGCTGCGACCAGCGCAGCTACGGCCGAAGACCCCATGTGCAGCATGGTGATGATGCCCAGCTCTGCTTTGGAGGCCCCGATCTGCTCGGCATATACCGAGACGAAGCCGAAGATTCCGGAGAAGGTGACGAACTGCATCAGGATGGCCATGCCGGACACCGCCAGCAACACTGGGCGGCCGGCCACCTGAAGGAATGCCTTCGCCGATAACTCTTGTCTGCGGGCGATGGGGACCTCCCGCACGCGCAGCAGCAGCGCCAGAGACACTACACCCAGTACCGCGGCGCCGAAAAAGGTAGACTTGGACCCCCAAACCTGGGCCGACGCGCCGCCGGCCGCGGTGGCCGCCACAATGGCAACGCCGTTGACGAAGCTGAGGATGCCGATGGCCCGAGCGGACCTGTCTGCCGGGTAGTAGGAAGCGAACATCACGGTGATGGCGACCCAACTCGCCGCCCCCACCCCGGTCAAGACGCGGGCCAAGAAGAGAAAACCGAGGTTCGGCGCCAGCCCCAGTCCCAGCGCGCCGGCCGCCACCGTGACCACTCCCGCCACCACAAAGGGCTTCCTCTTGCCCAGAGCGTCGGCCCCGATGCCAATGGGTATGCGCAGAAGCAGTTGGGCTATGGCGTAGGCAGAGACCACCACTCCCACCATGGACATGCTCGCGCCCAGCGACTTGGCGTAGACAGGCAGGATGGGTACGTAGAGATACAGGCCGGCCCAGAAAAAGAAGTTGGAGGCGACCAGTAAGATAATGGACACCCGGTAACCCGGGGACCCGGCTGGGGCACGGGAAACGGTCATCAAGAATTCATTTTAGCACGGTGCGGCAAAGGGGTGGCGCCGTGGGCGCTTTGCCCAAGAGCAGCGCTGAGGGCGGTCCCTATACCCCAGGATTAATCCTGGGGTATAGGGACCGCCCTCCTACAGGAGCAACTCTGCCTCAATCGCTGGTTTCCGGCATCAGTACACGTCTCGCAGGACTATGGCAAAGCGGGGAAAATGGCGTTACAATGGGAGCGCCACGGGGCCCGGCGAGCGCGCTGGCCCTCCGGGGCGTGTGTGTCACCATGGCTGGGCATTCCGTGCGAAATGAATTGGAAGGAAGAAAGGTCATGACAAAACGACAGACCCTGTATCTCCACGACATGAGCTTCGTCGACGTGGCCGAATACCTGAAGACGTGCGACGTAGTCATGGTTGCTATGGGCAGCCTGGAACGACATGGAGCTCACCTCCCTCTGGGCTGTGACACCCTCACGACCTGGGGTGTGGTGCCCCGAGCCGCGGAGAAGGCCAAGGTGATCTATACGCCCATCGTCCCCTACGGCTACTCGCCACACCACATGCATAACTTAGGCGAAGGCACCGGGACCATCACCCTCTCCGGCCAAACGTACCGATCCCTCGTTTATGACATTGGCAAATCTCTCATCTATCATGGCTTCAACAAGGTTGTGTTCGTCACCCACCATGGGTCCAATTCGAAGGTCGTCGATGATGCCCTCCGCAGGATCCGCTATGAAAGCGGAGCATTCACCTGCTGGTACAAGACACCTACGGAGAGAGAGTATAATGCCTTGAAAGGGATTATCGAAGGACCGCCAGAGGAGACGCCGGGATGGCACTCGGGAGAGATCGAAACGTCTACCTGCCTGGCCTATGACGAGACGCTGGTTGACATGAGCCTGGCCCGTCAGGACCGCACCCATGCCCCGGCGTGGATGGGGAAAGCCTTCAGCAAGAAAGACGGCTCCGGCATGGTGGAATTCATGGAAACAGAGCAGGCGTGGGTCCCCATGGAGCATCACGAGTATTCGGATACGTCCACAATTGGGAATCCGTTTCGCGGCAGCAAAGAGAAGGGCCTCAGGTACTATGAGTTCAGCGCCAACCACCTGGCCGCATTTCTCGAGGAGGTCAAGGCAATCCCCATCCGCGCTACCAATCGTGAGTTCAACAACAGAGCGTAGAAGGGCGAGGAATACCGAGCCATGCCATGAAGCTTTGTGCACAGAGGGAAAGATGACCAAGATCCCAGACAGAATGAAGGCAGCCGTCCTGATGGGTCTGAATACCCTGGCAGTCCAAGAGGTGGCAACGCCTCATCCCGGACCAACCGATGTGCTGATCAAGGTTGACTCCTGCGCTATTTGCAGCAGCGACGTTAGCCTCATGGAACACCCCTGGCCAAGCCAGCCTCCCTTCGGCCAGTTCATTCCAGGCCATGAATACTCGGGTGTGGTGGTCGGACGGGGAGAAACAGTCGACGAGTTCCAGATAGGAGAGCGGGTGGCGGTGGAGGCGCACTATGGTTGTGGCCGTTGCCTCAACTGCCGTCGCGGAGACTATACCTCCTGTCTCAACTACGGAGACCGCGCCAAGGGACACCGGGCGAATGGATTCACCACCAACGGAGGCTACGCCGAGTATGTGATCAATAACGTTAACACCGTCTACTCGGTCCCCGACATCATCTCCCTGGAGGAAGCGTCGCTGGTAACCAACGCCGGGTGCATCGTCTACGGTTTTGAATCCCTGCAAGGACTGGTGGCAGGCGACAACATTGTAGTGATCGGCCCTGGACCCCTGGGACTCATGTCGGTCCAGGTCGCCAAGGCTTTAGGGGCAGACCAGGTCATTCTTCTGGGAACCCGGCATGAGCGCCTGAAGGTGGGCCTGGAGGTAGGCGCCGATAGTGTGGTCAACGTCCGGGAGGTGGACCCCATAGCCTTCGTCAAAGAGCGCACCCGGGGGAAAGGGGCAGACGTGGTGGTGGAGACCTCGGGGGCTGAGGACGCGCCCGACATGGCATTGCACCTGTGCAAGAGGATGGGGAAGGTCTTGCTCATCGGGTTCCCTCACAAACCTGTGCTTGCCGACTTCGGCTACATGGGCATGAACAACATAGGGATTGTCAGCGTTCGCGGAGAGGGCCGGGCCAACTGTGCGCGAGCGATGTCGCTGATGCGGCAAAGGAAGATCGACGCCCGCCCTTTGATCACCCACCGTTTTCCCCTCTCTCAGATCGGCGAGGGGTTCCGTGTCTTCAACGAACGCGAGAGCGGGGCGATAAAGGTCCTGATCAAGCCTTAGGAGGGTGCCAAGGGGCTTCAGAGGTGTTCCTAATGGTCGTATCAGAGAATGTACCCCCTGCCAGGGAGCAGTTGCCTTCGATTTTGCGACTATTGGCAAGAGGGGAGAATGGGCCATTCCCGCGTACGCGGGAATCCAGGGATGGAGTAATGCTCACCTTCATAGACGAGTCCTCGACTGGCAGGTGATGGCGTGCCGTGCTCGGTCTACATACTGGCGAGCAAACGGAATGGGACTTTGTACATCGGCATGACTTCCGACTTGGTCGGGCGAGTTTGGCAGCACAAGAACAACCTGGTTGACGGCTTCACCAAGAAATACAACGTGCACATGTTGGTGCACTATGAGACCACTCAAGACGTCAATGCGGCCCTGGTAAGGGAGAAGCAACTGAAGAAGTGGCGCAGGAGTTGGAAGATAGCGCTAATTGAGGGGACCAATCCTAATTGGCGGGACTTGTACAACGACCTGCTATGAGCGGAACGTCGATTCTACGAAGGATCGTTCCTGGATTCCCGCTTTCGCGGGAATGGCACTTGCTAGCGCAGCCTCCTGTTGCTAGTCGCCTTATCATAGAATGTACCCCCTAGCCAGGGAGCAGTCGCCATTCAGTTTTGGAACGATTAGTACCTTGAATAAGAAGGGGAACCTGAATCAATGAAGAAGACCGTTCTCCTCATCGCTACTTTCGATACGAAAGAGAAGGAAGCCCTCTTTCTCAAGGAGAGGATCGAGGCCCTGGGGTGTTCGGTCTTGACCATGGATGCAGGGGTCCTCAATGCACCTCACGTCCCCGTAGATATCGGGCAAGAGGAGGTCGCCAGAAGAGGAGGCATCGAACTGCGCACGGCGGTCGCCGCCGGTGACAAGGGACAGTGCATCCTGAATATGATCCGGGGGGCGGCGACTATCTGCAAAGAGCGCTATGACCGGGGCCTGTTTCAGGGAGTCGTTAGTATTGGAGGCGCCCAAGGAACAGATATCGGGTGCGCCGCGATGCGCGCCCTCCCCGTGGGCGTTCCCCGGCTGATGGTCTCCACCGTCGCCACGGGCACGGCTACTTTCGGGCCCTATGTCGGGACCAAGGACATCACGATGATGCATTCCGTGACGGACATGCAAGGACTGAACTTCGTGACAAAACGCATCCTGGGCAATGCGGCCGGCGCCATTTGCGGAATGGTGGGAAGCCTTGACGGGCAGGCGAAGCCCCAAGGGACCCCCGTGGCCATGTCTATGTTGGGCACGACCACGCCAGGAGCATTGCGCTGCAAGCAGGCCCTCGAGGACCACGGCTTTGAGGTAGTGACGTTCCACCAGAACGGCACGGGCGGCGCAGCCATGGAAGAGATGATACGGGAAGGGACGTTTCAGGGAGTCCTGGACCTGAACCTCCACGAGATTGGCGACCGCTTGGCGGGAGGTCTCCATGGCGCCATCCGCGGAGACCGCCTGGAAGCCGCAGGGGCCATGGGCATTCCCCAGGTAGTAGCGCCGGGCAGCGTGAACTACGCCGTCCTGGGCCCCCTCGGCAGCCTTCCGGCGGAGTGGAGGTCTCGCAAGCTTATCGTGCATAATCCGAACCTCACGTTGGTCCGGCTGAAGCCGGCAGAGCTCCGAGAGGTGGGGAAGACCATTGCTGAAAAACTGAACCGGGCCAAGGGACCGACGCGGGTATTCATTCCCAGGCAGGGCTTCTGCTACCCCGACCGGAAGGGGCTGGCCCACTGGGAGCCGGAGGGCAACCAGGCATTCATCGAGTCGCTGAGAGCCAATCTCAGTCCCTCCATCCCGGTGACCGAAATAGATGCCCATATCAATGACCCCGAGTTCATCGATCCTGTCACGGAGGCCTTCGTCTCGATGATGGCAGAGCGGGAGCGGTCCTAGAGGCTGATGGGAAGGGGTAGATACGCAATGAGGTACGCGCGGTCCGGGAACCTTCTCGCTGCTCTCGCTGCCGTGGTGGTCGTCGGGTCATTGACTGCCTGTGCCACCACGGCCACGTCCACCCCGATGGCAGCGCCTCCTACGGCTACGCCCATCCCCGGCGCAACTCCGGTCCCTGTCGTGGCTACGCCGACGCCCGTCTCGCCAACTGGGCTTGCGAAGCTGACGTCCCTGCCGGAAAACCCGTGTGACCTGCTGACGGTTGAGCAGATCTCGGCCGCTACCGGTCTCCAGGTCACCGCGCAGCAAAGGGTCCCCACCCACGAGGAGTACAACGAGTCGCTTCAAGCGCAGAGGGAGAACCGGGCGCCTCCCGCCGGGAGTGTTTGTAGTTACGAGATGAGTGGCGAGTTCGGCTCCATTAGCCTGATGCTACCCTCGCCGGAAGGGCGGACCTCAGCCGCTTACTGGGAGGCTCGCAATACTTATTTCCGTGGTTTCGCCGGCTCGGCGCAGGCAATCCCTGGCCTGGGAGAAGATGCCTGGCTTGGCGGCGGTGCGTCGCTGCGCGTCCTGGTCCGGGAGGGTGTCTGGTTCACGGTCTCACTGCAGTGGCCCCATCTGTTCGGGGTGGCGGCATCGCGGGACTTGCTGGTCCGCACGGCCTCCGCCGCCATCAGTGGAGAAGTTCCGGCTGCCGTCGCGCCTCCCCCAACAGTAGCGCCTCGTTCGCCCATTCCCAGGCCGCCCACGGCTACGCCCGACCCTGACCGTCCGCCCCCTACGAAATCGTCGCTATCTAATCCCTTGCCTACCATAGCCCCTCCAGAGCGGGAATCCGCAAGCGACACGCGGCTGTATCTAACGGCGTTCCAGAACGGCTTCGTCAGCGTTGTTGACCCCATCAGCGGGCACGCGTTGCAACAGATACCGGTGGACGGCGACCAGGCGGGTGTGACCGTTTCACCCGATGGGTCGCGACTATATGTAACCGATGGTAGACAAGAGGGCCAACTGCGCGTATTCGATACGAGCACGTGGGAAGTTATCCACCGTCAGTCTCTGTCCAATCTGTCCCTTATGCTGGGAGGCAACCCCATAGCCCTCTCGCCAGACGGCCGCTGGCTTGTCCTGTCCTTCTACGACTACGAACGCGGGCCACGGGTCCCCAATGAATTCGGCGAGTACGGGACACGGTGGACGCAGGTGTTCGACACCGAGCGGCTTGAGTTCCTGTCGGGGGACCCCTTCGAGCCGGACAACTGTCCAGGTGCGTTTATCGGCCTGTTCGGGCTACCGCCCGCCGACCTGGTCGGACGGCCTGATGGCTCCGAGGTCTACGCCCAGTGCCAGGGCTCCGTCGCTGTACTGGGCGCGGACGACCTGTCCCCTCTGGGGGCCATGTCCGGTTCCACGCCTCTTGCGATACCTATTGTCGGCTGGCCTGGGAAAGTCAAGGTGGCTCTGGCCGTGTCTCCGGACGGCGGCCGTCTGCTGGGCCTCTACCCAATGGATTTGGGCGCTAACCTCCTGTTGTACGCCTGGGACACCAGGGCAAGGAGTGACCCTAAGGTAGTCAGGCTCAATGACCAGATAGACGCTCCCTATGCCACGGCGGGTCGTGGTGACGCAGGTTACCTGGTCGCCTCCCACGATGGGCAGCGCCTGTTCGTGGCCTGGGAGGACATGCTGTGGTCCCTCGACGCGGAGACGCTTCAAATCGGGCAGGAACTGCGCCTTCCATCCCCTGTGGACGGCATGGTCCAGAGCATCGGCGGCCGAGAACTGTACTTGCTGCCGTCAACCTCGGGTAACTTGACCGTGAGAGAACAGGGCATGTTCACGGTGGACGCTCGCACCCTCCAGGTCGTACGGCACGCCAGCGACTGGCCTCGCATCGTCTGGCCATTCTTTTTCGCCGCGCCACGTCCGAGCTCGCCGTCAGACTAGCACCCAGTTGTGGAGAAAACGCGACATTGGATGCCGCTCATGGTTCGACAAGCCTGTCATGAGCGGAGTCGAAGGGCTCAGCGAGCGGGCCA
>ORJL011134108.1_pt1 | contig 14706 bp, 10 predicted proteins | sample 1779941 | NCBI WGS metagenome assembly ORJL01 (sample SAMEA104232317, study PRJEB22302) | groundwater metagenome | biome: forest; feature: aquifer; material: groundwater | place: USA | collected 2011-08-07 | depth 5.8 m
GGGCGAGGGGGGAGACGACGAGGCCGACCGGCTGGAGATAGCCGAGCCACTCGAGGTGGGGGCGGAGGTCGGCGGAGGCCGCCATCGAGGATCTCCGTGCGCGCGTTTGGGGAGATCTGCGAGGGGATTGGGGGTGAGTATACGTGGGGGGAGGGGATGGGGGAAGGGAAGACGCGCGCCCGCGCGCCCGAGTGGACGCCTCGGCTACTTCAGGTTCTTGTCGCAAAGGAGCCTCGTGGATTTCGTCTTGGGGTCCTCGGCCAGCACCAGCAGCTTCGGGCGGTGGAGCAGGCGGCGGAGGAAGCCGGGATAGCCCACCCCGTAGTGGAGGCGGCCCTGGACCGCGTACCGCCATTGGCTCGCCTGGGGATGGCGGGCCAGTAAGGCCCCCGGCAGGCGGTTGGTTGGGACGACGGGGCCGGCGGGGTCGAGCACGGCTCGGCAGCCCAGACACGTCTCGGGCACGCAGCCCTCACACAAAGGCACTGCGCAGGAGGGACATCGCTTGACTTCGTCGACCAGTACCCGCTTGTCGCAACTCAGGCAGACTCGTACGTGGTCCGGAATTGCTGATCGGCCGCTCAGCTCGCTCGTACGCATGTGCTCGAGCAGCGCGCCATTTCCGGTGATGACGCACTTGGCGAGGCACTCCGGCAAGACGAGGGCCTGGCTCACGGCGCAGGGCACCAGGAGCCTTCGTTCCACGACCCGCTTGGTCTTGGCACAGCGACCCAGCTCGGACTTCAGGATCCGCCGATTGCCGATCTCGCAGCGGTCCAGGTACTCCGGGAGCGCCTCGGTGCCGGTCGCCGCGCACTTCTCGAGCAAGGATCGGATGACGCGCTTGCGGGAGACGCCGCACGTGGCCAACTCGGACTCGAGCGCGAGGCGCCTGGTGACGGCACACGGGATGAGCAGGGAGGTCAAGACGAGCTTTCCGCTGACAGCGCTTTGAGTGAGGTATTCTCGGAGGGCCACCCGACCGGTGACGGCGCACTTTCCGGTCAATTTGGGGAGCACCCGCTTGCCCGAGACGGTGCAGAACACGAATTCCTCGGGCAAGGCGAGATCTCCGGAGACCTCGCACTTCAGCATTTCCTCGAGGAGCGCCCACTTGCCGGACACGGCCGATGGCGCGCCGCATTCGATCAGGGCCTTGCGACCGCTCACGTCCGACGGGCGGAGGAATTCCGGAAGCACGTGCTGAGCGGTGACCTCGCACCGGCCCAGGAGCTTGATCCGCACCTGACGGCGGCTCTTGGCGCAAGTGCCGAGGCACTCCGGCAGCACCTTCTCGTGGCTCTGTTCGCACTCACGGAGCTGGGCGGCGAGGACTCGCTTGCTCGAATCGGCGCACTTCGCCAGGAGCCGAGGGACCACGCGCTTTCCGGTGGCCTCGCAGGCTTGCAGTTCGTCGGGGAGGGCCGGTTCGCCGGTCTCCTGACACAGAGCCACCTCGTCCTTGAGTACCCACTTGCCGGAGACGGCGGATGGGAAACCGTGCTCCGTTAGCGCGCGTCGGCCGCTCGCATCCGAGGGGCGGAGGTACCGGGGCAGGACCACGGAGCCGCTCATGACGCAGTGCTCGAGCTGGTTGCGCCGGACGGTGAGACCGCTCTTCCGGCAAACCGCGAGGGCCTCGGGAAGCACCGCGACTTGCGTGTGCCGGCAGACTTGGAACGCGCTCGCGAGCGCCTGCTTTCCGGAATCGGGGCAAACCGAGAGGAGCCTGGGGAGGACGTTCTTGCCGGTTTCCGAGCACATCTGAAGCTCGCCGGGGAGAACGAGGGTTCCCGTCACCTCACAGGGGACGAGGACCTCCCGAAGGGCCCAGCGGCTGGAGACCGGGGAGATCGCGCCGAGCTCCGTGAGGGCGAACTTTCCGGTGACGCCGCACTGGCTGAGGAACGTCGGCAGGACCTGGGATCCGCTCACTTCGCACTTCTGCAGCAGTCGCCGGCGCACGATCTTCCCGGACTTTTCGCATTTTGCGAGCGCCGCCGGAACGACCGGCGCGTTGGTTTCCTCGCAGCGCTGGAACAGGGACAGGAGCGCGCGAGTCTTCGTGTCCGGGCAGACGCCGAGAAGGGAGGGCTGGACGCGCTTGCCGGTTAATTCGCAGACGGCGAGCTCGTTGGGGAGCGCAAGCGCCTCGGATACCTCGCACGCGACGAGGAGTTCGAGCAGTATCTTGCGGCCGCTGATCGCCGATGTGCCGACGAGATCGGCGCGCACGCGCTGGCCCGTCACGGCGCAGGTCGCGAGGTCCGCGAGGGCGTGCCGCTCATGCGTTCGTGCACAAGTCCCCGTGCAGGCCTCGCAGCCGATCTGTTCCCGGGCCGTCTTGAGCGTGTGGGTCGGGCAGAGCGGCCGGCGGCAATGGGGGCACTCCACACGATGGTGCGTGCAGACGAGGGACTCGCAAGTCCTGCACGCGCGCAGTTCCGACCTGGGGAGGCGCGCCTGGTCGACCGTGCAGAGGTCCGAGCACTGCGGGCACACCGGCATTCCGTCGGCGGCCAGCAAGGTGTGGGCGTCGCAGAAGACCTTGTCGCATCCCGCGCATGCCTGGCGATGCTGAGCACAGAACTCCTCGCGGCAGTCGGTGCAGCATTCCAGCTCCTGCGCGAGGTGGAGGGCGCCGTCCTTGGCGCACGTGCCTGAGCACTCGTCGCAGGCAGTCTGGCCCGATCGCGTCGCGCGCGCGTGTATCGAGCAGAGCCAGGTTCCACACCGGGCGCACCGCTTCCGGTGGTCCTGGCACAGGCTCACCTCGCAAACGGCGCAGGGCCCGAACTCGGCCGGCGCACAGCGGCCGCAGGAGACCAGGCGGCAATCGGTCTCCGAGCAGGCGGTCAGGTCCTCCTGGTTGACGATGTGGCCCCCGACGCAGATGACAGGGGCGTGAAGCGGCTTGCCCGTGTCGAACGAGAACCAGGGCGTCAGGATCGCGCCCGTTCGTGGGACGAACTCGAGGATGACGGAGGTGTGGCGCGTCCCGTACGTGGCTTCGACGGCGATGTGGGCCACGTTGTAGTAGTAGATCTCGATGCCTACGGGATCCAGGTCGATTTGGGGCCCGAACCGGCGCTGTGCATCCGCCCGCCGGGCGAGGAGGGTCTCCCGATCGCGGCCGGCATTCTCCCGCATGAACCGGTCGATACGGGCCACCTCGATCTCCTGCCTCTTGCGGTAGAACGCAGCGAAGTTCTGCAGATCGGAATCGGCATTGGCCGCTGCGAATGCCGTCGATTCGATGCGGGATTGCCCCGTTTTCAACGCGGCGGCGAGCGGCTTGGCCAGCGATTCCGGGAGCTCGGTGATGATCGGTCCCTCGGACGGGATCTGTGGGAAGCCGTGCTCCGGCCGCTCGAGGCCTGTGCGGAGGAGCTTCTCGTACTGGTCGTGGAAGACCGCGATCCTGGCGCGCCAGAGCGGCCGGAGCATCAGTTTCAGTTCGGTGCGTTGGCCGCATGGGCTGAGGGCGCCCTCGGGCTTCCAGCCCAAGACGGCCAGGCAGGCGGCCAGACGGTCGGTCATCTGCTTCGGGTCGGAGATCGAGAGGTCGCGAATCAGGCAGCGGTGGGAGCTGGTCCAGCGCTGGACTTCGTGTTCGAAGTCCCGCTCGCCCTCGGCGTAGAGGGTGACGGTGGCCGCGCCGAGTCGCTCCATGGCGAACATGGGGTGATCCGGGTTGAAGGTGACGCCGACGCCCCCCAGGCCGCGCTCGGGATTGGAGACGCGGTAGGTCATCCCGTCCTTCTCCAGGGACCACGTCCCCTTGGCGTAGGTGAGCGCACGGAGGATGAACTGGTCCAAGGGGACATCGGGTTTGGTCGGCGTGAGGTTGGGGAGCGCCTCGTCGACGGACTCCGGGTCCACGCTGCCGACCATCCTGTCGTTGACCTGTTCAAGCTCCCGCATGCGTTCCCGCGCCGCGGCGACGCTGGCCGCCTGCGCGGCGAGGTCCGCCTCGATGTCCTTGTTCTCCATGGCCTTTCGGACCATGTTCAACAGGACTTCGGCGAAGGAGTCGCCCCCGTCCTCGCCCATGACCATCTGCAGGACGGCTTCCATCTCGCCGATCGCGACTTCGAAGAGGTTGAGTCGCTCGAGCAGCCGCAGAACTACGGTCTCCTCGACCGTGCCTTGGACCACGAGGTTGTGCACCACCACATGTTCCTTGGTCTGGCCCAGCCGCTGCACGCGACCGATTCGCTGCTCGAGGATCATGGGATTCCAGGGGAGGTCGAAATTCACGACGACGTTGCACTTCTGCAGGTTGATGCCGATCGCGCCTGCGTCCGTCGAGACGAGAAGGTGGTTTCTCGGCGAATCGGCCATGAACGCGTCGATGGCGGTCTGGCTCTGGTGGGGGCTGTCCCCGCGCACGAAGCCGATTTGGCCTTCGAGGCCGTCCTGCCGAAGACCCTCGCGGATGAAGTCGAGCGTTTTCAGGCGGCTGGCGAAGACCAGGACGCGCCAGTTCGTTGGGTCGGCACTCCGATGACTGCGGATGATGTCTCGCAAGGCGTTCAGCTTTGCGGAGGTGGTGAAACGTCGGCCTTCTTCGATCAACGGGCTAGGATCCGCACCCTTGGCGCGCAACGAATCGAGCTTGTTCTCCAGCTGCTTCGCCGCCGACCAGGGACTGCTCAAAGCGCTGAGGATGAGGGTGCTCTGCTCGAGGCTCCCGATCATGCCGAGGGCGAAGGTGATGATCGCGCGAATGAACTTCTGCTCGCCGGGTGTCGGAGTCAGGTAGTGGTTTTTCGGATCCCGTTTGGGGAAGTTCAATTTGGTGTCCTTGCGCCGGGTGCGCACCATGATCTCGCTGAGGCGCCGGCGGAATTCCTCTTTCTTGAACGGCAGGATTTGGCGCACCTTCCGGCTCTTTCCGGAGGGGTTGAGATCCAGGTACTCCGACTCGAACCTGTCCTGGGGGCCGAACGGATTCGGGTCGGGCGTCCGCAGCATGTCGGCCAGGGAATACAAGTCCCAGACCGAGGTCTGCAGGGGTGTGGCGGTCAGTTGGAGGACATAGCGAAATGCGCGCTTGCTCAGGGTCTCGTGGAAGACTTTGGCCTGCTGTGCCGGCTTCCTCGCACCGTGCAGGTTGCGGACGTAGTGCGCTTCGTCCATGATGAGCATGCTCTGCGTGTCGCTGCCTCGGCGCACGAGGTGGTCCATGTGGGCACGCGCGGTGGCGTAGGTGGTTATCACGATTTGCTGGGACTTCAACCCGCGCACGAAGGCCCCGCCCGACCCGACGGCGATTTGGTCCTCCGGGACCTTGAACTTGGTTTCGAGCTCGGACTTCCACTGGGCCATGATGAGCTTGGGGCAGACGATGATGCAGGTGCGTACTTTCTTGCGCCGCATGAGCTCGGACAGGATCAGGCCGGCGGTGATGGTCTTTCCCAGACCCACGTCGTCCGCGATCATCCCCCTAGGCGTGAGGCGACGGAAATAGGTGATGGCGGCGGCCACCTGATGCTCGTACGGGTCGACAGCGATCTTGGGGAGGCACTGGAAATCGGCGCGGCTGTTGATGGCGAGGGCGGTTGCGAGGGCCCATTGCTGGGCCAGCTCGTGCAGCAGGTAGGCGTCTTCCGAGTCCGCACGCGTAAGGAGGAGCGCCTCGAGGCGGTCGAAGGCGATCTCGGCGTGAATTGGTCGATCGGTCATGGCGTGCCGGCACCTGGTGCGGCGTGGACTTTGGTCGCGGCGGCGGCGGTGCCGGCGTCGGGCATGATGGCGGCGCGGGCGAGGGGGGAGACGACGAGGCCGACCGGCTGGAGATAGCCGAGCCACTCGAGGTGGGGGCGGAGGTCGGCGGAGGCCGCCATCGGGGATCTCCGTACGCACGGCTTGGGGGAGATCTGCGAGGGGATCGGGGGTGAGTATACGTGGGGGGAGGGGATGGGGGAAGGAAGACGCGTTCGTGCACGCCGGCGAGACCGGGTCGTGGTCGGGAGCAGGGTGGGTCAGCGGTACGGGGGGATATCCACCGGCAATCCGACGCGCATGAAGAACCGGGCAAGGGCCTGGGAGAGGTGTTCCCGATACGGTGGCAGGAGCCGGATCCGCTTTCCAGCGGCGGCGGCGTGGCGGCGGAGGAAGTCGATGGGAACCGCGAACGGAACCGTGAAATCAACGACCCTCACCGGCATCTCAGTGCCCGCGAGATCGCAGGGGGCGAGGAGATGATAGCCCGGCCGATTCCCGCGGCGGATCTGCTCGCGCTCTTTCGCCGGCAGCGGCCGCTTGAGCTGCTTCTCGAGGGACTCGAACGGCCAGTGAGGGCACAGGAGGATCAGGGGGACCTTGCCGGCGGCGAGATCGCACGACTGGGTCATGACGACCACGTCGAAGTACTGCACCTCCGCGGCCAGGGTCAGGCCCGTCCGCTCATGGGGGCCGCCGGGCTGCACCGTGGGGAGAACCACGGGACAGTCCTCGAACAGGTCGCCTTGTTCGAGCCCGTCACCCTCCACCATGGCGTACCACGGGTACGGCACGTTCCCTCCAGCGCGTTACTCCACGTCAAGCCCGAGCGCGGAAGGGGTCCCGCGCCGGCGCTTGAGGATGAGGATGGACACCGCTTTGCGCGCCTTCGGGGGCATGGGTACCAGGACGTGGGTCGCGTCGCTCTGCTTCCGAGCGTGTTCCGATGGGACACGGCTGTGCAGAGCCTCGGGGCCACTCTGCTCCTGGTGACGTGATCGGCGTCTCGTTCGCGGACTTCTGCGCGCTCGTTTGGGCAGGGACTGGCGTTGCTTCTCCATCTGATCAGCCTCGATTCGTATCGCTTCGCGTGCGGTCCGCGCTCTAATCGCGCTCGGGCGACTTTCGACGGAGCACTTCGGCCGACGATCCGGTCAGGCGGAGTATACCACGACTCCCGATCCATCGTTCGACATTGGTCTTGCTGGAAGAAGGGTCTCGGCCCGGTGCGGCGCTGCGCCATCCCGGCCATCGCGGGAATCGGGTTGACGCGCCGACCCGAAGCCCGGTAGGCTGGCGTATGGGTCGGCGTCCGTGCTGGGGTCGGCGTAGACGCGCGGCAACTCGGGCGTTGGTGGCGAGCCGCGGGAATTGGAGATCATCATGCTCACGGGGATCCGGGTGGAGAACTACCGCGGCATTCGCCTTGGGGAGGTGCACGGCTTCTCCCGCGTCAATCTGTTCGTCGGACCCAACGGCAGCGGCAAGTCGGCGTTGCTGGAGTCGATCTTCCTCGGGTGCATGAAGAACAATCCCTGGTTCAATGCGCGGCCCTCCACCATGAACAACCAGGTCCCGCTGATTTCCCAGCGCCACAACGAACACGGTGAGCTTCCAAACCCGAATTGCTGGCATCGCCGCGACACCTCGAAGCCGCTTGCGATCCGCTACTGGAGTGGACCGGACACGGGTGGCGTCCTTGCTTTCGAAGCGCGACCCGATGGCGCCCTGTCCAGCCAGTGGAGCGTCCCGATGGCCCCCGCTCTAGCCGACTGGATGTCGCGGGTCCGCTTGCTCGACATTCGATTGCTCTTGGACGACCAACTCGAGCGCAATTCTTGGGAGCAGCTCCTCGACCGGCGCGGGGACCGCGAGTTGATCCGTGTGATGAACGAGACGTACGGGGTGGAGATCGAGACGTTCACGTACGCAGGAAACAAGCTCAAGGCGTTGTTCAAGGACCGCGACCACGCACTCAACCTGGACGACCTCGGCACGGGCATGCGGCTGGCCTTTCGGGTGTTCACGAGCCTTCTGCTTTGCCCGAAGAGCGGCCTGCTGATCGAAGAGTTCGATGCCTACCAGCACCCGGAGAGCCTGACTGCGATCGCCGGCCTGCTGGTATCGCTGTCCCAGAAGAGCGAGACGCAGTTGTTCCTGACCACCCACAGCATGGAAGCGGTGCGCTGCTTCGCGAGCGCGGCGAAGACCCACGGTCCCGATCTGGTGCGCGCCTTCCAATTCGACCTCACGGACGACGGCGAACTCACGACCGCAACGCTGTCGCAGGTGGACGTGGAAGTGCTGGTAGCCGGCGGGATCGACCTGCGGAGAACGCGGTGAGATCGATCCAGGTCTTCGGCGAAGGCAATACCGACCGGGCCGTCTTGCAAAGTCTGCTGGCCGATTCGCCGATCCCTTGCGCAGTTCTGGCGCGTGACCCGGACGCCGCCCCAGGTCGGGACGCGATGCTGCGGCTCGCGGCAGTTCGCGCCCGGACTCTGCCGCACGGCGTCATCGTGATCGTGTTGGACCGAAACGGCCACACCGAGGCAGGGTTGCATGCCGAGGTACGTGAGGTCCTCGCCCGCGAGTGGCAACGGGCCGATCTGGGGGAGGGACCTTGGTGGCGCCATGCCGGGCATGACGTTCATCTGGTTCTCGCAGGGCTTCCCGAGAGCTTGTTCCTCGTCGAGCGCGGTGTCACGCGGCGGTGCATGGACGACTACCTATTGGAGTTGTTCCTCGACTCGGGCAGGCTGGCGAACTTCCTCGCCGGCGAGAATCACCTTTCGTTCCGCCCGAAAGACGCGGCGCAATTGAAGGGGATCCTCGTCTCCGTCGCTGCGGAGCTTGACGCGCAGGGTGTGCGTCTCGACTCCGCCAAGCGGTACGTCCACATCGTACAGGCTGTGCTCGGGTTCGAGGCCACGCGAGCGACGCTGGCGGGCCATCTCGTGTCCCGCGCGCCGCCGGCACTGCGCGATCGCGTGCTGGGGACGCTGCGAACCGACATCTTGCAGGCGCCGCCGCCGCCCGTAAAGCCGGCATGATGCAGGTTGTCGGCAACAGAACCTCGCCTGCGGGCCATGCCCCACCGGGTGGAAAGACGACCTCGTCTGGTTCCGGCTGACGTAGCCAAATAGCCAATTCGGTCGTCTTGCCGAGGTGCGGTCGATCCGCTATGATAGCCCGCGGGTCAAGCCATGGAGCCGTCGATGTCCTTTTTCGCCATCCAGCCGCAGCTTCAGCTCTTCCAGAGCCAGGCCGAGGAGGAGTCCTGGCTCAAGGACCATCGTGAGGCGATGCGGTGCTACAACCTGGAGTCCCAGATTCGCCTCGGGATCACCGTCTTCGATTCGGCGCTCGCGCTCGGGGAAATCGCCGCCACACCCGAAGACCTGACGGTGCTCTTCGAGGTGATCGCGGCCTGGAAGAACTGCATCCCAAACGTGAATCGCGGCATCGAGTCGCTCCAGCGACAGGGATTCCCGGTCGAAGGCGCGGATCGGATCGCCCAGTACTTCGACCGGGCTTGCCGGATTCTCGCCGGCGACGAGGACTTCCCCAAGGGGCGAAAGTTCGGGGCCGCGTACACTCGAGATAACCTGGAAAAGCTTGGCCGCCATCCCGACCGACCCCGTGTCTCTCGTGACCCAGCAGACGACGAGCTGTAGGTTGGCCGGCAATGGGGGTGTCGCTTCGCCAGTGGGGCATCTATTGGGTGTACTGGCCGTACGATGACGACCCCACGGGGGGCAAGGAAAGGCCAGGTGTCCTGATTTCGTCGCCGGACCTCATCGCGAAGGACGAGTTGCATTTCCTGTACATCAGCTCGCGGCGCGTCGATGAGGCTTGGTGCGTGCCGATCCTCAAGGGCGCGGCCTACTTCACTGCAACAAAGCTGCCCCATTCCTGCTACTGCTGGGTGGCGCGTTGCGACAAGTTCTCCCGCGCGGCCGTCAATCTCACCAGAGGCGGCTACGCCTTGCCTCCTCTGCAGGCCTACATCGACTTGGTCATGCAGGGTGAATTGAGCTACTTGCGCGACCTGGCCTCCCCACCGCCGCCATCTCCCCCGCCTTCTGATCCGTAGTGGCACACGTGACCGTTCATCCCGACACCGGCCACAAATACACCACCCCCACCGGCTCCACCCGCTCCGCCTTCACGGCGTAGACCGCCCGGATGCGGTCCGGCTCGGTCCGCATCTCGTCGCCCAGCGCGGCAAGCCGGCCCTTCCAATGCCGGCGATCCGCCTCGCGCTGTCGGCGCTCGTCGGCGGCGAACGCGAATTCGAGCTGGGTGTTCCCCCGCTTCCCGAGTTCCTGCTCGATCCGCTTGCGCTGCTCTTCCAGCAGCTTGTGCATGGCGATCGCTTCGTGCTCGCCGCGGTCGGCCAGCCGCTTCTTCGCGTCCTTCGCCAGCGCCTCCGCGCGCGAGGTCAGGTGCGGCAGCAGCTCTCCGACGTCCCGCTGGACCCCCTGCTGCAAGCGTTCCCGCACGGCCTGGGGAAGACTGCGCGCGCTTGGTTCCGCCAACGCCTCGCCGAGCACATGCAGGGCCTTGGCTTCCCCCTCCGCGCCGACGGGCTTGAGGCCGGCTTTCCTGCCCTCCGGGTCCGAGTGCTTCGCCGCGACCGTGAGAATCTCCTCGTGCAGGCGAGTGGCGTGCGCGCCGTAGAGTGACAGCCGGCCGAGGAGGAGCACGCGCGGCACCGGGTCCGCGCACGCGACGATGCAGGCGCGCGAGAGGTCGTCGTGGACGAAGCCCTGGGCGAGCAGGCGATCGAGCAGCCGCCGCGTCACCCGGTGCTCGAGGTGCAAGTGCACCACGTTCGCGTCCAGCCGGCCGGGATCGGAGAAGATCAGCGGCCGAAGCCCGGAATCGCGGCGCCAGTCCCACGGCTTCTGATCGCGGCGGCGGGGCGGACGCAGCGTGTCGAGCGTATCCGCCCAGGTCGGGTCCGCGCCCGCCCGGCGATCGAGCGCGGGGAAGACCCAGCGCGCACCGTCCGCCGAGGGGCGCAGCGGCTCCGCTCCGAGCATTTCGAGGGAGCAGGAGACCGCGTCGCGGAATTGCCCCTCCTCGAGGCCGAGGGCGTCCTTCGACTTCTCCAGCATGTCCTGCAGGCGCGCGATTTCCGCCTGGAGGGCGTTCTGGCGCTTGCGGGAGGCTTCGAGCTCGGCGTCGATCGTGGATTGCCGCTCGGCGGCTTCCCGTTCCTTCTCGATCGCCGCCGCCAGTTGGTTCGCGTCGCTGTGGCGGATGCCGCCGGCGAGCAGGTCCGAGAGCCGGCGGTCGAGCACGGGAGTCAAGCTGCCGAGCTCGCGCGAGATCCGCTCCGTCTTCTTCACCAGGGTGTCGAGGACCCGGTCCTCGGGCCGCTGGACGAAGACGAAGTAGCGACATCGGACCTCTTCTTCGGGCTGGAGCTTGCGGTCGATCCGGCCGTTGCGCTGCTCGAGCCGGCTCGGGTTCCAGGGCACGTCGAAGTGGATGAGGTCGGCGCAGTGCGCTTGCAGGTTCACCCCCTCGCGCGCGGCGTCGGTGGCGATCAGGATGCGCACGGGGTGCTGTTCCGGATCGGCCAGGAACGCCTGCTTGACCTCTTCCCGAGCGTGCTCGTCCATGCCTCCGTGGTAGACCAGCACCCGCTCCTCGCCGCGGTCGGTGTTGGCGATGGCGCCGCGAAGCTGGGCGTCCAGGAACCGCTTGGTGTCGGCGTATTCGGTGAAGATGAGCACGCGGCGACGGTTCCAGCGCCCGCGCGGGCACAGTTCGGCGCGGATCCACGCGACGATCCGGGTGACGCGGGGATCGGGCTTGCCACGCGCCTTGGTGGCGATCGCGGTCATCTCGGCGAGCAGGTCCACCTCTTTGCGCTGTGGGCGCTTGGGCCCGGATTCCAGGGCGCGAGTGACCGCATCGACCTGGGCCTGCTCCTCGGCGGCGACGTCTTCCTCGGGCAGGTCGCCGTGATCGTCGTCCGAACCCGGCGCGGAGGCTGAGCTGCCGGGCCTCCGGAATCGGGGGAGGGGCGCCGGCGGCGGCAGCCTGGCGGTCGATGGCTCGTCGGTGCACCTCGAGCGTGCAGGCGAACGCTTCTATGGACGAAAGCAGCCGCTTCTGCAGGGAGCTGAGGATGAGGCGGGCGGCGTTCCGGGCCGACTTCGCGGTCTCCTGGAAGCGGGACTCGCGCAGGGCTCCGTACTGGTCGAGCATACGCGACAGCTGGAGCTCCGGGGCGTCGTCGGGAAGGTCCGCGATCTCCTCTTGGATGATCGTGCGCTTCGGGAATTCCTGGCCGATCTCGCGCAGGTCGTTCTTGAGCCGGCGGACGAGGATGGCGTCGTGCTGCTTGGCCGAGACCGGAACGCCGCGGCAGAAGCGCTGGGGGTCGAGGATCTCGAGCAATGCGGAGAAGCTGTTGCTGTGGCCGTTGTGCGGCGTGGCGGAGAGGAACAGGCGGTGCTCGAAACGCGGGGCGATGTCGCGCACCACGCGGGTGAAGTGCGAATCGATGGCGTACCGGGTCCCACCGGCGGGCGCCGCGTGATGGGCCTCGTCGAGGATCAGCAGCGAGCCGGGGCAGAAGCCTTCCAGCCAGGTGCGGAGCGGACCGGCGTATGCTTCGTCGTGGAGGAGGGAATGGGAGAGCAGGAAGCGGGTGTGGGTGTCCCACGGATTGATCGCCCAGCCCCGCTCGCGGCGCATGGAGGCGACGTACGCCCGGTCGAAGATCTGAAAGGGCAGGCCGAAGCGCTGCTCGAGCTCCTCGCGCCACTGGAGGAGGACGGAGGGCGGACAGCAGACCACGATGCGGCGGACTTTCTGACGGACGAGCAACTCGCGGACGATCAGGCCGGCTTCGATGGTCTTGCCGAGGCCGACGTCGTCGGCGATGAAGAGGTTGACGCGCGGAAGCTGGAGGGCCTTGCGCAGGGGCTCGAGCTGGTAGGCGAGGACCTGGATGCCGGCGCGGTAGGGCGCCTGAAGCAGCTTGGGGTCCGTCGAGGTGACGCAGTTCCAGCGCAGCGCGTGGAGATAGGCGGAGAAGCGGCGCGGGTCGTCGAAGCCGCGCGAGGCGACCGTGCGCCACGAGTCTCCGTCGAGGATCTGAGCGTCGAGCTCGCGTTCCCAGAGGACGATGAGGGGCGTGCCTTGCGCGTCGTCGTCGAGGCAGGAGAGCCGGACGAGCGATTGCTCTGCCGTAGTGGAGGCGGATTCGACGCCCTCGACCAAGTATTGGCGGGAGCGAACGCGAACGATCTGGCCGGGGGTGGGGAGGGGCGCGGGGGAGATCGCGTCGGCCATCGTCGTTTCGCTCAACATATGTAGAAGGCCTGCACGGCCCGCGACGCCGCGCTCGGCAATTGGACTCCCCCTATGATCGCTTTCCCCGCGAGGCTGTCACGCAGTTTCTTCACCCACATCCCAGCTCGTTCGTTGCGCTCCACTTACGCGCGCTTCACGCCACCCCGGAATTCCGTGTCCGGGATTTCGCCCAACTGTGATGTAGGAGGTGTGGATCGTGACCTGACTCGCCCATGCGGGCGGCGGGGCACGACTGCAACCCGCGGCATCAGGGGCTCAGGACCCGCGGGTCGTGCATAGAGCCCAGAAAGGACACTACCATGTCACGCACGAAGCACCTGTCCCTGTCGGTCATTCTCAATTGGGCCGTGATGCAGATCCAGGCGATGAAGGAGCGCCCGGAACTGGCCGCCGGCATCCCCGTCGCGCTTGCCCTGCTCGAAGCGGTGGTCGCGAAACTGAACGCGGCCAAACGCAAGCAAGAGGCGGTCAAGAAGTCGATCAAGCTGGCGACCAACGAGGTCCAGCAGATCGCCTTCGAGCTGAAGGGCATGCTGAACGGCAATCGGGCCATCGTCGCGATGGTCCACGGCCCTCACTCGCCCGAGTTCGTGCTGTTCGGCGGAAAGCCGCGGAAAGGTCGCCGCTCTCCGGCCGGCGACGCCGCGAAGACCGTCGAGAGCACGCCGGCGACCACCACCGGCGAGGCGGCGTAATGCCCTCCTCTCCAGCGGGCGCCCATGGAGCGAAAGCACTATGCACCACGCGCCGTGCCGGTCGGAACCCGTCCCGGAACAAGACTCGCCTCGTGGGGCGATAGCCCGGCAGCACGCGGATTCGTCACCAACGGACCGCGCGAGGAGAAGGAGGACGGCGAGGGCGCGCGCACGGAGTCTCGGGCGGATCACCGTGCGTGCGGTTGCCCCTCGACCCATCCTTGCACCTCGCCCAGCCCACTCGCACGTCGGTCGCCGGCGAACGTCTGCTGCTTGTCCCGAAAGACTGGAGCGAGCCCGAAGGGGACGGGGTCGCGCCCGACTTCGGGTCCGCCGGCGAACGGGCGCTTGCGGCCGCTGCTGGAGCGCCGCAGACTTCGAGCGCTTCGACACCGGCGACCTGGCGGATGCCCGGCGGGGACCATCTCGCGCGATCCGGCAGGGGAGTCGGGAGCGCCAGTAGGGTCTGGCGGGAGCATGGTGCTCCGCAGCAGAAGACTGAATCGAATCTCCCAAGTTCTCCAGGGCGTCTCCTTGGCTGAATCGTGCGCCCCAGCCTCGGAATCTCTCCCCGGTGGCGGAGAACCACGCTCCCGAATGGCGCGCATGGTCTCGCCTCATGCGCCCAGCCGTTCTCGCGGCTGGGAAAGCGCGCGGCCTACCGGGGTAAGCCGACTTCCCACGAAGCAAGCACGATGCGCGGGCAGAGCAAGTCGAGTCGGGAGCACGGGAAGACTGCGGCGGATCATTCGCGGGCACCACCGGGGGAAGGGGACTTTCCTCGTCGGGAGCGGCGAGAGACAACGGACAACGCGGGACGAAGGCGGAGATGGGGGCGCTTACGGGTCCGCGCTCAATGACGGCTCTGCGGCGAGCGCCGTGGCGCGCTCCCGGGCTGCACGATCCCGCAGAGGGCCCGCGACCTCGGGGACCGCTGAGGCGGCGA
>ORJL010328707.1_pt1 | contig 14704 bp, 15 predicted proteins | sample 1779941 | NCBI WGS metagenome assembly ORJL01 (sample SAMEA104232317, study PRJEB22302) | groundwater metagenome | biome: forest; feature: aquifer; material: groundwater | place: USA | collected 2011-08-07 | depth 5.8 m
AAACGGAATGGATGAAAAAAATGCTTCCCCACTACAACAACCCCCGCGTCCTCAAATTTACTTGGCACGGAGGCCACCAAATCCTCAACCCTGCATGGATCCAACGCGAAAAAACTCGTCAAACCAACCGACAAAAAGCAAAATGACGCGATTTTTGGTGCTTGAATGGATTTGAAAAAACAAGAAAAGGAACGCGTGGCCCTGGAAGAGCCCATCAAATTGTCGGGCCTTAAGGTAGCTATGCTTCAGGGCGTCCTCGAGAACCCCGGAATCAGCCTCAAAGGACTGCGCGACGTCGTAAACAAGAAGCTAGGAATGGAAATCAGCCTCCCCTACTTCTCCCAATCCATCAAGGAACTGGAACACAAAGGCATCATCGCCCGAGAACGCACCTACCCGCACTACATCTACGTCGAAGAGCACGTGATTGAGCCGTTGCAGACCTATCTCAACGCCTTGATGCGCCTGACGCGGTCCGCCGGAAGCGCTGAAGCCCGCAACCTGCTCAAGCGCCGCATGGAAATCGATGAACGGCTCAAAACCATCGCGCCGGCCACTATTCTCCGTTCCGACCAGAATTAAGCACTCGCTTAACTTGACAAGTTAGTTAACATCACCAGAGTACGCCACGTCAACCTCCGCCGGCCAGATACAAAGCAACAAACCCGTCAGCTGCGGCCACGAGGCGAGACAAGTTAAGTAAACGCTTAACTTGGAATTAAGTAATTACTTAACTATTAAGAAAACACTTAACTTTACTTAACTAATTAATTAATTTCTTTATTTCTTATTCTTTCTATTCTTTCTTTCTACGAGGGCGAAAACGGACAGTACTCTACGAATCTTAATTAATTTCACAAGTTAAGCAAACACTTAACTTCAACTTAAGCGAATCGAAAACGCGTTATTTATATCTGTATATGCAGCCCCTACCCAGAGGCCGTGGGAAAACAGGTCCATGGATTAAAGAAGATAGCCGACAAGCGCGACAATCATGCCGATAAAGAAAGAATAGATGATGATCTGCCATGCTTTGCGCCGGTCTTTTGCCCGAAAATCCGCTTGCGAGATCGAATCGGTTTTGCCGACATCGCCCAAATTAAAAAGCGAAGCAAAGCCGAAATAGGCGCAGAAATGCATATGCGCCTGCAGAAACCCTGTTGCCGACATCATTGCGGGCAAGACGAGTGTCAGCCGCCAAATAGCCGGGACATCAAACCAGATAAACGCCGCCCACAAAATGGCGGTCGCGATAAGTCCCGCCCACCCCGCTTGTTTCCGCTTTTTAATTTCCGCGGGGCCGATATTGCAGACGCCGGGAATGTATTGATTTTGCGTTTCCATAGTTTTCACGCCTTATTTTAAGTTTTCCCGCGCCGCTTTAAGCGCTTTTGCCCACCAGATCAGGTCGTCAAAAAAGATTTGCACCCGGTCGCCCATCATGCCTTCGCGAATCGGTTTGAACATCTCTGGGCCGGTCGGGCCTTTCCCCATCATTGCCGAGAAAAATATGTCAACGGGAATATGGATGGCGTTTCTGATCGGCGCCATTTGAAGCTCAACCGCCACTTGACGAAGCTGTTCAACCCCCCGCGCGCCAAGCGCGCTACCGTAGCTCACAAAGCCGACCGGTTTTCTGTTCCATTCAGGATATATCACATCCATTGCGTTTTTGAGAACCGCGGGATACCCGTGATTATATTCGGGAGTGACGAGAATAAAGGCGTCTCCATCATTGATTTTCTCCGACCATTTTTTGACGACTTCATTTGCATATTGCCTTTTTGCCATTGAGGGTGACATCGGGTCGTCAAAAAATGGCATGGGATAGTCACGAAGGTCCAACAATTCAGCTTCCACGCCATCAAGCTTTTTCGTCTCCTCAAAAATCCAATTCGCCGGCTTTTCGCTAAATCTATTTTGACGAGTACTGCCCATGATAATTTTTATTTTTATATTTTTCATACTGTTCATCTCCTCCTTGATTTGTTGTCATGAAATTTTTGTTTTTGCACCGGGTGGGCAGACGAAGTATTTTTCTTTTTTCAATCGATTGTTGAACTTTTCGGCCGATTTTTCCTGAGCCCTCCGGTTTTTCTGTCATGCTACTTTGCCTTTTCTTTGTTCTTGCCGCGGGCCGCCAAAATGCCGCGGATGCGGTCGCGCATGAAAAAGGCGACGATGGCCAAAATGGCCCAGACGAACCAGAAGTCGACAAAGACGGCGATGAACAAATCCTTGGGCGGCACCGTGAGCGTCACGTCGATGGTGTCCGACAGGCTCTGGCCCTGTTCGTCCTCGAACGAGGCCTGCAGTTGGAGCGCGTAGTGGCCCAACGCGGCTTCCTTGTCCACGCTGACGGTGAAGTCGGCCGTTTCGGTCGCGCCCGGCGCCAGGGTTTCAACGTAGCGCTGGCTGCCGTCGGTGGAAAAGGGAAACTGGGGCACGAGCTTGACGCGGAGTTTTTTCGCCGGCGCCGAACCGGTGTTTTTGATGGCGAATTGCACGTTGACGTTGTTCGAACCGACAAAAAGCCGGCCGTCGTGCGTTTGCGCCTCGAACAACGCCTTGGCCCGGACTGACAGCGTGACGGGCAAATCGGCGGACTGTTTCTGGCCGTATTCATCCACGTAGCGCACCTTAAGCGTCAGGGCGTAGTCTTTGGCCGCTGCGGCCTCCGGCACGAATACGCTGTACGACAAGCCGGTGCTTTTTTTTGCCGCAAGTTCGTTGACGACCTGCGTGGCGGCGTTGGCCTTGACCGTAAGCGCGGCCGGCGCGGCAAGTGTCGCGGAAATGGCCTGGGCCTTGGCCGAGCCTACGTTGTCCAGCGTGACGGTAATGGCCGCCGTGTCGCCGGGGTGCACGTCCAACGGGTTGCTGCCGGTGACCTGCGCCCGCAACTGGGCCGCGCCTTGGATGCGGACGTTGGCCGTCTGGGACGTGGCGTAGGGCGCGGCGTACTCGCTTTCATACGCCACCGAGACGGTGACGGGGTTGTTGGACAAGGTGGCGGATTGGTCGGCCACCAGCCTGAACGTCACGTTCTTGGCGCCGTCTTTCTGGCAGATGGAATCCAGAAAGCGCGTGTCGGGGCCCTTGACGCCGATGGGTGAGAGGGGCGCGACTTGGACGTTGACGCGGTAGGCTCAGTCGTCTCTGCCGACGTTTTCAAGCTGGATTGCCAGTTGGCTAGTGCCGCCGGGCGTCAATGCCGGCGTGATGCCGTAGTCGATGATGCGCACGTCGGGCCGGATGAGCGCGGAGGTAAAGCCGGACAAGGCCAGGATGGCCGCGAGGACCAACACGATTGCAACTTTTCCTTTCATCAAAACCACCTTGTTGAATGTTTACAGCACTTCGCGTTTGAATACGACGAGCGAGACGGCGAACGTGACCAGGGCAAAGACGACGAGATAGGCGATGTCCGGCAGCACGGTGAGGATGGAAAAGCCCTTGATCATGACGCCGCGCAGGGCGTCGGCGGCGTACTTGAGGGGGATGATTTCGGCGAGGGTCTTGAGAGGCGCGGGCATGGTCTGGATTGGGAAGAACACGCCGGCCAGGAAAATCATGGGCAGGCTGACCATCATGGCAAGCGGCATGTATTGTTCCTCGCCTTTGGCCATGGCGGACATGAGCATGCCGACGCCGACGGCGCCGGCGGAAAACAGCACGATGATGAGCAGCGTCTCGATGATGGAGCCGGAAATCTTGACGCCGAAAAGCAGGACGGCCAAAAAGACGATGAAGGACGACCGGAAGGCCTCGAAGACGATGTAAAACAATTGCGTGCCCACGAGGATGGTGACGTTGGATGTGGGCGTCAAAAACACCCGCGTCAGGGAGCCGTCCTTGCGCTCACCGGCAATGGCGCGGCCCATGCCTTGCACTGCGCCTTGGAAGATGATGAGGGCCAACAAGCTGGGCAGAAGAAAGTCGATGCCCTGGCGGTTGTAGCCGTAGGCGGACTCTTGCTCCAAATGGATGGGGTCGGTCAAGGCCGCCAAGTCGGCCGTGGCCACGTCTTCCAGCACGGCGTCCGCGCTTGAAACCGATGCGGAGGCGGATTCGCGTTGGGCCTGCAAGGCCGCGTCGGCGGCGTTCCACTTGGCCAGTTGGACTTGCGCCAGCACGATTTGCCTCAAGGCCGCGGCGTCGCGGCCGGCCAACGCGTTGTAGGCGGCAATCTGGCCCAAAAGCGCCTGTTGTTGGGCGATGGACTTGACCTGCGCGGCGCGCGAGGCGGGGTCCACCAGGGCCGTGTTCTGCAGGAATTCAGGCGAGCGCAAGAGGTCCTGGTTCGACGGCGTGCTTAAGCCGCTGGCCGCGCTTTGGGCCGAGGCCTGCGTCGTCTTGATGTTGGCGCGGGCGCTGGATTGTGCGGATGCAAGGGATTGCAGCGCAAGCCGATAGGCGTCCGCGCCGGTGCCGTCGCCGTACAAAAGGACGGCCTGGGCGGCGGCCAACTGGCTGCGGGCGTATGCCGCTTCGCGCTGCTGTTGGGAAAGGCGCTGGAGGCTGATTTGGCTGGACAGTCCCTTGACGAACACGGCCACGCTTTGCTGGGCGATTTGCGCCACCGTGGGTTCGGACTCGTCGACGAACAGCTTGATGCTGGCCGACCGGCCTTCCTGGATGGCTTTTCCGAAACCGGGCGGTATGATGATGAGTACCTGGATTTCGCCGGCGTCCAGGGCGCGTCGGCCTTCGGATTCGGTGCCGAATCGGTGCTCGATGCTCAGCACCTGCAGGGTCTGCAGCTGGCCTGCAACTTGGTTGGATAGCACCGAATTGTCGTAGTCGACTAAGGCGGCGGGCAGGTCCTTGGGCGTCACGCCGGTGGTGTAGCCGAAGATGACGATCATGACGATGGGAAACATCAGCATGGGCACCAGGCGCATCTTGTCCGACCGGAGCACGATCCAGTTTTTCTGCATGATGGCCTTGATTTTCTCAAAATCGATGAGTTTTTCGTCCGAGTCAACGCCCAGCTTGTACAGGCGGCTGGCTTTCGCCGGGCCGCGGTCGGCCGGTGCGTCGGATTTGGACGAGGTGTGCTTGGTTGCCATGGTGCGCCCTAGTCCCGCAGGTCTTTCTTGGTCAATTGGATGAAGACGTCTTCCAGCGACGGCTCGCGGATGCGGATTTCACGCACTCCCGCCTTGCGTCTGCGGAAGAAGTCCGAAAGCGTGAAGAAGGCATTGTCCGTCTTGGACGTCTGCAGCACCAGGATGCTTCCCTCCCGCTTGACGCCGTGGACGAAATCCAGTTCCTTGACGGCCCGCACCAGCGACTCCTCCAGGTCCAGCACCTCCACTTCGACGAGTTGGTGTTGCGTGACCTTGCGCTTCAGTTCGGCCGACGTGCCTTCCGCGATGATGCGGCCGTGGTCCATAACCGCGATGCGGTCGCTCTGCTTGTCCCCCTCTTCCATGTCGTGCGTCGTATAGATGATCGTGATGCCATGGCTGTTCAGTTCCTGCGTCAGCTCGCGCAGGGCGATGCGGCTCTGCGGGTCCAAGCCCGTCGTCGGCTCGTCCATGAACAGAATTTCCGGCTCGTGCAAAAGGCCCGCGGCGACGGAAAGGCGCTGCTTCATGCCGCCGGAAAAGCCGCCGGACTTGACGTCCTTCTTGTCGTCCAGGGTGACGATTTTCAGGAGTTTTTCGGTCCGCTCGCGGATGTCGGCATCCTTCATGCCGTTGAGCTTGCCGATGTACCACAAATTCTGCACCGGCGTCAGCTCTTCGAACAGGGAAAACTGCTGCGGCACCACGCCGATGCGCTCGCGCACCCGCGACGCCTCGTGCGTCACGTCGAAGCCTGCGACTTTGGCGCTCCCGGTCGTGATGGACGCAAGCGTGGTCAGCATGCGGATGGTGGTCGTCTTGCCGGCGCCGTTGGGGCCCAAAAAGCCGAACAGTTCGCCTTTGCGGATGTGGAGGTCAAGTCCGTTGACGGCGGTAAAGTCGCCGTACTTTTTGACCAATGCGTCCGTTTCGATGACGTTCATGTAAATCCTTTCCGGCTGTCCAATGACGCCCGGATGACTGAATTCGGCCGCACGCCCATTGGACGTGACTGTTTTGCTTGCGTCTGTCCCATTACCCGACGTTTTCGAGCAATTTCTTGGCGAATTCGCGCAACTCGTCGGCCTTGGCCAGCATCAGGCCCTTCTTGGGGTGGCCCACCAAGATGAGCCGCTCACCGGCCTGGATGTGGAACGCCTCGCGGGCCTCTTTCGGGATGACAATCTGGCCCCGCTCGCCGACGGTGACGCTGCCGAAAAAGCCAGGGGACCCTGCGTCCGCCGGCTTGCCTTTTGCCTTGACTGATTTTTCACTCATGTTATACTTTTCATACTAATCAAATATAAAGATTTGGCCCAAGGCCAATTTGTAGTGTAACCAAACTCCCTCTCCTTCTCCCCGGCAACCCCTCAACCAACCCTTTGAACGGCTTATGGGCAGTTTTTCTGCAAAAACACCAAAACCTGCCTATTCGTAATTGAGGTACGACTGATGCTCTTTTCCTTGCAGTAATCCGATTCCAGCCATCGACTCAATGGTTTGGCTCCCTTGCTGGAATTGCATGCCGAGCAACAACGCACGATGTTGGCTTGTGAAATGTTCTTCTCGTCGTTGTCCAGGTGCTCCCAAGTGGCTTTGTCTCCCGGCGTACCTTTGGTATGTGAGTAATCTTTCATTTCGACCCGGCAGAACGCACAGGTCTTCTGACTTTTAATCAGTTTTTGCTCAAGCCAGTCCGGAATGTTCCACTTGTTCGCCATGTTTTACTCCATATTTTCGGTTCCCTAAAAACACACTGGCGCCCAATTTTTTCACCAAATTTGTAGTGTAACTAAAATCAGTATTTCACATCTAATAGGTAATCGACTTTTTGAGATTCGCCAGTTTTGGCCTTCTTTTGGACTGTCGGTCGTGTTTGGGCCCCTCCACGTGGCAGCAAAAACGCCCAACACACCATCATAATGAAACGAATACTGGATTTGGTGGTAACGCTCACGCATACTTATTTATCTAATAGATGAATAATGCTCCTCAATGCCCACCACAGAAACGCAATCAAAATATCAAGCTTCACTAGCAGGAAAAAGACCACGGACCGGCATTCCTTCCGAAGAGCAGCTCTTCCTTCCGGCCCGCGATCAGCTCGACACGGTCCTGGAAAAGAACGGCGCCTTGCGCACAGGAACGCCTTGGGATGCCGGCGATGTCCTCCAATTCGTCTTCCCGAAAAAATATAGGCAGAATTCTCACGAAATCGCGGAAAAATTCATCAAACACCTTCGGGCCCACGGAGGCAAGCTCTCATCGGCTCAAATCAACGCCTTCGTCAAAGAATCAGGCGCCAGCCGGGCCACTTTCTTCAACGTAGTCCTCCGGAGGCTTTCCGAAACGGGTTTTATCGAACGCACGCCCGAACCGGGTGGCCACCGCGTGGGTGTTACCTGGAGCAACGCCTTCTCCGGATACCTCGAAAAAATAGCGTTTGAATGGAAACGACTCGAACCCAGATAAGAATAAGCTGAAATATCCCCTTCGATTTAGTTGAGTATGATGAACAAGCGAGAAAAAAATCGGTTATTAAAAAAGAAAAAACTAATGTTAACCTATCTCTATCTTTCTGTGGAATATCACCGTAAAAATTATGAAAAAAACTTTGAACGTTTGACCCGTGGACTAGAAACAGATTTAAAATCAGATTATTTTAAAATGGTAAAAAAATCCCTACCCCGCGGTAAAAAAATTCCAAGATTGGAACCAGTTTCTCAAGTTGCGTTTAATTTTTCAACTGTTCCCGGCGTAGCTTTTGAATTGGATTCATTTTTTAATTCGTTAAAAAGATTACTTGATTGTCTTGCTCAAATAATTACTTTAGAATTAAAAAACAGCGAACTATCGAGCATTCGAAAATTTTGCAAGAAATGTGGAGATCCAAGAGGAAATATTGATTTAAAAAATGATGAATTCAGTCTATTCTTTTCAAAAAATCACCCCGAATTAGCCGTGAGATATTCCATCGAGTGGATGGGTTGGATTGAAAATCTAAATGATTATCGAGACCATATCGCCCATAAATTAATCGAAGAACCTGTTTGCTATATTTCATTTTATTGGCCTAAAGAAATTTCAATAAAAACAACTCCTAAAACTGAAATAAATTTAGGTTGGAAAGGAAAAAACATTTTGAAGTACAATCAATTCATGGTTGCTGAAGTACGTAACTTGATGATTTGGACCCTTGACTATCTTGATACTCAAAATCCGTAATTTGCGAATTCTTTTCTAAATTTTTAACTCAAGGCGGTTCATAATTTCTGGCCGGTTGTTCCCGGGGCTGTTTACGGCTTTGCTTACTGGCCATGAGTCGGTGAGCTTATCCACCAACGGTTTCAGCAAGGAAGTATCGCCTTTTTCGAGCCATTCCATTTTTTGTGACGGGTCAAGGATGACGGGCATTCGGTCGTGAATCTCGTGGACGACTTTATTGGGTGCGCAGGTGATGATAGCGCAGAAGCGGTGCGTGACGCCGTCTTTTTCCCATTGATTCCACAATCCGGCGAATCCGAATAGGCCTTTTTTGTATTCGATGCGGTAGGGTTGTTTGCCCTCATCGGTGGCTTTCCACTCATAGAAGCCATCGGCTGGGATGATGCACCGCGTTTTCTCAAGTAAGGGTGCGAAGGTGCGTTTTTCGGCCAGCGTCTCGGCGCGGGCGTTGATCATGCCTTTGGGCGATTTTTCGTCTTTGGCCCAGTGCGGCACGATGCCCCATTTGACTGCCACCGCCTTGTCCGGTTCCGTGTTCAAAATGGCGACCACGTCTTGACTGGGGGCGACGTTGTAGCTGGACTTAAGCGGCGGAAAGTCCTCGACCAATTCGAACTTCTCGCGGATTTCACGAGGCGGCGTGAATAAGGAAAAACGACCACACATGTAGAACAAGAGTCTTTTTTCGGATTTATACCTCAGTTTAGCCCACAATCAGCGGTTGTACGCCTTGCATTAACTCAGCTAGGCTCTTCGATAGCAAATGGTGGTACTGCTTAGCATCCACATTCTCAATTCGAGCCATTTTGTAGGGTAATGGGCCGTGAACGGTAAAGACGAAGTCAATTAGGCCGTCTGAATTGGGGGCCAGCTTGAATGCCTCGGCGTGGGCCACTTTGACTCGATAACGTGAGGGGTCTTTGCGGACGTTGCGGGTGATCGCGTAGTGTCCGAGCGGAAAGCGTCGTTCTTGGATGCTTTTGAAGTAGCTTTGCAGCAATTGGAATGCGGCGGTCTTGTTTTGGAACAACTGACCGTTTCCAATCAATACGCGGATGGCTTCTTCCTGGAATTGGCGCACGATTTTCGGCGAGTCGCTGCGGCGGATGCATATGCCTCGCGCCTCAATCTCGCCTTCTGTCGTCAAGCCGTAGTATCGGTTGGCGGCGCGGCCTTCCTGGGCCGATGCGGGAAAGACGATGGTGCTGAACGTGTCGTCAAGACCGAGTTCGATGCCGATTTGCTCTTTGACATCTAAAGTAAACGGAATAAATTGTTCCGACGGTCCTTGTACGAAAACCGAGTCCACGATGCCGTAAATCACGTCCAGACCGTGCTGTTCGGCGATGAGTTTGGTCTTTTCCAGGATGACGCGGCCGTAGAGCATGACGGCTTCCTTGCATTCGACGTTGGAGAAGACGAAGTTGTTGAAGCCCAGGTAGCCGAAGCAGGTGACCAGGATGTTCTTGAGGGCTTTCTGGCGGACGTCAAGCGCCCGTCGCTTGACCGGGTCCATTTCGGCTTTCATCGCGTGTTTCAACTCCAACCGGCGTTCCAAAACCTTCCGTATCCCTTGAGGAATGACCCCAATTCGGCGAGTGCAGGTGTGCCATGGCGTCTGCGGCACGGGCCGGCCTGGATCGCAGCACTCGCAGTTCAATGTCTCCGGCGAGAGGTTGTAATTCACGATGATGGACGGATACATGCTGGAAAAGTCGCACTTGGCCACGTTATGGTAGCCGCCGGGTGGAGGGTAGTAAATGGTCCCGCCTTTGTCCAATTCATAGAGTTGTTGCAAGGATTTGGGCTGTTCCGTCATTTTCTTCAAGTCGGGAATTAGGATGTCGTTTTGCTTGGCGGCCGCCGCGTGCAAAAACGTGTTCAAACGGCCCGGAGCAATGCGGGCGACAACGTCGGGCTTGGCGCCCGTGATCTTTGAAAGCTCGATCACGCGGGATAACCGTTCGCGGCCTAATTCCATCATGAATTCCAACGCTGGAACGTTGGGCACGTCTTCCTGTGGATCCGCGTAAATGTCGCGCGTGTGGTCGATTTTCAAATCCAAATGAATGCAACCGTCCACGAAACATCCTTGCGGGGTGGAAAAAATGCCGTAGATTCTCTCTTTTTGGAAGAATTCGTCGCCGCCCCAGGAAAACAATACGTCCACTTGGTCTCGTTTCAACTTCCATAACACGTGCTGCAGCCCCAATTCCACCGCGGCCCCGTTGCCGGTTTGAACCATGTACAGTCCCGGCTTGCGACAGTAAATGGCCGCGGTCGTGAATCGGGGCATATCGCCATCCGGCAAGGCTTCAAAGCCGGCTAGCTTGCCCTTCTTGTCTTTGACTTCGTACCGGGTGAAAAAGGAAATGCGTTTGTCCATGACGTACTTGAAGTAATGGGGCAAGGACAATTCGCACGTTTCCTTAACGCCAGGAATGGTCAGCGCGTCCGTGGCCACTTTCTGGAAGGCTTTGGACGAGCTGACCGTCACTTTGACAACTGGCTCTTTTTCGGCGCTTTGAACCGTGGCAAACTTGCTTTCCACCACGGTCTTCTCTACATCCGGGTGCTGGGCCAAGACATGCGCCACCTGATCGGCATTTCCGGGGCACTGAACGTAAAAATACGGAAGAAACGAGTCGGAAAGTTGGAAACGCTGGCCGTTTTGAGTTTTGAATTGGAGGTAGACCAAGCCGCCGCGAGTTGTCAAATTGGTAAGCCAAGCCTCCATGGTAGTCACTGGACACAAAAGTTCCAGTTGGCGTTAATAACGGACTGGAGGGTAGCTGGCCGGTGGATGACGAAAAATACGGGTTTGTTTAGTGATTGACTTCAATTACCGGTCCATAACGGGTTGATGTTAAATTTCTTTTTCTGGAATCCATCGCTTTCATGAATTCATCAAAAAGCCCATTTTCTATATTCCGTGCTGCAATATGATCAGAATCTTTGCTTCTCTCCGTCATGTAAAAATTATCCAAGTCGCCTGCTAAAAGAACCGAATGTTTCCGACCGGGCGGTTGCGCGACTAAAAACGCACGCTGATAAGGTCTCTCTGGATTTTCGCGGTGCCGTTCTGGGTTTATTTGCCCGTCTTTTTGCATTTGCTGCATACTGGCAACGTGTTGATCGAATTCCTGCTTTAACTTGGCGCCATTCGGAACACTTTCAAAGTCAAAATCATCCGCTTCGTGAATTTCCCCGAAATCCCGAAGGTCCTGGACCAAATTTCCAGTCAAACCGCGCGCAATACCAATGGAATGGTGCGCTGGAGCGGGAATGCCTTTTCGCCTAAGCAAGTCACTGGATCCTTCTTGCATGCCGACCTTAATTGTTGAATATAGCATGACGTGACTTTTTGGTAAGCCGGGCAAGATGCGTTGACCTACTGGGTGAACCGGAACTTTAAGCACAAAATGCCGGTCCTTTCCGCGAATCTTTACCCCTGGAAGCGGGATGATGATTTGACTTTCGCCTCGAATGTGCTCAATGGAACCGTCAAACACTGGTTGCGGGCCGCTTTTGGTTTCGGTATAGTAAATTGCCGGTAAAACCGATTTCTCAACCACTTTCCTAAGCGTCAATATTTCTGACCTGCGTAAGGGTTTGAGGAGCGTAATTCTCATTTTTTGTTCACCGCTAATCTGCCGACTATACCCACTATATCTACCCAATATAATGACTTACCTCTCAGGTTCACTTTCCGCTCCTGCACCTTGACCCGTATAGCAGTGGTACTTATCGCAACCACATGTTCAACGTAGACTGCGGGACGACTTGAAGCTCGAAATTTTCCTGCTTCTTACACGGATGTTTCAGAATCTGTGCGGTGACGCCTCGGTCTACTTCAAAACGAATAATCGCCGAGGAAGATTCGCCTAAAAACGGGTGAGCGGACCAATCCGAATAGTCAAGGGCCACGGCGTGGCAGTTTTCGTTTTGCTGGCAAATCTGCCGAAACTTCCCCAACGGGTAAGTAATAGGCTTTGAATTCGACCCTTTCGACTTATCCGGAGTATAGAGCTCGCCAACCGAATCCAAGATTACCAAGCCCACATCGTGGGAAAATTCCAGGGTCCGGCGCCAAAACTCCGGATTCTCCACCGTATCACGCGAGAAAGCGCGTTGGACGAACGTATTTTTCATGAAAGGGCGCAACGGCACGCCTGCGGTCTTCGCGGTTTTGATGATGTAATCAAAATCCAGCGACCAATACCTTTCGTGATAATCCAAGAACTGCAGCAAAAGCGTTTTTTTGCCTTCGACGTAATTCCGGACGAGCATTTGGTCTACCAGTAGACCCATCCATTGCGGATTGGTGCCTTGCAGGGTGAAGATTCCCGATGATAGGTCAGTCCAGACGTCCAGTGTCGGAAAGCCCGTCTTTAGGCCGTTTTGACTCATTGATTTCCCTCTTGAGATTGACCAACGCCATGAAATTGATGGCGCCAGTCAAATCCGGCTCATTCATCGCATCTATTTCCGTCCGGTGGTCGCGTATTGACTTGATGATTTCTTCAAACGCTTCTCGATCTTTTCCGCGGAGGGTTTTGGCGAAGTGTTGTAACTCGTTGATCTTGGCGTCCAGCCGATTCGAAATACTTGGAATGCTTCGACCCATTACTAGACCCTCGCCAAATCGGGCCGTTTTAACCCTGAACCACATGGCGTGCGCTCGCGCTTTAAAAAACAAATGGAGGGTAGCTGGCCGGTGGACTCGCTTTACTTTAGAAAAGGAATTCTTCCGTCTCCAATTGCTTGACGTACTCCTCTTTTGATAGTTTCAAGCCAGGACTCATCCTTATGACTCTCCAATGAAAAGCCGGAAATGTAACTCTCACCCGATTTCAAACGATTCCAGTTGAATGATCCGTCATAAGGCTCTGGATACTCGGTCATTTTTCCAGTGAACAATTTCTGGCCAGATTGAGAGAGTTCCCCGCTAATGATTCCCAACCGCGGGTTCACTTTTTTGAATTCAACCAATAGATACAATTTTTTTGCGCTCTCGCTTTTTTCGTGCAACGCGCTATAGACTTCGTCAGCAGATGCAAATTTACCCTTAGATTTCTTTTTCATAAGTTCTTACCTCGTTCGCTCTATTTCCACGGCCTCGGACTCGTTGGACTGCAAAAATGAGAATCAATCCAATCAGTATGCTGGCCAAAATGTCGAAAACGCCTGCATTTTTCCAGTAATTCTGATAAAACGGAACTTCGTATTCCGCGACTTGCTTGGCTGACAAATACTTCTGTTGCGAAAAGTACGCCCCCGCCGACGATTCATGGGCCAGATAGTATGCCGCCTTCGTAGGGAAAAACATCAACAAAAGCGGGTTGGGCCAATTCTTCTCCTTCTCATTCTGCTCGATTTTCATTGCAGCTTGCGCATTCGTTTTAAGTGTATTCAACGTTCCGTAAAAATTGGCGTGCGCGGTCAGATAACTTTGGCGTGTCAAGACCTCTTGGAATTTCTTAAACTTTTGAACTTGGGCCCCCGCGGCGCATGCCGGATTAACAACTCCTCCAGAAACCTTGGCCAACGTCTCTGAAGCTTTTGAAAAAGCTGATGTTCCAACGTCCCAGGCACTTCCAAGGGCGTTTGTCACGGATGCAATGGGATCGTTCGTGGCAGGAGGGTTTGAAAATTGGACTTCAAACTCCATCGGAGAAAATACCACTATCCCCTCGCTTAAAGTGTACAAGTTGGCGACTGTTTTTCTGGAGAAATATCCTGCACGTGCATGGGTGAAAACTACGTTCCCCTGATCTGCCAAATCCCACACGGCCTTTTTGGGTGTTGTAGCAAGCTTGCAGGACACGTCTTGCACTAGGCTTATTTCGCTTAAGACCCCAGTTTTTTCAATCTGTTTGACGAGATTGACCCCAGTACCAACCGCTTGCGCGGTCCATTCGCTTCCAGTGATTTTTTGCGCCATTTGTCGGGTATCCGAGGTCGGGACTTTTATCACCACTTCGGTGACGGGAGAACTCGCAGCGCTATCGATTGTACTCGTCAACCCGCAGGCGTTACTTGCGCCCTTTGCATTGGCGTTCTCCCAACAATCCCGTGTAGACGAGAAAAGCGACGAATCGGTTGAAGGCAAAGCCTGTCTGAACTCGCCAAGCTGAAAATAGTCCTTGGCCTCTTCAACATCTTCGACAATCCCGCAATTCGAACCGCGCAGGGGTACCGTCCACCCTTGACCAAAATGGTAGAAATAGACATCTGAACTGTCTACAAAAAATCCATCGACCTTGGTCGCTTTCCCGTATTCTTGTGAAAACCCTTCAATCGCAATGGTACAGTCGTGCGTAGACCCGACGGGTGTTTCAACTTTGGTTCCTGACCCCAGTCCCCATACGATGAATCCTGCTGTGGACAGAAGTAACAGGCCTAAG
>ORJL010696179.1_pt1 | contig 14704 bp, 14 predicted proteins | sample 1779941 | NCBI WGS metagenome assembly ORJL01 (sample SAMEA104232317, study PRJEB22302) | groundwater metagenome | biome: forest; feature: aquifer; material: groundwater | place: USA | collected 2011-08-07 | depth 5.8 m
GCTCCTGAACTCCTCTTGGATTTGGCGCTGAGGTTGAGGTGGACGGGGGCCTTAGAGAGCGATTTGGACATGGCGGGTGACGCCCTTTCAGGGCTAGCGAACGGTTTGGTGGGCGGGTTCCCAGGGCGTTGCCCTGGGCTGGTGAGTTGCTGCGCCTTCAGCGCGCCCTCGGAGCTACTGCGGCTCAAGCCGGACCATGTCGCGCATCCGCTCCTGAGGCGTCACTCGGAGCGCCACCAGGCGTCCGCCGCGGTATTCCCCTTCGACGGTCGTGTTGTAAGGGGCGTGGAGTTTGAAGCTCACGTCCCAATCCTTGGGCCACGCGGGAAAGAGCAGCAGCTTCTTCCCGTCGGCCTGCAGGAGCATGGTCTGCAGCGCCATCTGGCCCACCCCGCCGTGGTCCATGTCCGGCACCTCATCATTGTGGGGTCCCCACATGGCCGGAAAACGGAAGATTGGATTGGAATTGGTCAGGCGCGAGGACACGTTCTCGGCGGCCTGCCGGGCCAAGCCCAGGCAGGCCATTTGGATGTCATCCTGCCACCAGCAGACGTTGTGCCGGTTACGGCGGTGTTCGAAGGTGGCCCGTGCCAGATCGAGGTCAGGTTTGCCCACTCCCGCGAGCCGGTAGGGAAACACGCCGTAGAGCTCCGGGTTTTCCGAGTTGCGCGCTTCTTCCAGGATCGTTTCCGCGGGAGCAAGGATCGTCTGTCCATTGGTTTGGGTGGTCGGGAGAGGCGGCAACTCCCCCAGCAGCCGACGCCAGTCAGCCTGCTGGCTCTGGGATGCGGCGCCTGGCGGCAGCGCCAACAACTCCCCAATCACGGACCGGAGTCCCGCTATGTCCGGCAGCGGGTTAACCACCTTCTGCCACGTCTCCAGCGACTGAGCCGGTTCAAAGCGGATCTTGTGCTGGGCATCGCGCTTCCAGTGCAGATCATAGAACCGGACGACGGCAGAGGCGATCGGCAAGACCGCATTCCGCAGGAAGGCATTGTCCCGAGTGTGCGCGTAATGATCGAGCAGCAGGGTGGAGAGTTCCAGGCCCCCAGACCAATAGTACCGGACATACGGATTCGTCACAAATCCTGTGGGTAATCCCTCCCTCTTCCAACCGTAGTCCATATTCGCATAGGTCCCCCAGAAGAAGAGGGTCTCTGGAAAGAAGGCTCCCTCGTGGCCATAGTAGAGTTTCGTTCGTTCGAGGGCCAGCGGGAGGGCATCCAGGTAGGTTTGGTAGAACGGCAACAGCATTTCGTAGTCTCCCGAGCCAAGAAGCGGCCAGTAAGGCAGGCGCGCGTTCTGGAACCATTGCGCCCCATCCCACCGGCGGAAATCGGGATCCTGCTCCCAAGGCAGCGTGAAAATGGATCCGTTGAATTTCACCCAGGCGTTGCCCCGCGCGCCGCAGGCCATCAGGTAGCGCTGCAAGGCGTAACCGCGCGACATGGCGGCGTGTTGCGCCCCATCCACGCGTATCCAACTCCGATCCCAGAACTCCCCCCACCATTGCTGATGCGCCTTGCGAGCCGCCTCGATCTTGAACCGGTTGACCCGGGCGATGTTCTTGGTCAGGGCCGTCAACCACGCATCGGCCGTGGCGGGGTGCAGCGTCAGCAAATGAATCGCGAGCAAGTGGCTCTTGCGAGCATGGGGTGATTTCAGGGCAACGGCGCTCTCCCGCACGAAATTGTAGCCAGTCACCGCTCCGCCAAACGTCCGGCCCAGGAGCGGGTCAACCTCGCGACCTGTCAACCCTTCCAGCCCTTGCAGCCTCATCGTCACAGGCCACACCGAGCGCGCGTTGCGGTGATACCAGATGATTCGATTCGCCTGGCTCTCCACCACCGTATCGGGATATTGGATCACTTCCTGCCCCGCCTTTGACCCGTCGAACCCGTCCTTGAGAGCGTCGCTGTGCGTCAGCTCCTTGGGCCCGAGCGGACGGGCCTGCTCGCGCCAGCTCTCGAGGCCGGCGCGCGCCTCAAGCCTCCGGTCGCTTTCGACCTCCAGTCGGATGACAGGCAGGTTGGCGTCCACCCAAAGACGGACCCGTGTCTTCGAGCCCGTCGCGCTGCGGGCGGTGATCTCGATGCACCCCTCCCGCAGCAGCAACGCCTGGTGGAACGATTCCCCTTTGGCAAACGGGTTGGGCGTCAAGCTCACCCGCATCCGGCCCAGCTTGAGCAGCCGGCCGTTGTCGTCGTAGGCATCGGTCTTGCTGATGTAGAACAACAGGTCGCCATCCTCCTCCACCCAGGCATTGATACCCACGTCTCCGTTGCCCAGCGGCATCGAGCCCAGGCAATCTTTGCTGGGCGACTCCCAGACCACGTTGTAAAGGTCCACCCACCCGCCCGACGCTTCGGCAGTGGCAGGAAGGGAGAAAGTCAATAAGAAGAGGAGTGCCGCGAGGGCGGCGGGTTTGAACGCTTTCATAAGGTTTTTGGCTCTTCGGGCGGGTGACCGCCCGCTGGATTGCCGCTGTATAGACATTGACGCGCGGAGGAGATCAATTGTTCACGCCGATCCTGTTCAGCGCACGTTCCACTCGGACCACGTTGCTGTTGCGCGCTCGCCAGGCCGCGGCTAAGTTGACTCCATGATTGACATGCCCGATGTCCAACCGCCCGGCGTGGACCGCTTCCCGGTCCGCCAACCTGTCCCTCCGGCCCGGCTCGACGCGCTTTCACGCGACATTCTCGCGCTGAAAAGCAAATTGAATGCCGTGATCCTGGCCCATAATTACCAGGTGCCGGAGATTCAGGACATCGCCGACTTCGTGGGGGACTCCCTGGGCCTCTCCCGTCAGGCCGCCAAGACCAACGCCGACGTGATCGTGTTTGCCGGAGTTCACTTCATGGCCGAAACGGCCAAAATACTAAACCCGACAAAGCTCGTGCTTCTGCCGGACAAGGATGCGGGCTGTTCGCTCGAAGAGAGTTGCCCTGCCGGCAAACTGGCCGCTTTACAGGCTACCAATCCCAGATTTTACACCATCACCTACATCAACTGCAGCGCCGAGGTGAAGGCGTTGAGCGACGTGATCTGCACCAGCGGCAATGCCGCTCGCATTGTCGAGGCCTCCCCCCGCGACCGTGACCTGCTCTTTGTGCCGGATGAGAACCTGGGCGAATGGGTGATCGAACAGACCGGAAGGCCGATGACTCTCTGGCGGGGCAACTGCTATGTGCACGTGGAATGGACCCACGCCAGCATCCTGCGCATCCGCGAGGACCACCCGGACGCCCCCGTGGTGGCCCATCCGGAATGCACCAAGGCGGTTCGCATGCTCGCGAATGAAGTCTGCTCCACGGAGAAGATGGTCGCCTACTGCCGTCAGAGCCCGGCTTCGACCTTCATCATCGCCACCGAAGCGGGGATGCTGCATCGGCTCCAGAGGGAGTGTCCCGGCAAGCACTTCATCCCGGCGCCGACCGCCACCTGCGGCTGCAACGAGTGCAAATACATGAAGCTGAACACACTCGAGAAACTCTACGACTGCATGGCCACCCTTGAACCGCGCATTGATTTGTCCGAGGATATTCTGAAGCGTGCCCGTGTACCCATCGAGCGAATGCTCGAAATATCGGCCCGACCCTCGATCCAAGTCTGACGCAGAGCCCTGATACAGCCCTGCCCCTGCCTCTTACTCAGGCAGGTCCGGCAGGCGGAGGAAGAACTCCAGCCGGGCATGGCGGCAGTCCTCGGTCTCCAGACAAGCCATCGCCCCTTTCGAGAAGTGCAGGGCGAGGGCATCCTTCATCTCTACCAACTCCGCAACCCGCTCGCCGATGGTTGGGGAGTGCCCGATGAGGAGAACATCCTCGCCCTTTACGGCCGTACGAAGCCACTTGCTGAACGCGCCCGGGGATGCCTCGTTCAACAACGCGTCCGCTTGCAGCATTGGAGGCCTTTTGCCGCGCGCGGATTCGGTCAAGATTCCTTCCAGCGTCTGCCTGGCCCTCAAAAGAGGGCTGGTGTAAGCGCCGTCCGGGCACACCCCCCTTCGTCTCAACCACTTGCCGATTCGTGCGGCATCGCTGATGCCCCTGGCTGAGAGGGGCCGTGAGGCGTCGTCCAAGCCGGGAAGCGCCTCGGTATGGCGGACAAAGTAAAGCGTCATACTGTTCCTATACGCCATCGGGCGGCTTCCCGCAATACGCCAGCCACGCGGTCCAATGCCCTTATGCGGCGCGCTGGGGACGGCGAGCTTGCTCTGCGGGTCCGTGGCAGGCACACTGGGAGCGATGCGCGAAACGTTCCGAGCCTGGACGGAGGTGGTTCAAACCTTCGGTCTGGAAGTCATTTTTGAGCAGCGTCGGGGCAAGCGGGCGGCTTTCCTGCGCGGGCTGCTTTTTGCGCTTTCCACGCTCTTCCAAGGTGCGGTGAAGGTTCGGCGCTTACTCTACCACTGGCGCATCATCCGCGACTCTACCCTGGGGGTCCAAGTGATTGCCATCGGGAACCTCACTGTGGGCGGCACCGGCAAGACCCCGGTGGTCGAGAAGTTCGCCCGTGAACTCCGGGACCAGGGCCGCAATGTGGCGATCCTCTCGAGGGGTTACCGATCGAAGCCCGCGCCGTTCACCCGGCGACTGGCGAACAAGCTCCTTTTCCGCGAGGATAGCACGCCGCCGCGCGTCGTTTCGGATGGCAAATCGCTCCTGCTCGATTCCGAAACCGCGGGCGACGAGCCCTACATGCTGGCCTCGAACTTGAAGGACGTGGTGGTCCTGGTGGACAAGGACCGGGTCAAGAGCGGCCTCTATGCCATCGAGAAGTTCGGCTGTGACACGCTCCTTCTGGACGACGGCTTCCAGTACTGGAGGCTGCGCGGGCGGCGGCGTGACATTGTGCTCATTGACTGCCAGCAGCCGTTTGGCAATGCGTACCTGCTCCCGCGGGGCACGCTGCGCGAGCCTCCTTCTCAGTTGTCCCGCGCAAGCGACATCTTCATCACCAAGAGCAATGGCAACACGGCCGACCTGCGCGCGGAGATTGCCCGGCATAACCCGAGCGCTCGCATCATTGAGTGCGTCCACCACCCCCTCTATTTCGAGGACGTCTTCACGGGGGAGCAACACGGACTGGATCTTGTCAGGGGCAGGCGGATCGCCTCGCTGAGCGGAATCGTCCAGCATGAGAGCTTCGAGCAGAGCCTGATCCAGTTGGGCGGGGAACTGGTCTATAGCAAACGTTTTGCCGACCACCACCGTTTCACTCAGCAAGAGATCCTCAACGTGATCAACCGGGGGAAAAAACGGCAGGCGTCCATGATCATCACCACCCAGAAGGACGCCGTGCGCTTTCCAAAGATCGATCGCCGCGACCTGTCGATTTACTTTATGCGCGTCGAAATCAAAATCGTCCGAGGGGCGAAGAATTTCGAGGAGTGCGTGCGCCAGATCTGCTTTCGATAGAAACCTTATCACAGCGGCACTTCTTCACCCTGTAGCAGCGGACGTGAGCTCGCTCTCGCTTCCTCTCCTGCGCTGGACGTTCGACCGCGTTAGCGAAGAATGATCCGGCTCACGCCGGATGCTACCCCCCCGTAGCAGCGGACGTGAGTCCGCTCATTCATTTCCCGGCTCGGGAGCTAGAGCGGACTTACGTCCGCTGCTACGCCCCGCGTGGGGGCGCGCGGCCTATTGGTAAGCCTTCTCGAGTTGTTCGAGCCGGGTATGGACCGGGGAATTGGCCGGGACGCGGTCTTTGACGAGCTTGAGCACGCGTTTGGCCTCGCGAGGATCGGTGCGTCCAACCAGCACCACGTAGTCCAGATCAATGTCCGCCAGGCGTGGGTCTTCAATTTCCGTCCGATGCTGGCGCAGCCAGTTCACCAAACTCTCGACGCCGCCCTTCTTGGCGGCCTCGAGGGACTCTTCCAGACTAGGCGCCATGCCGGGCAACTTGCCGGGGGCGGTTCGAACCGGTTCGTCCGATTTGACCGAGTAATCAGCCATGGAACGGGTGCAATAGTCTTTGAACTTAAGCCCCAGCCAGATGAGCGCTGCGGCCAAAACGATGGTTAGAAACTGTCTCATTAGTCCTGAATGCGTTGGACGTCCGCGCCCAAGCGGCGCAGTTTGTCGTCGATTTTCTCATACCCGCGGTCAAGATGGTAGATGCGTTTCACCCGCGTTTCGCCCTGCGCCACCATGCCGGCGATGACCAGCGCCGCCGACGCTCGCAGATCGCTCGCCATCACGGGCGCACCGCTCAAAGGACGCCCTCCTTTGATGACCGCGGTTGGACCTTCGATGGTGATGTCCGCCCCCAGCCGGGCCAGCTCGCTGACGTGCATGAAGCGGGCTTCAAAAATGCGTTCGGTGATGATGCTGATGCCCTGAGCCTGGGTCATGAGGACCATCATCTGCGCCTGGGCATCGGTGGGAAATCCGGCATAGGGCTGTGTGATGACATCGACCGGACGAAGCCGGCGCGCCCGCTTGACAGTCAATAGCCCATCCTTACGCTCGACCTTCACCCCCGCCTCCTGGAGTTTGTCGAGCACGGCGTGGATATGGTCGGGCCGCGCTCCCTTCAAGGTGACCTCCCCGTTCGTGGCGGCGGCGGCGATGGCAAACGTGGCGGCCTCGATGCGGTCCGGGATCACGTCGTGCTCGGCTCCGTGCAACTCCTTGACCCCGGTGATGGTGATGGTGGGGCTGCCGGCGCCGGAAATCTTCGCCCCCATGGCGCTCAGGAAACGGGCCAGGTCCACCACCTCCGGCTCACACGCCGCGCTCTCGATGATCGTCGCACCTTCCGCCAGAACCGCCGCCATCATGACGTTCGCGGTGCCCAGAACGGTGGGGCCGGCGCGTCCGCCGAGGAACATATCGCTTCCCACCAACCGCCGCGCTGTGGCGCAGACATACCCCCCCTCGATCTCGATTTTTGCGCCCAGCGCGCGCAGGCCTTTCAAGTGCAGGTCAATGGGCCGCGAGCCGATGACGCATCCGCCCGGCAACGAGACGCGGCTCTCGTGCAACCGTGCGAGCAGCGGCCCCAGGATGCAGATCGAGCCGCGCATCTTGCGGATCAGTTCATAATCGCCGAACCCCTTGATCTTGTCCGCGTCCACCGTCACCGTCCCGCCTTGCACACGCACTTTGGCGCCCAGTGAAGCGAGAATGCGGCCCATGAAGGCGACGTCACTCAGATCGGGCACGTGGCGAATGACACAACGTTCCCGCGTCAGCAACGTGGCGGCCATGATCGGGAGCACGGCGTTCTTCGCGCCGCTGATCTCGACTTCGCCGTTCAACGGTTTGCCGCCTTTGATAACCAGGCTATACATCTTGAAATCTTGTGATCGGCCGACCTTTTAGCGCGCCGGATTCCGTTAAACAAACTCTCACGTTCCGGTTCTCCGCGCAATCAAGATTCTGGGCCGCCCGCTGTAATCGGGCTCCACGCCCTCCACCCGCCAACCGGCTGCCAGGAAGCGCTCGGCCACAGTCTCCGATTGCCCGTCGCCGAACTCCGCCATGAGCGTGCCGCCGTCCGGCAAGAAGGCTCCGGCTCCTTGCGCGAGCCGCCGGAAGAAGGCCAGTCCGTCCGGGCCGCCATCCAGGGCCAGACGGGGGTCGTAGTCCCGGACCTCGGGCTGGAGCATCTCTATTTCGCCGCTCGGGATGTAAGGCGGGTTAGCCACGATGAGGTCGAACCGCGCCCCCGGTGGCAGCGCCTCAAGGCCGTCCCCGCAATGGAAGTCGATGCGGTTGTCCACACCGTTTGCCGCGGCGTTCTGCCGCGCAAGGGCCAGGGCATCAGGGGAAATGTCCAGAGCCGCTACCCGGGCCGCAGGGCATTTCACCGCCAGGCTGATAGCCAGGCAGCCGCTGCCCGTGCCAAAATCAAGAGCAGACGGTGTTCCGGTAGCGCACGATTCCAACGGCAGTGCCAGCAGGTATTTCCACGCCTTCTCGGCCAACAGCTCCGTTTCCGGTCGTGGGATCAATACATGGCGACTGACCCGCATCTCCAGGCCGCAAAAGGAAGTCGAGCCCACCAGGTGTTGAAGGGGCTCGCGGTTGGCCCGCCGCTTGACTAGCTCACGCAGCGCGTCCAGCTCCGTGTCCGAGAGGATACGGTCGAAGCTCAAGTAGAGCTTGAGGCGCGGCATGCGCAGAATATGCGCCAGCAATAACTCAATCTGCAGACGCGGCGACTCGACCCCGCGTTTGGCGAGGAACTCGGCGCTGCGTTGGATGACTTCCAGAACGGTCACACGCAAACATTAGAGCCCCTGCCAGGCCTGCAAAGCGCAAAGTAAGAAGTGCATGTTGGCTGAGCTGGGAGCTTGTGAGGCGGTGCTGGCGGAGGCCGCCTACCTACTGCGCGAACACGCCGGACTGCGGGGCGATAAAGTGCTGGCGTTGTTCGAACGGAAGCTGATCGAGGCGCCCTTCCGGCTGGAAGAGCACGCCGGCCCCGTGGCGCATCTGCTTGAGAAATACTCCGACCACGAGATGCAACTGGCTGACGCCTGTCTGGTGCGCATGTCTGAGTTGAGGCGGGATTGCCGAGTCTTTACGGTCGATCGGAAGGATTTTCATGTCTATCGCCGGTTCGAGCGGCAGGTGATCCCGCTGGTGGCGCCAGGGTAAGGGCGCAAAGACGGGACGGCTCAGTTCGTTAGCCGTCCGAAATGGTGGGCGGATCGAATTGCTCCACAGAAGGCAGCGAAGGAAACCAAGTCCGGCAGAGTGTTTTGTTCGCTTCGTTGTCTCCGTTGCCTTCTGTTCAACTGCTCCTTTGACGATCATCCGGCCGCTCCTCCATCCTCGCTCACCAACGGGCGGCAGCAACCAAGAGCCTGTTTGAAAACTCGCCGGGTCAGGGGACCCGGCCTACAGGGAATGGAGACTCCGCCCGTCCGCTGTAGGCCGCGTGCCCTCACGCGGCGTTCTGGCTGCATTTTCAAACAGGCTCCAAGAAACTGGTCGCACTCAAGGGCATCAAGCACTACGGTATCTACTCCGAGAAGCGCCGAAAAGCGCAGCAACTCGCTCTCGATTCGTTCGGCGAACACCTCCGGAAATTGGCATTATGAGAAAACCAAACTATCAAGTCGGACGTCGGGAGTTTTTGAACAGGGCGACGCAGGTCGCCGTGCTGGCACTCGCGGCCACTGGCCGGCCAAGCCTGCTGGCGGCGACAGCATCCGACGCCTCCGACGTCAAGGAGACTGGCACGCCGCAACCCCCGTTCATCCAGATAGGTATTCTGCTGGGAACGTTCGGACGCGGAACCTTGGAAGCTCGGTTGGATGCCGTCAAGGCCTGCGGCTTGGACTGCGCGCAGGTAAGCCTGGACTGCGCCGGTCTGTCCGACATGCCCGAGGAAATCCCGCCGGAAGTGGCCGGACGGATTCGGCGGGAAGCGGCCGCCCGCGGAATCGCGATCGCGGCCATGCAGGGCACTTTCAACATGAGCCACCCCGATGCCGAGCACCGCCGGACCGGCCTGCGCCGTCTCCGGGTTCTGGCCGAAGCTTGTCCTCAGTTGGGCGCCTCGAAGATTCACCTGTGCGCCGGCACACGCGATCGCGGTAGCATGTGGCGGCGTCACCCGGACAACGACTCGCCGGCCGCCTGGCGTGACATGGCCGCTTGCGTGCGTGAGGCAACGGACATCGCCCGGCAGGCGCGTGTAGTTCTGGCCTTTGAGCCCGAGGTGAATAACGTCGTGGATTCGGCGCAAAAGGCGCGGCGACTCCTGGACGAGATTGGCTCCCCTTTCCTGAAAGTCACGATCGACCCGGCAAACATATTCCATGCGGGCGAACTGCCGCGGATGAGAGAGATCCTCGACGAAGCCTTTGCCCTGGTTGGCAAGGACGTCGTGTTGGCGCACGCCAAGGACCTGGACCACGATGGCGACGCGGGCCACCTACCGGCGGGCCAAGGCAAGCTGGACTATGATCGGTATCTTTCCTTGTTGCGCGGCTGTCGGTTCCAAGGACCGTTGTTGCTCCACGGTCTGAGCGAAGCGCAGGTGCCGGGCTGCGTCACATTCCTGCGCGAAAAGCTCGCTCGCCTCGCTTCGCCCCCTTCGGAGAGATGATGCTCAGCACGAATACGTTCGTAAACTTCACCGAAACGACTGAATGAACAAGTCGGGAGAATACGAATGACCCCCGCCACCCGAATTCTCGTTGCATCCCTTGCCTGCCTGTTCAGCGCCATGGGTTTGGCGCAGTCAAACCCCGCGGATACGGCCCCGGCGCGCACCAGCCAGGACGGGGGATCGCCTCGTCTTACGCCCAAAACGGCGGCAGTCCAAGCCGACGCGCGCGCTCGGAAGGTTGCCCGAGATCTGCAGGGCGCCTTCCTCTGGCTTGGGTCCGCGCCCGAAGGCCGGCAGGCTTACGCGGCCTTCAGGAAGCGGTTCGAACTGGCGGAGGTTCCAAGGGCTGCATTACTCCATCTCTTCGCCGACTCCCGCTACACCCTGTGGATCAATGGCCAGTATGTGGATAGGGGGCGGTGCCCGCGTATTTCCTGAGTGCGCGCGTGCTGGGGGTGCGGCTGGATGGGCCGGCGTCCAAGCGCCGTTTGCGGATCGAGCCGCACTTGGGCGACCTGAAAGAGGCGGAAGGCGTGGTGGTGACGGAATTGGGCCCGGTGCCAGTGCGGTGGCGGTGGCAGGGGCCGGCAACGTCGCTGGAATTCGAGATCGAAGTCCCGCAGGGCAGCCGGGCCACAGTAGTGTTACCGGCAGCCAATGAGCACTCGATCCTTCTTCTCGATAATCGGACGCGGTCCGGAGCGCGCACCCGGAGCCATGGGCAGTTTGGGGTCGTGGAAGTCGGTCCGGGTCTGCACCGCGGGCGATTGACAATGGCTTCGTCGGAGAGATGAGTTTCTGCCATAGGGTAAAGAACAACTCATGAAACAGAGCATCTCGGTTCAGTTTGAGGTGTGGCGGGTTTTCGCTTTCCCCGCAAGCCTGAAGAGCGCAGAGTTCGGCAGTTATGCACTTATTCGATTTGCAGGGTGAAGTAGCGGTGGTCATTGGCGGGACGGGGGTGCTTGGGGGAGCCATCGCCGAAGGGCTGGCGGCGGCGGGGGCTCGCGTGGCGATTCTGGGTCGAAACGCCGACCGGGGCGAAGCGCGCGCGCAGTGCTTGCGGGCTCGGGGGACGACGTCCCTGTTCTTTCCCGTGGATGCGCTGCAAGCGGAAAGCCTGAGGCGGGCGAACCTGGCGATCCAGAACCAACTCGGGAGCCCGTCGATCCTCGTCAACGCGGCAGGCGGTAATGACCCAAAGGTGACGGTGACCCAGGATCGCGCGTTTGAGAAGATCGCGCTGGAGGATTGGCGCGCCAATTTCGATTTGAACCTCGTGGGGGGAGTGCTTCTGCCCTGCCAGGAGTTTGGGCCTGGGCTGGTGGCGCGCGGACAGGGGAGCATCGTCAACATCGCCAGCGTGTCAGCGCACTTGCCACTCTCCCGCGTAGTTGCGTACTCCGCCGCGAAAGCCGCAGTGTTGAATCTCACGCGATTTCTGGCGCGGGAATGGGCTCCGAAGGGGGTGCGCGTGAACTCGATTACGCCGGGCTTTTTCCCCGGCGAACAGAATCGCCGGCTCCTCTTCAACGCGGATGGGACCCCCACGCCTCGAGCTCAAGCCATTCTCGGCCACACGCCCATGGGGCGGATGGGTGAGGCGCGCGAATTGGTGGGAGCGGTCGTGTTCCTCGCGAGCCAGAAGGCCGCCGGTTTCGTCACGGGCATCGATATCCCGGTGGATGGCGGCTTTCTTGCCCAAACGATTTGACGCATGACGACCGTTTCCCAGATCGCGCCCGCCGGGCAGTCACTCACCGCGGAGGAGGTAGGCGGCCTGGTGGCCCAGGCGTGTCCCGCAAATGAGTATCGCAGGAAGAGAGTTTTGCTGATCATCCCGGACGGAACGCGTACCGCTCCTGTGGGATTGATGTTCAAGACGCTCCACCGACAGATCGGGGAAGTTACCGCCGCGTTCGACATTCTTGTCGCTCTCGGAACCCATCAACCGATGAGCGATGCCGCGATTTGCGAGCGGCTTGAGATCACCGGAACGGAGCGTGCCGGGGCTTTTGGCCGCGTGCGATTCTTTAACCATGCCTGGAACGACCCTTCGGCTCTCCGTCTGGTGGGAACGATCGCGGCCTCGGAAATCCGGGAGTTGACCGGGGGACTCTTCGAGATGGAAGTGCCTGTGGAGATCAACAGGCTGGTGTTCGAGTACGATCAGGTCATCATCGCCGGCCCGGTGTTCCCGCACGAGGTGATCGGCTTCTCCGGGGGCAACAAGTACCTCTTCCCCGGTGTCAGCGGGCCGAAGATTCTGAACTTCTTTCATTGGCTTGGAGCCGTCATTACCACACCCAGGATCATCGGCAATCAATGGACTCCCGTCCGGCGCGTGGTGGATCGTGCCGGCGCGATGGTGCGCATCCCCAGGCTCTGTTTCTGCATGGTGGTCGAGGGCGCGGGACTGGCAGGCCTCTTTGCGGGCACGCCGGAGTCGGCCTGGGAGGGAGCCAGCGCCTTGTCACGCCGTCACCATATCCTCTTCAAAGAGCGTCCCTTCCATACCGTTCTTGCCTGCGCCCCGGCCATGTACGACGAGATTTGGACCGCGGGCAAGTGCATGTACAAACTTGAGCCCGTGTTGGCAGATGGAGGTGAGTTGATCATCTACGCCCCTCATATTTCGGAGTTTTGCGTGACGCACCGGCCAGTGATCGAGAAGGTGGGATACCATTGTCGCGACTACTTCCTGGGACAGTGGGAGCGGTTCAAAGACTTCCCGTGGGGGGTGCTCGCCCACTCGACCCACGTGTTTGGGCTCGGAACGTATGAGAACGGGATCGAATCGCCGCGGGCGAGGGTCACGCTGGCCACCGGTATCCCGGAGGAGAAATGCCGGAGAGCGAACCTCGGCTACCGTGATCCCGCTACGATTCGGCCAGAGGCGTTTGCGAACCGCGAGGACGAGGGCGTGCTCCTCGTGCCTAAAGCGGGAGAGATCCTCTATCGGCTCGTAAACCCGCCTGCGTGGGCGGTTTGAAAGGTGGTTTGAAACCGCATGCAAAGCGTCGCGCGAGGGCACGCGGCCTGCTACAAGAAGGGCGCAAGACCTCCATGGTGTAGCGCGGACTTCCAAGTCTGCTGTTTCGCGGGTTTCCAAACCTGCTCGGCGTCCGAAAGGGGAGAGGCCCTCGCAAGTTTGAACGCCGTAGCGAGGTCGCACGGCCTGCCGACTTTGAAGTCGGCGACACAGCAGGCTTAGAAGCCTGCGCCACGAAGAGGGCGTAGGGTCCCCTGACCGGGCGGTTTTTCAACCAGGCTTTGGGGCGCTGCGGTTACTTCCCGCTCATAAAGACGGTAGGTTTTGTAGGCGCGCGCGCCGAATAGCTCGATCAAACGCCGCATCTTGACGTTGTCCTCGAGCACCCACGAGGCCTCGCAATCCTTGAAGCCGGCCTCGAATCCGACCTTGAGTCCCTCGTAAAGCATGACAGCTTCCAGACCGTGGCTGCGGTACGCCGCTTTCACCCCGAGCGTGATGACGCGGACCCTCTTGGGCATTTTCCACCCCATCGCGTAGGGGAGGAACCCGAGCACCTTCGGCGTGAGCAACCGGCCCATGAGCGGTTTCAAGCCTTCGTTATAGTCGGGCATCGCGAGGAGGAACGCCACGGGTTCCGACTCGCTTTCCGCCAACCAAACCAGACCCTCCATGAACAGCGGTTTGAGACGGTCGGCCATAAAATTGATCTCGGGATCGGTCATCGGTACGAACCCCCAATTATCGCCCCAGGCTTCGTTATAAACCTCCTTCACCTTGACCAGATCCGCGAAGAGCGTCTTGCGGTGAATCGGGCGGACGGTGAGGTTCGCGTAGCGCTTTCTTGACTTGGCGGCAATGCGGCCGAGCCGCTCCAACGGGCTGTTGCCAAGGTCGAAGTAGAAGGCCAACAAGTCCTTGGCCTTCCGGAATCCTTCGGCGGCGACCAGGTCGAGGTAATAGCGCGGATTGTAGGTCATCATGAACACCGGCGAGGAGTCAAAGCCGTCCACCAGCAGGCCGCACTCGTCGTTGGAGGTGGGGTTCATGGGACCGAGGAGGCGCTGGACGCCCTTGGTCCGCGCCCACTCGAACACCGCCCCGAAAAGCCGGCGGCTGACCTCCAGGTCGTTGACCGATTCAAAAAAACCGAAGAAACCGGCATTGTCCTTCTGGCTCAGGTTATGATTCTGGTCGAGGATGCCGGCGATGCGGCCCACGTCGCGCCCGTCGCGAGTGGCCACCCAGAGGCTCATTTCAGCGTGTTCGAAGAGAGGGTTCTTGTCCGAGAACACCTGCTTCAGGTCCATGAGCAGAGGGGCCACCCAGTGCGGGTCATCGCGGTAGATGGGGTAGCTGGCCATGAGGAAACGGTGGACGTCCCGTGGTTGGCGCAAGAGCGGGACGATGCGGATGTCACTGCTCATAGCGGATCGCGGCGCGAACAATAGCACGGGCTTCCAGATTCTGCATGGCGCGGAGTGTGGCCAATCCTCCCCCTGTCCGTCAATGCCTTCAAATGCCATGATGCCTCCGCGCCAAAGGCGCGGCCTGGAGTTTGGACATTTCCGGCGACCAAGGCCGCCAGCGACCGACTGCCACAGGCTCGCTTCGGCAGTGAAGACTTGGGCC
>ORJL011761518.1_pt1 | contig 14702 bp, 13 predicted proteins | sample 1779941 | NCBI WGS metagenome assembly ORJL01 (sample SAMEA104232317, study PRJEB22302) | groundwater metagenome | biome: forest; feature: aquifer; material: groundwater | place: USA | collected 2011-08-07 | depth 5.8 m
ATGCCGCATTTGTAAATGAGATCAAATCGCGTATTGTTGCGGCGCGTATTCAAGCCACAAGATTTGTAAGTAAGGAGATTATCGATCTCTATTGGGATATTGGCAAACGCATTATTGAGAGGCAGAAAAGATATCATTGGGGAGACGCGATAGTTGAAAGGCTCTCTTTGGATCTGGTCGAAGAGTTTGAGGGAGCGGAGGGTTTTTCCGTGCAAAACCTCTGGAGGATGAGGCTTTTATATCTTGAATATAAAGACCATCCAAAACTCGCACAAGCTGTGCGAGAAATTCCGTGGGGTCAAAATATCGTTATATTACAAAAGGTTAAAGGACTAGATGAAAGGGCCTATTACCTTAGGGCCACGGCTGAAATGGGGTGGTCCAGAGATGTCCTGCTTAATCAGATCAAGGCGGATGCTTATTCCTTGAGTCTCAAAGAAAAACAGCACAATTTCAAACTTGCCCTGCCCGTTCATTTAAGCGAGCAGGCCGATGAATCGGTAAAGAGCGTCTATAATCTTGAATTCCTTGGGGTCAAAAAACCAGTTCTTGAGCGCGAGCTGGAGAAACGGCTTGTTGAAAAATTAAAACGCTTTATGCTGGAACTGGGCAAGGGCTTTACATTTGTCGGAAATCAGTATCGCTTGACGCTCGGAGATATAAGCTTTATGGGCTAACGGAGGAAGAAATTAAAATTGTGGAAGATTCTTTACTATAATGTATAATAAGTAACCAGGAGGAATTCGCTATGTTGCAAAGCACAATAGAAACGATCGGTATTTCGGGGTTTAAATCAATTAAAAAACTGGATAATTTCAGATTAAATCCTTTAAACATCTTTATTGGCGCGAATGGCGTTGGCAAGTCCAATTTTATTTCCCTATTTAAGATGTTGAGTAAAATAATTGATCGTGAACTTCAGGAATATGTTGCCGTGTCCGGCGGTGCTGACAACCTTCTGCATTTTGGACAAAAAACCACGGATTCAATAGAGATTCGCTTGATGTCTCAAAACAATGGTTACTGGTGTAAGCTAATACCGGCAGAAGGCGATAAATTGGTTTTTCTTGGAGAAGATGCTTTGTTCCATAACAAACAATATCCTCGGCCATATGCTCACTCGATGGGCAGTGGACAAAAAGAATCGGTGATCTATGAAACGGCGAAACGCAAAGCCGTGGCTAAACATGTTCTTGAAGCTATGCAAAGCTGGAAAGTTTATCATTTTCATGACACAAGCGAATCCGCTAAAATAAAAAAAATGGGGGATATTCATGACAATGCTTATCTTAGGCCGGATGCCTCTAATTTGGCCACCTATTTATTTCTACTTAAAGAAAAATTTAGCGACTATTATCGCAATATAGTTGAAACAACCAGAATGGTCGCTCCTTTCTTTGATGATTTTGTGTTGCGTTCCTCCCCGCTTAATCGCAATAAAATACAGCTAGAATGGAAACATAAAGGTTCAGACGCGTATTTCGGATCCGGGGCATTCTCGGACGGAACATTGCGTTTTATTTGTATTGCAACGTTATTGCTCCAACCCGATGCAAACCTTCCAAAAACAATTTTGCTCGATGAACCCGAACTGGGGTTGCATCCTTACGCAATTACACTGCTTGCAAGTATGCTACAAAGCGCATCAATGAAAACCCAGATCATCGTTTCAACTCAAAGTGTTACGCTGGTAAATCAGTTTAAGCCGGAGGATATTATTGTTGCTGATAGAGATGATGGGCAATCCAATTTCAGGAGGCTTGACGAAAACGAAATAAAAACATGGCTTGATGATTACGGCCTAGGTGACCTGTGGGAAAAAAATATATTCGGCGGGAGGCCTTGAGATATGAAGAAAATTCTTATTTTGGTTGAAGGATCAACTGAAGAACGTTTTGTTAAAAGCGCTCTTGTCCCGCATCTTATGAAGTTAGAAATCAACATTATTCCCAAAATAGTATCTACCAAAATCGAAAAGAACGGGCTCCAATTTAAGGGCGGTTTGTCAAACTATCGAAAGATCAAGAAAGATTTGCTGCGTTTATTGCAGGACAAAAGCGCCGTACTGGTGACTACCATGTTTGATTACTATGGTTTGCCAATTGACTTTCCAGGATATGCTTTAAAACGTAATGGAAAAGGCATTCAAGCGGCTAAGCTCATCGAGGTCGAGCTAGAGAAAGACATAAACAATAAGAAATTTCTCGCTTATCTTCAAGTGCATGAATTTGAAGGTTTATTATTTTCTTGCCCAGAACTGATTGCAGACGCACTTATCGATAGAACAAAACAAAAAGAACTTATAGGTATTAGAAAAAAATTTAAATCGCCGGAAGACATCAATGATAACCCAGCCACATGTCCAAGTCGTAGAATCCTGAACATCTTTCCATTTTACAAAAAACCTCTTTATGGTTCGCTGATTGTTGGACGGATAGGTCTCACAAAAATCAGGTCCGAATGTTCGCATTTTAACGAGTGGCTAAGTAAAATTGAAGAACACAGGTAGCAAGGGTTTGTTGGATATAGATTTCATTCTTAAACAATCAAGGATAACCATATGACCAAGGCATTAACCAAAACCAATTCGACAGAATAAATATTAGCCGCGCTCAACATCGGCGAAGATTCCGATTGGGAATTTAAATCTGCTAAAGGAGGTGTGCCCCGTAGTTTATGGGAAACGTATAGCGCGATGGCCAATACCGATGGCGGCACTATTGTCCTTGGGATCAAGGAAGTGGAATTGGAGAATCCAAGTCAAACGCAAAAAATAATTTGGGACACTGTTAACAACCGTGGAAAAGTGAGTATCAACCTTCTTTCCGATGCCGATGTCGAGATCACAAAGTTGAATGAACATGAGCTCCTTGTCATCCGAATTCTGGAGCACTTCGGTATTGAAGATCTCGACGAAGATACGATCAGACAATATCGACAGCGCTTTTCGGCGAGATCGCCTGATCATCCATGGCTTTCTTTGGAGACGGCTGCGTTTCTTGAGAAACTGGGCGCACGGCGTTGTGACAGAAAAACGGGCATCGAAGGGCTGACAGCGGCAGGGCTCATGATGTTTGGTCGGGCCGAAAGTATCAGAGAACCTGATGCCCTTCCACAGTATCATGTCGATTATCGGGAAAGATTATCAAGTGATCCCGCCGTGCGGTGGAGCGATCGCATTACTATCGACGGCACATGGGCCGGCAATCTCTTCCTTTTTTACACGCAGGTTATCGGGCGGATTTCCCGAGATCTCAAAATTCCATTCCGGTTGGGAGAGGACCTTTTTCGTAAAGACGACACGGTTGTTCATGAGGCCCTCCGTGAGTCTCTGATCAATGCACTGATCCATGCAGATTATCGGGGACAGGGAGGCATCATCATCGAGCGATTTCCGGATCGCATCGAGATGTCAAACCCGGGGACGCTTCTTATTTCCAGAGAGCAGATGTTGCACGGCGGCGTTAGCGAGTGCCGAAACAAGGCGCTGCAAACGATGTTTCAACTGATAGGTGGTGGCGAAAAAGCCGGCTCGGGCATCGACAAAATTCGAATGGGGTGGACATCGCAACACTGGCGCTCACCGAACCACAGCGAGACGGCCCGGCCCGATCGAGTCATTCTCAGATTGCCGATGCTTAGTTTGCTTCCGGAGGGAACGATAGATCGTCTCCAAAAGCGGTTTGGCCAACCTTTTTCGCATTTAACTCGTGATGAGGCTCAGGCGCTGGTCACCGCTGAGATAGAGAGTCAGGTGACCAATGCGAGGTTGCAGGAGATCACCGGAAAACATCCTGCGGATCTTACGTTGGTGTTGCGGAGATTGGCTGAGCGCCACTTTCTGGTTCAGCGTGGAAAGGCCCGATGGACGACCTATTCTCTCCCAGAAGTACGCGTCGAAAGCTCCATACAAAGTTCAGGGAGCTCCATACAAAGTTCGGGAGATGTTATCCCTAGAGTTGCAGATGCTGAAGAAGATCCAAAGGATAATCAAATACTTATCGCTATCGCGGAACCTGTGCGTAAAAGTCGATGGGTTAAACAAGCTGAAATGAGGCAAATCATCAGTGACTTGTGTAAAGGGCGATTCCTAACTCTGGAACAAATAGCTACTCTTACGAACCGGAATAGGGTTTCTTTAAGAAATGTCCATATAAATCAAATGGTTAAAGGTGAAATTCTTCGTCTACGCTATCCGGAACGCCCCAACCATCCGAATCAAGGGTATCAACTTGTCAATCGAAGGGATAAAAAATGACATGTTGCATAAGAATAATGTGAGGAGCCTATGACGAACCAGATTCTCATCTATCAGAGCGAGGACGGGCGCACGAAACTCGATGTGCGCCTCGTGGATCAGACCGTCTGGCTCAACCAGAAGCAGATCACAGAGCTGTTCGGCAAGGCGAAAGGAACGATCAGTGAGCATATCAAACACATCTTCGAGGACAAGGAGCTGACGCCCGAGGCAACTGTTCGGCTATTCCGAACAGTTCAAAAAGAGGGCGGCCGTGAGGTCGTTCGCGAGGTGGAATGCTACAACCTCGACATGGTCCTCGCCCTTGGCTTCCGCGTGCGTAGCCCCGTGGCCGTGCGCTTCCGCCAATGGGCCGCGGACAAGCTCAAGGAGTACATCGTCAAGGGCTTCGTGCTGGATGACGAACGCCTGAAGAACCCGAAGCTCGGCAATGACTACTTCGAGGAGCTTACCCGGCGCATTCAGGATATCCGCACGAGCGAGCGGCGGTTCTACCAGAAGATCACCGACATCTACGCCACGAGCATCGACTACGACAAGGACGACCCGCTCACCCAGGAGTTCTTCGCCACGGTGCAAAACAAGGTGCATTACGCGATACACGGCCAGACCGCCGCCGAGGTGATTTTGTCCCGAGCCGACAGCGGCATGCCCAACATGGGCCTCACCAATTGGGAAGGCGCTCGTATCCGCAGATCGGACGTAGCTATCGCAAAGAACTATTTGAATGAAGAAGAACTGCCAGTATCTCATCTTTGCTGTGGCACAGGCCGAGCGTCGGATAGCTATGACGATGAGAGATTGGGTTACGAAGTTGGAGGGTTTTTTAACCTTGAACGACCGGGAGATATTGCAAAATGCCGGTAAAGTATCGGCCGAGTTGGCCAAAACCCACGCGGAACGCAAATTCGTTGAGTTTCGTGAGATAGAGGATCAAAACCTCGAATCCGACTTCGACCGCGCCGTCAAGCAGTTGCCGTTGCCAAAGAAGGGCAAACCATGAAACACCCGAATCATAACAATCAAATAACCATCTACGAATCTGAAGATGGGAAGGCGCGGATAGAGGTTCGTAAGGAATTAGATGAAAAGTCAGTTGTCGAGGAATTCTCGGCAACTGCTTCCGACGGCAAAAGCTATAAAACAAGGCATTATAGCCTTAAATCTTGGGGGCTAAATGGATATTAAAAAAACATTTTCTGAATTGAGCGTGCTGTTTCCGATATTGACGGTCTATAGCATCGTTTACCTTGGACTGATGATCTATGACTTCGTTGCCAAGGGGGCGTTCGATCTGCCGGGCGGCATGATGGTGGTCTATATCGCCCTGACCGGTGCTTATGCCGCCGACAAGGAAATCCGGCGATGGTCCGGTAGCGACCCCGAAAGCAGATGGGGACAGATCTTTGTCTATGCGTGGTTCATCTTCTTCTTGGTGGCTTTTGTCGTGCGTTGCTTCAAGGCCGAATATGTTCTGCCGGCCGATCTGTCTAGCGTAGCCTTGCAGGTGCTGGGCATTTTCTTTGGATCGAAGGCAAGCAAAAAATTGTATGAGGTAAAAAGCGGGAAAAATCCAGAGGTTATTTTGAACAGGGAGCAGACGGTCTTGGAAATGATCAAGACGAATGGAAAGGTCACCAGAAAAGAAGTCATGGACGCGCTGAAAATCTCCGACAGCACCGCAAACCGGTTGTTGGCTGGCCTTGAAACCAAGGGGACGGTCAAAAGAGAGGGCCAATTGAGGGGGACTTTCTACGTGACGGTCGGGGAGAAGTGATCTACCCCACCCTGACCCTCTCCCGCCGGGGGAGAGGGGAAAATCCCCCCTGGCCCCCCTTTTTCAAAGGGGGGAAATACGGCTCATACCACCTCATTACCGCTTCATTTGCGCTTCATCGGCTCAAAACGTGAGGCGTAACGGGGGTAAATACGGCTCATTTACGTCTTTTACCAGCTCAAATACACCTCATTTACACTTCATTATGGCTTATGAGGGGATATATGACGGTATAAGGGCAGTTTGGCGGTTTTTGCTATCGGACAAAAATTTGTATAGATTTTTATAGTGATATGCGCCTATGAGCTGGCAGATGGACACTATTAACGAATCGGCGCGCGAGGAGATCCGGCGCCGCAAGACCTTTGCGATCATCTCGCATCCGGACGCGGGTAAGACGACCGTCACCGAGAAACTGCTGCTCTTCGGCAACGCCATCCAGATGGCTGGGATGGTCAAGGCCAAGCGCTCGGAACAGTTCGCCACCTCCGACTGGATGGAGATCGAAAAGCAGCGAGGCATCTCGGTCACCTCCTCCGTTATGCAATTTTCGTACGGGGGTTACGAGATCAATCTGCTGGATACCCCGGGCCATGCCGACTTCAGCGAGGACACGTATCGTGTGCTGACTGCGGTCGATAGCGCCCTTATGGTGATCGACTCCGCCAAGGGCATTGAGGCTCAGACGAAGAAACTCTTTCAGGTCTGCCGCGACCGCAATATGCCGGTCATGACGCTCATGAACAAGATGGACCGCGAGGGGCGCGATCCCTTTGAACTGCTCGACGAACTAGAGACGCAACTCCACCTCTCCTGCACCGTGATGACGTGGCCCATCGGGCAGGGAAGCGATTTTCGCGGGGTCTATGACCTGATGAACAAATGCGTTCGTCTGATCACGCCCGAGGGGGATGTCAGACTCATTCAAGATATGGATGACCCGGGGCTCACGGAGGCGGTCGGCGAACGTCTGCTGGCGAAGTTAAAAGATGACATGGAGCTGATCATCGGTGCCGGCAAAGAGTTCAGGAGAGAGGATTATTTGTCGGGCAGGCTAACTCCCGTGTTCTTCGGCTCTGCCATCAACAACTTTGGCATCAGGGAACTTCTGGAGACATTCATCAACTACGCACCGTCGCCTCTCCCCCGACCTGCGGAGACGAGGCTCGTTGACGCCTTCGAGCCGGAGTTCACCGGGCTCGTGTTCAAGATACAGGCCAACATGGACCCAAAGCATCGCGACCGCGTGGCGTTCCTAAGAATATGTTCCGGGGAATTCTTTCAGGGGATGAGCGTCTATCAAGTGCGCTCGGATCGCCAGTTCAAGATCAAGAACGCGCTTCAATTCATGTCTCAGAAGCGCAGTAACATCGACCGCGCCTATGCCGGCGACATCATCGGCATTCACGATCGCGGCAACCTGATGATCGGCGACGCAATAACCTCGGGCGAAAAGCTCAAGTTCACCGGCATCCCGCAGTTTTCGCCGGACCGGTTCAGTCTGGTGACGCTCAAGAACCCAATCAAGATCAAACAGCTCACAAAGGGCCTGGAACAACTTGCCGAAGAGGGGAGTTCCCAGCTCTTTCGCCGGAAACACAATTCAGACAAGATCATTGGGGTTGTCGGACAACTGCAGTTCGAGGTGGTGAAGTTCAGGCTGATGCACGAATACGGGGCCGACGCGAGTTTTTACCCGATGCCTTATACCTACTCTCGCTGGTATCGCTGCGCCGACCGCGCAAAACAAGACAAATTTGAAAGTTACTATCACGAGCACATTGTTTATGACGCGCGAGAATATCCGATGATGCTCTTTAAGAGCGAGTGGGAACTGAACTACATCCAGGGAAAGCACCCGGAGATGGTCTTCTACGCGAGCCTCATAAATTATGAACGGGGCGATCTTACGAACAACAGCACGGTGCCGCGTCTTTGATCTCTTTCGGTTTTGGTGCCCGCGCAAATGTTGTGAGTATAACCGCCGCGACACACATGATCCCTGAAACTATGAAGGCCGTCTTGTAGTTGATAATGTCAAACGTCCCACTCGCCGCGCCGTCCTTCAAGAGGTTCAGCGTCGCCGCCTTTTCAACCAGCTTTGCCTGCAGCCACGGGCCAAATAGCCCGCCGGCGCCATAGGCGCTGAAGACGAATCCATAGTTCACACCAACGTTCTTTGTTCCGTAGTAATCTGCCGTGATCGCGGGATAGAGCGCCAGATATCCGCCAAAGCAGAAGCCTATGATGCCGGTGCCGATGATATATAAAGGATACGTCGTGAAGCGATTCAATAACAGCATTGTGACCGCGCAGATGACGAACATGATGACGAGCGTCTTTGTCCTGCTGCCGATCGAGTCGCTCACCTTGCCCCACGCGATGCGCCCGACGGCGTTGAATATCGCGATGGCGCTGACCGCCGTTGCCCCGGCCGTCTTGATCCCGTCGAACATGACGCCGTCCAATGTCCCGCTGGCGGCAGAGCCGGAAGCCGCGAATGACTGCCAGATGGTCGAGACATTCATTATTATCATAAGCCCTGCCGTGCAACCCGCGAAATACGTGAGCCATAACAGATAGAATTGCGGCGTGCCAAGCATCTCGCCCCACGAATAGTCCACCTTGACTGCGGCGGTGGATGTCGCCGGAGGATTCCAGCCCTCGGGCTTCCAGCCGGCCGGAGGGGCAGAGAGAAACTGCGCGCCGATAACGACCGCCACGAGGAATATGATACCAAGGATCATTACCGCATGTAAAACGTTTGACGATTCAATGAGCGACTTTGCGATTGGCGCAAATACCAGCCCGCCGGCGCCGAATCCGGCCACCGCAAGGCCTGTGATGAGCCCGCGTTTATCAGGGAACCACTTGACGCATGCTGAAATGGGGCAGACATAGGCGATGCCGATGCCGATACCGCCGATCACGCTGAACGTTACGACGAACCATGTGAGGCTTGTCGCATAGCTGGCCATGATGAGCCCGGCACCAAGGACGATGCCACCGACCGTAGCCACCCATTTGGGTCCGATCTTATCCTGCACACGCCCGGCAAAGATCACCGCCAGCGCGAAACATACAAGTATCATCTGTGCCGGAAGCGCGACTTGCGACTTGTCCCAGCCGAACATCTGCTGAAGCGGCGTTTTAAATACGCTGTAGATATAGACCGCGCCCAAGCTGATCTGAATGATAAGGGCGCCAAGAACGACTAGCCATCTGTTTTTCATAGGATGTACCCCCTAGGATACGTAGCGCAGGTCTTTAGACCTGCTGGTTCTATTGGCAGGACTAAAGTCCTGCGCTACAAAGTGGCGAAACTGCTAGCACGTGAAAAATCGAATGTCAAATGTTGCGCTGAAATCTTGACAACGCCCGTTTTGTGGGCTAGAGTGCGTGTCACTATGATGCCGGTTACACAAGTCAAACTGGGAATGGTGATAATTTTTAGAAACGACCTTTGGAAGGTCGTTTCTCGCCAGCACGTTGCCCCCGGAAACTGGCGGGCGATGGTGCAAACCAAGCTCAAAAACCTGAAGAGCGGTCAGATAATCGAGAACCGCTTTAATGCCGACGAAAAGGTCGAACGCGCCGTTTTGGAGCAGCACGATATGGAGTATCTCTATTCCGAAGGGGACATGTTCCACTTTATGAATACCGAGAACTATGAACAGATGACCCTTTCGGCAGAGGTCCTTGGCGATTACGCAAAATATCTCCAGCCCAATTGCCATGTGCAGCTAGATATGTACGAGAACAGGGCGGTCGGCATTGAACTCCCGCAGACGATGATATTTAAAGTTGTCGAGGCCGATCCCTCGGTCAAACGCGCCACCGCATCGGCACAGTTCAAGAACGCCACGCTCGAGAACGGCCTTATCGTCCGCGTCCCGCCGTTCATCGAGGCCGGCGACAGCGTGAAGGTAGATACCGAAACCGGGGAGTATTTGGAAAGAGCGTAACGCATTTGTAGTTGCCCGATTTATCGGGCGTAGTTTTGTCCCATGAATGCCTGTCCGCCAAGCAGTAGTGGCGGGCGGCAACTACGATACTTGGAGTCTTTTATGCCTGAAGCGATCCGTGCCCCACGGGGAAATAAACTTTTATGCAAAGGATGGGTTCAAGAGGCGGCGATGCGGATGCTGATGAATAACCTTGACCCCGATGTCGCCGAACGCCCGCAAGACCTCGTGGTCTATGGCGGGAGCGGCAAGGCGGCAAGGAATTGGGAGAGCTATCATAAGATCGTCGCGTCATTGAAGGTTTTGCGAAACGACGAGACCCTCTTGGTTCAATCCGGCAAACCTGTTGGAATTCTGGATACCCACGAAGACGCCCCGCGTGTTTTAATTGCAAATTCAAACTTGGTCGGCAAATGGGCGACGTGGGAGGTATTCCGCGAGTTGGAGCGTAAGGGTTTAATGATGTACGGCCAGATGACCGCAGGTTCTTGGATATACATCGGCACACAGGGAATATTGCAGGGGACATATGAGACGTTCGTTGCCGCAGGTTGTAAGCACTACGGGAGTAGCATACAAAGCAGGAGTAGCACCCTTCAGGGTGCGCCAAATGCAAAACTGGCGCAACCTAAAGGTTGCTACTCCCATGTTGACAACCCCCTCTCCAGCCGCCTCATCCTCTCCGCAGGCCTTGGCGGGATGGGTGGCGCTCAACCGCTTGCGGCAACGATGGCAGGGGCAGTATTTTTGGGTGTTGAAGTTGATCCCGAACGCGCGCAAAAGAGGCTCAAGACAAGATACTTGGACGTCATCGCAAAGGATATGGATGACGCATTAAAGCAGGTCGAAGAGGCAAAGAAGAATAAGAAAGCGATATCGATCGGCCTCATCGCGAACGCGGCCGATATCTATCCCGAACTTGTAAGGCGCGGCGTTCATCCCGACCTTGTCACCGACCAGACATCGGCGCACGACATATTGAACGGATATATCCCGAACAAGATGACGCTTGCGGAAGCCGTAACACTTCGTAAAAGCAATCCGGAAGAATATCAGAAAGAGGCGCTCCGCGCGATTGGCGAGCACGTCGAGGCGATGCTGGCGTTCCATAAAGCAGGAGTCCCAACATTTGACTATGGCAATAATATCCGCGCACAAGCTGTAATAGCGGGTGTCAAAGACGCCTTTGCGTTTCAGGGGTTCGTTCCCGCCTATATCCGCCCGTTATTTTGCGAGGGGAAGGGGCCGTTCAGGTGGGTGGCCCTCTCCGGCGACCCAAAAGATATTCTAGAGACCGACAAGGCGATTCTGCAACTCTTCCCCGAAAATCAGGCGCTCGCGCGTTGGATAAAGATGGCCGAAGAACGTGTGGCATTTCAGGGTTTACCCGCCCGCATTTGCTGGCTGGGTTACGGCGAGCGCGACAAGGCAGGTCTTGCGTTCAACGAGCTCGTGCGCAAGGGAAAAGTTAGTGCGCCGATCGTGATCGGACGTGACCATTTGGATTGTGGGAGTGTTGCCTCACCGAACCGCGAAACTGAGGGGATGAAAGACGGAAGCGACGCCATCGCCGACTGGCCGATACTAAATGCGCTGGTGAACGCCGTGAACGGTGCAAGTTGGGTCAGCTTCCATCATGGCGGCGGTGTAGGGATCGGTTATTCACTCCATGCGGGGCAGGTGATCGTTGCCGACGGGACGAAAGAGGCGGCCAAACGACTTGAGCGTGTTTTAAAATCCGACCCCGCCATGGGCATCCTGCGGCATGTGGATGCCGGATATGATGAAGCGGTAAAGGTTGCAAAGGATAAAAAAGTGAAGATACCGGGGATGAACTCTTGATCGGTCATTCCGAGCAAAGCGAGGAATCTAGGCGAAGCCGCATGTCATTCCGTTGTGCAGGTTATCTTTTCGGACAATTTATCGGAAACAGAATTCTCTTCACCTGTGCAACTTTCCGAACTGCAACCTGTAGTAATATTGCCAGAGTCGTCGTTGTCGCATGTATAATCGCACGAACGACCGGCGGAATGAGGGCCATCGTCGCCATTGTTTCCATCACTTGTTGTTTCGCAGTTCACATTGCAATTAACACTACCTTCACAAACGGCGATTTGGTATGCAGATTCGTCCGGGGAAAAAGAGCTACCCGGCGGCCACGTGCCACCTTTACAAGAGATCAATAGAAGTAAACAAAAACCTGTGCCAATAGTTTTCAAGACCATATTATTCATATGTTGATAATCCTACCCCCCCCCTAAAATTTTGCAAGGGAAATTTTAGCTCTATTGAATTAATGGGTTGCAACTGTTTTTTTCTTTTGCTAGATTGTCGCTCGCAATGGGCGACACGGTTAAACAATGGTTAGAACGCATGAAGTATGATTTTGGCGTGGCGAAAGCAATGTTGAAGATGCGCAAGTATCTTTATGTTTCTTTCATGTGCCAGCAGGCCGTTGAAAAGGGTTTGAAGGCAGTGTTGGCGAAACACAATGAGCGAATTGCATTAATTCACAATCTGCGCAAATTGGCGATAATGGCCAACGTAGAGGCAGACATGACTCCTGATCAGATAGACCTTCTTGAGCAACTAACCCCTTTTGCAATAAAAGCCCGCTATGGATCATACAAGAGGCGCTTGTCTGAACTCTGCGATCGTAAAAAGGCCGCAGAATTTGTCAGCAGGACCGAAAGGCTCATTAAATGGCTAGAAGAAAAAATATAAAATTGATCGTTAAGCGATTCGTCGATGTCCTTTCCAAGGAGATACGTGTCCAAAAAGTGATACTTTTTGGTTCTTATGCCAGCGGCCATCCATACAGGGATAGCGATGTTGATATTGCCGTGGTTTCGCCCGATCTGGGCAAACGAAATGAAATGGAAGAAATGGCGCACCTGCTCAAGAAGGCCCATGAGGTGGACATCGATCTGGAACCCCATCCGTTCCATCCGCGCGAACTCCGTCATCCGGAAAAGAGTTCATTCGTATACGAAATTTTAAAGACAGGCAAGATAGTTTATTCAATATGACATCGCCACCCCCCCTAAAATTTTGCAAGCACAAAATAGAGCTTGATTGTTTTAAGTAGTAGTGTAAAATGCTCATGAGTTATTTAAGGAGGCACTGAAATGACCAATGCCATGAAAGAGCGTTATTTGGGACCCTTTATCAAGGCCGATCTGGGGAAAAAGATGGTCTTTCTAAGCGGTCCAAGGCAGGTGGGCAAGACCACATTGGCGTTGCGCTTGCTGGGAGGCGATGAAACCCATCCCGCGTACCTGAACTGGGACGATCTGGAAGATCAGCAAAAGGTGCTGCATAATGAACTTCCGCCGAACCAAAAACTTATCGTATTTGACGAGCTCCATAAATATAAGCGCTGGCGGAACTATCTGAAAGGGCTGTATGATAAGACCAAGTCAAGCCGCCAGTATCTCGTCACCGGAAGCGCGCGCCTTGATCTGTATAGGAGGGGAGGGGATGCACTGACGGGCAGATATCATTTTTATCAACTGCATCCCTTGAGCCTGCGAGAGGTTGATAAGGACGCAAAGCGAAGCACTGTTGAGGCTCTCTTGAAATTCGGCGGATTTCCCGAACCATTTTTTGCCCGATCCGAAAAGGAACTGCGTCGCTGGCAGATGGAGAGGAAACAGCAGGTCCTGCGCGACGACCTGCGCGATCTGGAGAGAGTTGACGAGGTCGCGTTGATATCAAGAATGGTTGACCATCTGCCGAACCTTGTGGGCTCGCCGTTATCCATCAATTCTATTAGAGAGGATCTTCAGGTCGCGCATTCCACGGTCGCAAACTGGCTGAATATCTTGGAAAGGCTTTTTGTGATATTCAGGGTCCCGCCGTTCGGTTCTCCAAAGATCAGGGCCGTTAAAAAAGAGATGAAATGCTATCTTTGGGACTGGTCGCTTATTTCGGACGAAGGGGCGCGGTTCGAAAATTTTGTGGCGAGCCAACTTTTAAAGTATTGTCATTTTATCGAAAACACCGAAGGATATCCGATGGAGCTCCGGTATATAAGGGATACGGACAAACGGGAAGTTGATTTTGTGGTATTAAAAGACAGCCGGCCTCTTTTTGCGGCGGAATGCAAGCTGAATGACAGGGAAATTCCGGCGTCGGTCCCTTATTTTGCCGAAAGGTTGAAGATACCAAGGTTTTATATGGTGCATTCTGGCGAAAAAGATTATCAACATGCAACTCTGCCCGTGCGTGTCGTTCCGTTCAACCGTTTTGCGGAGGAGTTGCAATTGCCGTAACTTTTGGGGGAGGAGTTTTAATCCTCTATATAAGCGCAACAAGCAAAGGAATCATAGCTGTCGGACCAAAACATTAAATATGCTGTGTCAGCACATTGGTCTTTTTCGTACGAGGACTCACACTTCGTTTTCCACCCGTTTTTCACGGTGGTGTTCGGAGCATCGGCCAAGATCACAGAAATGCGGTCAATTTGCTTTCGCAGGCCCTCTCTTCAAAAGAAGGGATCGGACAGAACGTTCGCTCAACTGGTTGAGCGATTCGTTGAATGGGGCAGAAAACAGCTTCCGTGATATGATATGCTCATCACTAACATAGGCAGGCTTGTGACGATGGAGGTGGCCAAGGGGCGGGAAGGGGAGCTTGGTGTAATTAAAAATGCGGCGGTGGGGATAAAAGACGGCAAGATACATGTCATTGCGTCCGTCCG
>ORJL010143020.1_pt1 | contig 14700 bp, 14 predicted proteins | sample 1779941 | NCBI WGS metagenome assembly ORJL01 (sample SAMEA104232317, study PRJEB22302) | groundwater metagenome | biome: forest; feature: aquifer; material: groundwater | place: USA | collected 2011-08-07 | depth 5.8 m
ACCACGAATAGGAGAGTGTCGTATGTTTTACAGAATAACAAAGCTTAAATATAATATAAACTTTATGTTATTGGCTAAGAACAAGAATTCTCATAGGAGAGAATTTGGATTTTATATCAACACAATTATCCAAATTGTCTATAACATGACCTTGGGCGGTTTCAACGGATGGCTCTATTTCCTTCAATCCTTTATGTCTTTCTCCTTTCTTGCCCTCGTTCATACATTCCTTTAATTTATCTTTTATATTCATGTTCAGCAATCTCCATCATTTTATCATAACCCCATAATATAATTCCTGTTTTAAATATTTCCCTAATTACCTTATTTCCCTTTTTAAGATTTTCAGCAGCATCTTCCTCTGTTTGCAATACATCATGAACTTTAATTGGAATGGTTTTATATATTAAGGACGCTTCTTTTTTAAAATCTTTAAATTTTTTACTTTCAATAATAAAAAAGACGTCTATGTCATTTGGCTCCTTTCCCAAATTAGTATAAGAGCCAAATATAATGCAGACTTCTGCAGTATCTCTTAACTGCTTTAAATCATCTGCCCTGAATTTAAGCCTTCCTTTTATTTCGGGAATTAAAGCCAATTTAAGGATATTTTTTGTTTTTTCATTCTCAAAATCCAGCCTGTAAGATTTAAAATTATTAATTTTTTCTGATTTTAATATTCCTTCAGTTTCAAATTTTCTTAATATCTTTAATGCCCCATTTGGAGCGAGGTTACATTCTCTTGCTATTCTATTAATTGAATATACTTCTTTGAACGCTGAGAAGAGCAGTTTCAGGACTTTTCTTTCATTTTCTGTTATTATCATGTTATACACCGTTATTGTATAAACATACACCTTAGGTATATAAACCTTCCGTCCAACTAGCATATGGATGCCTCATACGGGAGACGAGCGCATCCAATTTAGAAATACAAATATGCCCTCAAATTGAATGCGGGAGAGAGCACACGACAATTTTTGCAAAATTCTCGGTGACTTCAATTCTTCGCTTTCGAATTGAAGTGATTCGAACCCCTGCAGGCACTAAGCCACATAATTCTGAATCATGCTCGTTTGACCGCTCCGACACTCCCGCATAAAATATCCAAACAAAACCATTATAAAAAGTTATTGAAAAATTAAATTTACAACTCTAACTTAACTTCTGAACCAGAAACTTGTGCATTACTCAAGGTATTTAAAAGATCAATAGTGTTCGGAGGTATATTGTTTTCTTTTAACAAAAACTCAGGAAGAATTGTAATGCGATGCGCAGTGTTCAAACTTCCGACTTTAACAAAATTATTTCCTATCTTTGTTTGCAATATTGAACCTCTTATCTCAATTTCTAAAATAATAATAGTTCCCTCTTTAATCAAAAGTTTTGGAGGGGATTCTGCTGCATTAACAGAATAAGTTCTTTCAACCGGATTATCCTGGCTAGTTCCCCCCTCAGTTCCAATACTCATTCTACCCGCAACAGCCGCAGCAGCATCTTCATCCACTTTTTTCTTTGCAGCAATTTCTTCTGCAGTCAGTATTTTAGCCCTGAACGCTTCTTTCTGGGCAATCTTATCATAAACCAATGCCTTAAAATACCAAAGTCTTGCGCGGTTTGCCGAATCTGTTAATTTTTTATCTAATTCAGAAATATCCAAATCAAGATTAGCTATTCTTCTTCCATTATAAGGAGCGCTCGCATAATCCAAAGCAGAAGCGCTTCCAGAATAACTAACAGCTCCGATATCATCAGGTTTTTTAATCTGCTCAGCAATCCAATTATAAACTATTTCAAGATTTCCTATTTGCTGGCTGCCTGTTGTTGCATCAAAATATCCTCCTTCTTCTATTAAGTTTTGAATGCTTATCTTTTCTATTTCAGAAAGCGTTTCATTCTCTATTCCTTTGTTTCGTATTGCTTTCTGCACGCTTTTTTCATCGAGCCAGCATCTTGTGCTTCTCTCATCGCAATATCCTACATCACTCCATCTTGAAGGATTAACCCCTTCGCCAGGATTTTTATTCGAGCACACTCTTATAAGCCCCTGATTATAAACTTCAGGGTTAACAAACTCTTCAACGCCCTGCTGTAAATTTGGCGTTAAGAAACTTCCAATAGAATGTCCTCCTGCAATGCATTCATTTTCAGAAGTTATTTCGCTTGTTGCCTGGCTTGCAACAGCCTTGTCCTTTGCATAATTCAAAGCAGCGCTTGTGGAAACAGTTTTGAACCCACACTTATCCTGCATATCAATTCTCACGCACAATTCTTTATATCCTGAAGTGTCAATAAAGTTCTTTGTTTCACTAGCGCTCTGGCCTTTAGAAATATAGCCTGAAGCAACAACAACTGATTCTCTTCCAATATATCCTACTGAAGTTTGTGGAGATTTCAAATAAACCTGAAAACTATGTCCTGCATCTCCGCCATAAATATGATAGAACACATTATACTGCGATGTTGGAGGAACAGTTGCGCTTGTATACGGCAGCTCTTCAAAATTAGCTGTAAACTGAACAGGGATTTCTGGCTCGAGCATTGTTTTAAAATTATCCGGATAAGTCGCAGATGCTTGCGACTTGCACACTTCTGCAACAACATTGCTTGCAAGATTCTGGAAACCAAAAGTAAGCTTTGAATCTTTCGCATAATTAGTCTGGAAGAATTTCGCAGAATTTTCAGCATTATTCCATGCATCATTTACAAAAAGATATTCTCCGCCGCCCTTATCATCTGTTCCAAAAATAGCTAAGAAAAGATTCTTCACCAAAGCGCTTGCTAAAGGTCCTGCCTGTCTCCAGAAAAAGTCGCAAAGATAAACAGAATATATTGCATCGCAGATTCCAATCATTTTTCCTGTTGTTACGCTTTCATTTATGCACGACCTATAATCCTGAAGTATAGAAATCCATCCGCTTAATCCTGCATTAATTCCAGTAACACAAACAGGAAGAATTACCCCTGTTTTCGGATGGAAAACAATCCAGTTAGGTAAACAAAGCAGAGTGCTTCCAACAACTCCTGATTGTATAACATTATCAACAGGATACCTTCCTCCAAAATCACATCTCGAATTTGGACAAACAAATGGGTCGCAGACATTGTATATTACCTGACAATCACTAGGAGACATAAAATCAGTGCATTTACTTCCTGCATCTCCTTCAGCATTCTTAACAGTCAAAGGTCTTCCATTTATCTTTATTGTTGTAGCAGAAGGATTGTTTGCCAGCTGTTTTTGCGCTTCGCTAAGCCATCTAAGCGCTTCCTGAACTTTTGCTTGAGTCTGTTGTTTTGTAAGACTAGGATAGCTGTCAATCATATCGCCTGTATAAAAATCAAATCTTCTGCAACTATCATCATTCACTTGATATCCCTCCATCAATTTATTTTTTCCAACATTGCAAAGATAAAAAGTATTAACTCTTCCAGAATCCTGATAAGAAGCGACATTTCCTGTCCCTAATCCTGGAAAATCATTCTTAACCTGAACATAAAATCCATTCTCAAAATCAAACGGCAATAAAGCAGGCATTCCTTTATGCGGTTCTAAAGCAAAAACCTTCATGTAATTGCAATTGCTGCAAGGATTCTGATAAGCCGAAGGGTCTTCTTCAATAAATCTCAAATTAGCTGCAGGAGCATCAGAAACATCTGCGCCAGAAACTTTAGCTTCTGCGATTGTATCTTTTCCATCAGTTGTTGTCGCTCTTTTAAGCAGATATAACTTAGAAACAGTATAAGTATTTTTCGCGCTTGGTTCGAGAATAGCCAGATAATTTCCAAGAGGCGCAAAAGTATAGATTGCCACTTTTGTGTTTCCGTTAATATTTCCAACCTCTTGGGGATTAGCTATTCCTCCTTTAACCTGGCTCCATGTCTGGAAATATCCTTTTGCTTCCTGCGTCTCTTTTGCGCCAAGAGCCAGCGCATAAGGATATCTCTGTGAAAGAGACTTTAATCCTCCTTCAGCATCTGCTCTTTCTTTTGCTGTTCTAAGCGTATCATAAACTTTCTGTTGATAATTTTCTCTTGAACTCGCTGAAAGCTGAGAATCAGGAGCAGCCATCTGAATATCAAAATAAAGCCTTGATGTTTCATAATAAGTCATATTTCCTAAACTTCCTGAATTAATAAGCCCTTTGGCAAAATCTGCGCAGCTTTTCACATCATAAAGCTCTTTGCAATCCACCTCATTTCCATTCGCATCAAGAAGCTTAAAATCGTCAGGAATCATTTTCTCAATATCGGAAATAAGCTCTGCTTTTACCGCGTTGTCATTAATTCTATCTCCTTTAGCCCCAATTTTATTTTTATTTTTCAATTCATTATAACGCTCGTTGTATTTTTTCATAGCTGCTGCAGTCGCATCTATCTCTGGTTTTATATTTTTATCATATTCTCCCGCAATGCAGTCTTCAGAATTTTTATAACCCCCCTCAGATAAAAATTTAGAGCTGCTGCAGATATCATTCCATCTTTTCATAACCTCGCTTCTTGCAGTTGCGTCGCCATTTTTGTTCGCTAAAAGATTCTTAAGATTATAAATAGTAGAAGTTGCTAGGCACGCTAGTTTTCCCCCCTCAATAAGCTTTCCAAGCCCCTCTGTAATATTTTTCAGCTTGTCTATCTGCTCTGTTAGTTTGGCAATCTTAGCATTAGCTTCTTCAGGCGTTAAATTTAATCCTAACGACCTTTTTTCTATCCCAATATTAAATGTAAAATTGCTCTCTCTGCTTTTTCCACGCGTTATAGGAATAATCTGAACCTGAGCAACTCTTTTCAAATTTATTCTTTCAATGTATATACTTGCATCGCAGCTTTCCTTGCCAAAATTAACCCTCTCGCCCTGCTTAGCTGCTCCTGAAATTGTTCCGCTCTTGCCCTCACCCGAACCAAGATTATAACTGCATTTAATTCTTGCGCTGTCCTCTCCAAAAGATTCCAAGGTTAATGACTTAGTTTCACCTGTATAAAAAGTAGTTCCGCTTGCCACGCTCGAAAGTGACTCAAGTTTTCCATCAATAGAATAACTCAAGCCAACACTCGCATCGCCTGCGCTCGGCTCTTTTATAGAAACCAATTCAAAGCTTAAATCGCTTTTAGAGTCATAAAATCTTGCTTCTTCATTATTGGCTAATAATCCCTGTGAATTGATTAAAACAGCAGCAGTCTGTTTTCTTGAAGGATGGACAGAGTTAGGATATTCATTCAAAATCCTTGAAAGAACTTCGTTTTCCTTTTCGCTCTGCCCTAAAGCGCTTGCTAAATCATATTCTGCCCACAAAGCTTTTTCAGCATAAGTATACTTGGTTTCAGGATATATTTCAACCCCAAATTTACCCTGAGCGTCTTCATAACTATTAATCGCCTTCTGAAAATAATCCAGAGCAGAAAAAATATTTGCATTGCCAGATTTAAATCCCTTAAATCTAACTCCTGATTCATCGTTCTTGCTATTCTCTCCGATTACTATCACTGGGAAACTTACTCCATTTACGCTTATCTCTTTTTGGGCAAGCCTCTGGACATCTGCGAGACTATTAAGGCTGCTTGCCTCTCTGCCAAAATTCGCTCCTACTCTTTTCAGGCTATCATCTAACTTATTTTGAAGTTTAGGATTATCTTTAGAAATATTAGCAAGAACAACATAAGACTCTCCGCTAATCTTTAGTTTACCAACAGATATTAAGTAAAATTCGCTTTTATCATTCTCATTTACTTTTTGGTACATTGCCATAGGTGCGGCTCTTCCGCTCGAACCAATTTCCAGATTGATAGTCTTGATTTTTCTCTCGAGAGATATTTTATTGCCATTGCAGAAAACTTCTGCTGTTCCTGCTCCCAAACCAAAATTATTGATGTTTCTCAAAATACATCCCTCAGCAAATTCCTGCCCAGCATAAACATCGAATTTTTGTCCATTCACCATTATTCTTGCTTGTGTTTGTGGCAAAGTTAAATCTTTAAGAGTGATTCTTATTCCCTGCCCTCCTCGGCTATTCGACAGGTAAAAATCCCTCGAAGTTTTTCCTTTTTCAATTGTATCGCTGAAAATAATTCGGCTGTCTGAACTATAAACAAGAATTTTAGCGCTGTTCTGAGTAATCCCCTCTGCCCGCAAATATCCTATGCCGTCATAAAAACTATATTCTTGATAATCATTTGCAAAATCAGCATCGCTTAATTCAGGAACATAAAATTCATTTTTTCCTATTCCAAAGCTGTTTTCTGTTCCATAGTCTAATCTTGCAGCAAGAACTATTGAAACATTTTCAGGCATATATTTTTCTGCTTCCTGTCTTTTAAGAACAACAACCACATAACCTAAATTTTCTCCGCTCGGAACTCCATTTGTTCCTGTTCTAGCTTTTATTGCTGCGCGCGCAGGATGAAATCCGACGCTTCCAATATAAGGATTATTTTCTTTCTTCACAACAGATATGCTATTTATTCTCGTTATATCGATTCCAGGATTTATTTTAAGCGGAATAAGCTGGCAAAAAACAGGAACATCCTGCTCTTCTAGCAAATCACTTCTGACAACATAGGGCTGGCATCCTAATGGCGGAATAAACAGCTGCAAATCAAATAATTCTTCCTCTGTTGCTGTTCTGCTAGTTGCTTCAGTAGGTCCAGACATCAACGAGCTAAAAGAATTTACACTAGAAGGAGGGAAATATTGCGTGCTATATATACTCGTGCTCTTAAATGATTCAGCAGAAACAACAGTCAAGAAACTAATTAAAAGAACCAGAAAAAACACAGTTAGAGCTAAAATTTTCGCTTTTTTAATCGTCCCATTATGCTTTTTCATTTTTTAACTAAATAATTTGTATCTCCAAATTTTTTCCTTCTACCGCATCATAATTACCCTGCGCCTGCTCAACATTCTGCGGCGTAGGAACACTTCTCGCATATACCCTGAAAACCTTTGCATTCGCTAGCTGATCAGGAAGAATATACTGATTCTGCTTTCCCCCTGCGTAAACATAGTTAGTAAGTGTTTGACTCGGCACTGTCAAATCAGTGCATTTTTCCTCTTTCAATCCAAGTAATCCCAAGACTCCCTCTCTTGGCGCAGTTACACACTGCGTCGTAGTCGTTGCTGGAATTTTTATCTGGCTATTTTTATAAACTTTTAATTCAAAACGATAATCTCCCTCACTAATCGTAATTTTTTTGCTAAAGGGATAGGAGACTGAATTAACATATTTAGAAGCGTCTTCTATTTTTTCATTCACCAGCAATACTGAAAGTTCATTCGTCAAAATGTTATCCACGTAAATCTCAAGCGAAAGAGTATATTCTTTATCTAGAACAATCTCTGCAGAATTTTGCTCATTAGTCGAAATCATATATCTTTTTTCCTTATATCCTTCTGCTTTTGCGCTGACTATTCCATTAATGCATTGTGGAACTAGTGTATTCAATGAAGCTATTCCTGTGCTGTTGCTTAACTCTGTTTTTCCAAGGTTACATACATCATTAAGGCATTTGAATTCAATATCTGCTTCGACTGGCTCAAGATTTATATTATAAGTATTAACAATTAAATCTGAATTTGCCTTATCGCATATTGTCTCTTCCTGCTCAAGATATTCTACTGTTCCTGCTGCTCTTGCAGTATTTTTGCTTATCACTACTGCAAAAGGAAATTGAAATATTTCCTGGGGATTATTCTTATTAAAAACCTGCACTAAAACAGGAAAATACACATCATACACAAACTTATAAGGGACATAGCAGAATCCTAAAGTTCCCAATCCCTGTTGCGCTCCAATAGGCTCTGCTTTCATCATATTATTTTCTGTCGGCCATATCTCAATCCTCGAAGGCCATGCAGGAGAATACTGAAAGCTGACTTGCTGGTTCATCAATTTTATGCTGCTATCTCTTCCCGTAATAAAATAATTAGTATACTTATTTTTGCTTGTATAATATTCGCCATTCATCTTTATCGCTCCAATATTAACAGAAAGCGCATCTTTCAGCTTTGTCGCAACATCCTGCGGATTCCAAAGAGCCGGAGAGCATTGTAAAAGAACTCCGTCAACAGGAGCATAAGTATAAAGAACATCCAAACTGTAATTTTCGAGGAACATTTTATTCTTTTCATAGCTGTAAATTTGTTTCGCAGTATCGTAAAGACTTCCTATTTCTGAATCTTCTTCAAAACTATGACTGCTTAAAATAAAATGTGTCTCTCCATAATCTACTACAAGCCTCTGGCTTAATGAAACCTGGACACTATCTGCAGTTATTTTAGCTTTGGCAGCACTAGGAACTTCAAGAGTCACATCATATCCCTGATTTCTAAAATCAGAAAAATCGCATCGATTTGCTTCTTCTTTTATATATTTTCCTAACTGCGCTTCCATGCTTGCTTTTGTTGGAATTTGCTCTTTAGCAACTCCATTTGCAGAAATATAATACCAGTAAGGAATTCCCAAACCCATAAACCCCAGCTGGGAAGAAAAAGGCGCATACTCGCTTCCAGAATAAAAGTCAGGCAAATCAATATATCCTCCCTGACTAGCCATTATGCTTGTTCCATCGCTTGTTGTTTTTTCCAAACAAGATAAATAATAATCATAGAGGGGTTGAATGCTTGCAGGAATTGTTGCTGGAAAATAATTTTTTACAACAAAATATCCCCCCACACCCACAACCAAAAGCAGAGCAATAATCACGAAAACCGTTAGTTGCGCCTTGCTATTGAACATAGAACTTCTCTCTTTTTTCATGAAGTTATAAGGGAAAATACTATATATAAAGTTTGTTAGAATAGGGATTGTCAAACTAACGGGAGATAAAAATGCTGTCAAATGAAGGGAGTTTTGAAAGAGAATTGAAAGGGAGTGATAAGAAAGAATTTAAACCCCCAAAACCTAAAGAGAATAGGCATAAAGAGGAAGGAATGGCAAGAAGGAAAAAAAGGAGAAAAAAGAGTTGGTGGTGGTAAAATAAAATGGTAGTAATTGAAGTAAAGAAAGAAGATAAAGAAAAAGTATTTGAAATCTTGATGGGTAACGGATTATTCCGAGCTTTAAGTGAGAACAGATTTGATATTGTAGAAGAAGATAGCGAGGTTTTTGAGAAATTTAAAGAAAAGGGAATTATAGTAAAAATCATACTAAAGGAGTAATTAAGCATGAAACTCTACCGTATATTTATCCCCAAATTTTTTAATGATGGGAAAGAAATTCCTTCTAATAAAATATTAAAAATAGCAGAAGAAATTAGAGAAAAATTTGGTGCTTATTCTTTTGACCCCTATGGAAGATTACCAATAATACAGGGAGTTTGGACAAATGAGAAAAAAATAAAATATGAAGATGAGATGAATATTATGGACTTATTTGTTCAAGATACTTTTGATATACAAAAATGGTTTAAAGCAATGAAAGAAAAATGGCGACAAGATTTAGAACAAGAGGAACTTTTTATTATAGTTCAAAATGCAGAAATTATAACTTAAATTAAAGTGTTAATAGAGGTGTGGCTTTTTATCTTAAAGCAGATTGCATTTCTTTTTTAAATTTACTAATTGGCTTTAATGCTGATAATGGCTTTGTTAATTTAAAACTTGAATTTTGCCCTCTGCCCATACTTACCATAGTCCCAGCTTTTCCAGTAGCAATATCTGACTTAGAATATATCTCGAAAAGAATTTTTGACGGAGAAATACCCAAACAAAGAACAAAATCATACTTATAATCATATCTTAAATGATTAAATTGAAAACTACCACCTTTATCTTCGGTAGCCATTTTTATCTCAAATTTCTTTCCATTTATGATTTTATCATAATCGCCCAATCTTGTTTTTTTATCTTCTACATTAAAACCCAACTCACGACAATAAGTCATAACAAATTCTTCTGCTAAATCGCCTTTACTTGAATTTCCAAGAATTTTAATAGAATAAAATGGCTGACCAATCCATTTATTGCCTACATGTTTCTGTTTGGCAAGTTTGGTTAATAATTTTACGGGGTTCGTCATTTAAGGTAATTTGTATCTCGTTTATCTTCTTATCTATAAACCCTGCATTTATTAAAGCTTTCCTTATATGTTCCATGCTGATATGTCTGCAATTGTGCATAGCCAGATTGCTTAAAGTATTCCAGTCTGCATTTTTCAATATTTTAAGAACTTCTTGTTTATTCTTTTTAAGAACAATACCATAACCACAAACATATTTTACTTCGTCAAAACTCTTTACTAATTTTGGTGGTTCGGTATAATAGGTTCTTTGCAAAAAGAAATCTGCCTCATTTAATCTTTTATGTCCACATTTTCTTTCTTTTCTCATATCTACGGTGAATAAATCAAGATATTCATTACAAGTTTTCTCTACTTTCTTTATCCCCTTACCTTTTTTCCATATTTGAAATAGAGCATTAATCTTTACAGATTTTCCTTCAACATCAATAAAACTATCGTGAGGTAATGAAGATTGATGGACTAAATGAAAATCCTTAACTCTATCTTTTACATTACTCTTACCATTACTTTGAAAAGCCATAGGAACTATAAAACCAATATAATCTGAAAATAGACCAGCATGATTTACGAAAGATAAAGCTAACCAAGCCCTATAACCAAAGGGAGGATTACCAATACAAATATATTTTTTCTTTTTATCTTCGGGTAACCAAGACAAAAAATCCTGCTGGATAAACTCTGGATTATCTTTTACAATATCAATACCTATTCTTCTTTTTTCTGGTAGTAGATTATAAAATGCACCAAGCCCTGCTGATGGTTCTATAAAAGTATATTCTGATAAATCTACATCTTCTTTTTCTAAATATTTAAGGAATTTATCCCAGCATAATTTAGCAACCTCTGGGCGTGTGCAAAAATGGTCTAAATCCACTTCTTCAATATTAACCCAACTTGGAATATATTTATTATTTTTCCATTTCTTATTACGAAACTTTATCGCAGAAGTAACATCAATTTTACCCATTTCTTTTCTCTCCTTTCCTAAAAATCTTTTTAGGAGTTCGCCAATATGGACTTTTGCATTTTGGGCAAATTTCTGGAATCTCGCTTATATCACGAGGCACCCAAGCATGAGAACAACGATAACACCTATGACCTACAATAAATACATTTACACCAAAACCTTCTTTTTTCATACTAATAACTCTGGTTACCATGTTTATAAGTTTTTCTTAGTTATACCTCATTATTATTAAGCTGTTTTGCTTTATAAACCTTTTCATATATATAAGACTAATATATGTTAAATAAGGGTATACCTAATCTATATACTCCATTACCATAATGTTTAAATAGGCACTATACCTAATAGGTATATAGAGAAAGAACATGGAAACACAAACAATCAAACAATTTACAGACAATAGAGAAACACGAGCAAAAGCTATTCTTCAAAATGGCGACCCTCAAACAATAGATGAATTTACTTATTTAGTGCCTTCTCAATTTGATAGTGTAAAGAAATATAGAGTAAGCCATATAGATAGTTATTCTTGTGAGTGTGAGGACTTTAAGCGAAGATGTGAGGGCAAAGGATTATACTGCAAACACATCAAAGCTATATTACTTTTTGAAAAACTAAAGAACGCTTATGAAATTGAAGCTACACCAATTAAGCAAGAGTTAAGTTTAATTTTAGATAAACCGCAAGAACAGTTATGCCCATCTTGTAATTCTAAAAATCTTATTAAAAGTGGAATAAGAAAAACACAAATAGGCGATAAACAAAGATTAGAATGTAAAGATTGTAAGAAACGATTTGTATTAAGTCCAATACCTAAAATAAAAGGTAATACTAAATTAGTCTGTTTAGCTATGGATTGTTATTATAAGGGTTTATCTTACAGAGATATTTCAAGCCAGTTTGAACAATTTTATGGTTTAAAGATTTCTCACGAAACTATAAGAAACTGGATATTAAGATTTTCAGAAACTATGGAAAAATACTCTAAAACATTAACACCTAAAACTTGCGGGGTATGGAACGCAGACGAAACTATGGTTTTAACAAAACGAGGCATAGATAAGAAAAATCCTAATCTTGAATTTGATTATCTTTGGAATGTTATGGATAAAAAATCTACTTTTATATTAGCTTCTGAAAATTCAGGCAGAGGCAGAAGTTCAAAAGACGCAGAAAAAGTAATGCAAGAAGCATACAAAGTTAATGTAAAAATGCCTAATCAAGTTATAACCGATAAATTGGGTGCATATCAAGATGGAATAAGAAAGACTTTTCATAATTGGGGCAATCAAAGAAAAGTAAAACATACTTCAATTTTAGGTCATAGAAAACAGATAAATAATAATGCAATAGAAAATCTACATACTCATCAAAAAGAGTTCTTAAAAATTAAAAGAGGCATAACTGAAACTCAAACATACGCAGATGGATTTAAAGTTTTTCATAATTTCATTAAAAAAGGAGTAAAAGATAAACTAACTCCTGCTGAAAAATGCAATATAAATGTTAATGGAAATAGATGGGAAACCATGCTATTGAACTCAATAAAACTAAATAACTCCCTTAATTTGACAGGAGAGGAGAAAATGGCTATAACTCCCGATAATTAGACAAGCCCGTTAGAATAATTTTCAGGCAGAGGATTGTTAAGTAAGATACTTATGGGCCCGCCAGGAATCGAACCTGGAAGTTGTCTATTTTGATGTCGTCCTTCTTTTAAAGGAAGGTTGATTGTCAAGGAAACCTTGGTTTCCTTACATCGTCAAAGACACAGTTTGCCACTAGCTTACAAGCCCTTATTCAAATCAGCAACTATCCCATTATAAATCTAACGATGCTTATCTTCTCCAAGTTACTGAACAAAACTTGCAACCAGCCCAAGTCAACCAGATTGATTACACAGTAGTATTATGTTAATTTTCAGTCAAGGTATCATCACGACAAAGATTTAATCAAACAAAAATCTTTAAATACCCACTTTATCCCAACATTATATAATATATTACTTCAACATGAAACTACCGAAAAAAACAAATAGATACTGCCCTCACTGCAATGCGCACACAGAGCATAAAATAGATGTAGTATCGACAGGCCATAAGAGAGGAACTCTAAAATATGGTTCTTTAACAAGAGCAAAAATGCGTGGAGCTCTGCCAGGAACAGGAAACAAAGGCCGTTACAGCAAAAGAGCAGGTAAAAGCAGAAAGATGAAAACCAAAACAACAACAAGAAAAGTTTTAATTTTCACCTGCCAAAAATGCAAAAAATCCACTCAAACAGCTAAATCAAGGAGAGTTTCAAAAATAGTTTTCGAATAAACTTTAAAATAAAAATGGCAAAAATAATCAAGAAAAAATTCTTTGAAATAAGTCTTCCATTAATAGATGGAAAATTTGAGTCTCTTTCAAATTCTGTGGATGAGTTAAATAACAAAACAGTTAAAATTGACATGACTCGCTATCTTAAGGGAAAAAATGTTGAGCTGATTTTTTCAATAAAAGCTAGCGAAGGAAAAGCAATCGGCTATCCAAAAAGCCTTATGCTGATGTCCTCGTTCATAAAGCATATGCTTCATACAGGCATAGACTATGTGGAAGATTCTATTATCGCAGAAACAAAAGATTCAGAGGTTATAATAAAACCATTTTTAATTACAAGAAAAAAAGTTTCCAGGGCAGTTAGAAGAACTCTTAGAAATTCTGCGCGAAACTGGCTTGTAGATTATTTAAAAACAAAAACCGATGATGAGGTTTTTAATGATATTCTTTCAAATCAGCTTCAAAAGCCCCTTAGCTTAAAACTAAAGAAAATTTACCCTCTAGCAATCTGCGAAATCCGCATTTTTAAAATAAAAAAACCATTGCTAAAAAAAGAGCCAGCAAAAGATAAATCTGAATAAAAATGACAAATCAACAATGTCTAGTTTTAATAAAGCCAGATGGTTTAATTAAATCAATTACAGGAAACATAATAACCTCTCTTTCTGAAACAAAACTGAAAATTGTAGGCTCGAAAGTAGTGAAAGTTTCAAAAGAACTTGCAGAAGCTCATTATTCTGAACTAAGAGCAAATCAAATTAAAAAGCATGGCGAGAAAAGAGGAAATGAAATTTTTGAGAATACTTTAAAATACATTCAGGGAGAATATCATACTGATAGGGTTTTTGCTTTGGTTTATGAAGGCGAAGATGCAATTGAAAAAATAAGGCAATTGGCTGGAAAAACAAATCCTGAAGAAGCTGAGTTTACAACCATTAGGGGAAAATATGGAAGAATAAACAGCAAGACAGGTGTTTTCGAAAATGTCGTTCATGTTTCAGACTCTGAGCAATCAGCAAAGCGAGAGATTCAACTTTGGTTTGAGCCAGAAGAGCTTACAGAATCAGTTTATCCAATAAAAAAAGGCAAAGTAACCATGAATAAGATTAGCTGGGCGTGATTAAAAAATATTTTCTGCTGCGCATAATTTTAAACCTTTATTAATGCAACAGTTTCGGAAGCAAAAGTTATGAGAAGCCCATTCATTTTAAGATTTATAGGCATTATTAATAACACAAAGCGCAAATCTCTATTTCTCTAACAAGTTAATGCCCTTCGGGCAACTCCGCTAAAATAATATTACACTTCCAACCAACTTGTTATCTTATTCTTGTCTTTTGGAGGAGGTTTCTTTGCATAATGCATGAATTCCATTCTTTCATGACATATTGGACAATAA
>ORJL011609405.1_pt1 | contig 14695 bp, 11 predicted proteins | sample 1779941 | NCBI WGS metagenome assembly ORJL01 (sample SAMEA104232317, study PRJEB22302) | groundwater metagenome | biome: forest; feature: aquifer; material: groundwater | place: USA | collected 2011-08-07 | depth 5.8 m
AACTCGGGCTCGCCAACGTTCCTGGGTATGTCGCATCAAAGGGCGGATTGAAACAGCTCACAAAGACGCTCGCCTTTGATTGGGCGAAATACAATATTAGAGTCAACAACATCGGGCCGGGATATATGAGAACCGATATGACAAAAAGGTCGTACTCCACCCCAGAACTTAAAGAAAAAAGAGACAACAGAATCATGCTTGGCAGGTGGGGCGAACCTGAAGATTTGGCGGGGCCGGCGGTATTTCTCGCCTCCGACGCCTCTGCATATATTACCGGACAAGACATATACATTGACGGCGGATGGCTCGCGAAGGGCGTATGAACTCAGAACTGAAAGATGTCGCCAAGAAAATAAAGGTTTTTTTCTGCGATTCGGACGGCGTGCTTTTTCCAAATACTGTCTTGATGGGAACGCCGGAGAAGACGAAGTATCGTAGTTATTACGATGGACTCGGGTTGCTCTTCTTGCGCGAGCTAGGTATTCGCGTCGTCTTTATCACGAACGAAAAGGGCGAGAGCGCTAAAGCACTTCGCGAGACCGTGGAGAAGCTCAATAGTTTGCCGTCTTCCAAACCGCAGAAGGTCGACGGATGGGAACCGATTGTTCTATATGAAGGCTGTAACAGCGAGAAGAAACTTGAAACAGCAAAAGAATTTTTGAATCAAAATGGTCTCACACTGGAGGAGTCGGCGTATATGGGAGACGACCTTATTGACGCGCCGCTCCTGCGCGCCGTCGCTCTACCGGCGGCTCCCGCGCAGGCTGAGGAGGCGATTAAAAATATCTGTGCCTTCGTCGCTACGCGCGAAGGCGGCGCGGGCGCTATTCGCGACTTCGCGAACATGATACTGGAGGCGCGCGGCGTAGACCCATTTACGCTTCCGACACAATAGGTTAAAAAGTTGCGCGCTCCCCGAAAGTGTGTTTTACTTGTGGGCGGAAGTATGGTCTAAAAATCAATCAACAGAACATGGAAGGACCCATCATGAATTCCATCAAAACTGCGCTTGTACTCGGCTCTTCTCGCGGTGTCGGTAAGGCTATTGCGGAGGAACTCCGCAAGGCTGGAATCGACGCTCCGACTATCTCGAGTAAAGAAATCGACACAGCGGACCGCGCATCTGTGCTCGCATTCGCGCAGAAACATCCCTCGACGGATGTGCTGGTGCTTAACACAGGCGGCCCGCCGAAAAAAGATTTCTTCGAGATACAGCGGGAAGAGTGGGAGAAATATCATCAACAGCTGTTTCTAAGCTTCGTTGCGCTTCTGCAGATGGTAGAAGTGCACAGGGGCGGGTACATCTTCCTCATCTCCTCGCATCTCATAAGCGAGCCGAAAGAAAACATGATACTCTCGCAGACTTACCGCCTCGCCTCATGGTCAATGCTCAAGGCGCTGTCAAAGCATTTCGCCGCCCGTGGCGTGAGCGTCATCAATATCGCGCTCGGGCCCATTCTCACCGACCGGTTGAAGAATCTCACTGCGGATATTCCCGCCCTCGAAGGTAAACTACCGATGAAGCGAGCCGGTAAGCCCGAAGAGATTGGTCGATTCGTGCGCTCCATAGTGGAGGGCGATATCAAGTATCTCACCGGCGTGAGCATCACGTTCGACGGGGGACTGTCGAGTGCCATTCTATGAACAAAAATCATAAGGAGCAGCACATGCAAATAATTGCAGAAATCGGAATGAACCACATGGGCGACCAGTTCTACGCGGATGAATATCTGGAGGCCCTATGTGCCGCGCGTCTGGACGCGCTGACCTTCCAAGTACGCGAGAAGGAGTATTACGACAAGCAGAAGTCAGGCGAGTCCACCATGCTCTCCGACGAATATTATGGCTTCGCCGCGGATTGGACGAAGGACCACAACATGCGGTTCGGCGTCGCGCTCTGCGACGTGTCGAGGCTGCCGTTCTTTGAAGCCATCGGGACGGACTTCTATAAGGTCATTCGCGACGACATCAACAACCGCGAATTGGTAGACGTTCTTCTCGGTACCGGCAAGCCTGTGTATGTTTCTACCGGCATGTCCGGCGAGGATGAGATAGGGGCATTCGTCGGGCGGTTCGCCTCTGTTCCTTCCAATCTCTCGCTCATTCACACCCAGCTCTCCTATGACGACGCGGAGACCAACCTGCGCGCCATCGGTAGGCTTCGCGAACGCTTCGGCGTCCACGTCGCATTCGGCTCGCACTCCACAGATGTGAACGCGCTCTACGCCTCGCTCGGCTTCGCGCCCTCCGCAATCTTCTTCTATGTGAAGGGGGGACGCCGTATCAAGCACAAGGACGAGACGCACGCCGTCTCGCTTGAACAATGCGGGCTCGTCGTAGAAGAAATTCGCCGGCTCGAACTCATGATGGGGGACGGCATTAAGAAAAAGATGTCGAACACCATAAACCCCTGAACCATCGCATCGCTTCGCTCGGCACTAACCCGCCGAGCGATTTTTTATACGAAACTTTTGACCGCTTACGCGCGTTGTAATACAGAGAAAAGTTGCTCATTTTGTATAAGTGTGTTTTACTAACCCGCAGATGCATGGCCTGATAAGAGGCCAATTCAAAATCTCACATAAGGAAAACAGGTCATGACAACGGTCACCATCGGCAACAAGAAGGTCGGAAAGGGGCAACCCTGTTTCATCGTCGCTGAAATCGGCATTAACCATAACGGCAGTCTCGACGTCGCCAAGAAGCTCATCGACGTCGCCGTCGAGGCAGGATGCGATGCGGTGAAGTTCCAGAAGCGGGACGTCGAGACTGTGTATACGCTCGAAGAACTTCGGACTCCGCGCAAGGTGGACCCGAGTTTCATCAGGCACGCGCGCGAGCGTTCCAAGATAGACGGACGGCGTTACCAAGTGTTGCCGAGCGAAGCGATGTCACGTCTCTTCATTGACGACGCCGACACTACGAACGGCGACCTGAAACACGCGCTCGAGTTCGGTCTGCGCGAGTTCAACCACATCGAGATGTACTGCAGAGAGAAGGGCATAATGTGGTTCGGCTCAGCGTGGGACGGACACAGCGCTCACTTCTTGAACGGCTTCGATGTTCCGTGCCACAAGGTCGCCTCCGCGTGCCTCACGCATGCAGACCTGCTCCGGCGCATTCGCTCCAACCGAAAACCGGTGATTATTTCAACCGGCGGGAGCACGCTTGAGCAGGTTAAGAAGGCGGTGGAGGTGCTCGGCACCGACGACCTCGTTGTCCTGCACTGCATCGCCAACTACCCGTGCGCCGACGAGGAGATTAATCTCGCGACCATCGACACGTTGCGCGAGACGTTTCCGGACGTGCCGATCGGGTACAGCGGGCACGAGCAGGGAATTCTTCCCTCGCTTCTCGCCGTGTCGCTGGGAGCGTGCGTCGTGGAGCGTCACATCACGCTCGATCGCGCTATGCCGGGCTCGGACCAGAAGGCGTCACTCGATCCGTCCCAGCTGAACGAACTCGTGAGCTCCATACGGGCGCTCGAGGCTGGCAGTGTCACCATCGGCGAGCTTGTGTCGCCGGACGCGGAGACGATACTCCGTGGCGACGGGGTGAAGCGTGTCCTACCGTCTGAAGTTCCCGTGATGGCCAAGCTCCGTCGCGTGAAGGATTTCTGAGCGTTTTGTGCGAAGCGTCGGGCGCAGGTTACAGGAACCTGCGCCCTTTCTTTTGTGTTATAACGTTAGTCATACGGCTTCATGAATGCGCCAACAAACTCCACTCTCCAAAATCTCGCGATACTCTGGCACACGTTCAGGAATTATCGCCTGCAGATTATCATTCTTGTTGTGCTCAGTATAGTGAGCGCGACCCTAGACGGCATCGGCATCAATGCGGTAATTCCGCTCATTTCTTTTTATACGAATGCGAGTAGCGGGCCGACTGACTTTATTTCCGGGGCGATACAGGGACTTTTCTCGTTCTTTCACGTGCCGTTTAGTTTCCGTTACCTGCTAGCCTTCATTCTTGGGCTGTTTATGCTACGCGCAGTAATGATAACGCTGTCAGGCTACATCCGCGGGCGCATCGGAGCCGACTTCATGGGTAAGGAGAGCGAGGGGATGTTGAAGCGCATGTTGCACGCGTCTTGGGCGTTTCTGCTTAAGCAGAAGATAGGGACTCTTCAGGCAACGCTCGTTCGTGATATTCAACGAACTGAAAATTTATTGAGTGTGTTTGGTCAGATTATCCAATCCTTCAGCGGACTTTTAATTTACCTATTGGTCGCCCTCAACATCTCGCCAATCATGACTTTTAGTACTCTCTTCGTGGGAATAATACTTTTGTTTGCAATACGACCTCTAATGGTTCGCATACAGTCCATAGGTAATGTTCTTATCGCGACCGAGAAAAGCTATCTGCATTTTCTAGGTGAGCACATTATCGGCATGAAGGCGGTTAAGGCCGCCGGTGCCGAGGAGCGCGCCATATCCAGCGGCGGAGCGCTGGTTCGCCTGCTCCGAACACTCTCTATCCGCATGTCCCTCATCCGCTCATTAAGCGGTAGCCTATTCCAACCGTTCAGTCTAATCTTCGTCATCATTCTTTTTGCTATTACCTATCGTCTGCCTGACTTCAGCATGATATCCTTCGCCGCCGCGCTGTACCTGATACAAAAAATCTTCACCTACCTTGAATCAGGTCAGGGCGCTTTGAACGGGATACGTGAATCTATACCGTATGCACAGAATGTGGACGCGTTTAAGAGACTGCTCGACGAACACAGAGAACAAGACGCTCCGAACGCGTCGCCGTTCGTGTTTGAACGGACGATAGAATTTAAAAACGTTTCTTTCTCGTACGTAGACGGCAAGAAGATTCTCTCAGAAACAAGCTTTTCAATTGCCAAGGGAGAAACGGTCGGGCTCATCGGTCCTTCCGGAGCGGGGAAGACTTCTGTCGCCGACCTACTCCTGCGCCTATTCAGCCCGAACGAAGGCGGCGTCCTTATCGACGGGAGGCCGATAACCTCCATTTCATCCGAGTCGTGGCGCAACAATATCGGCTACGTCGCACAGGACGTTTTCCTTCTCAACGCCAGCATAGAGGACAACATACGTTTCTATCGTACTGAACTTTCCACAGACGACGTTATAGATGCGGCTAAACAGGCGAATATCTATGATTTCGTTTCTGGTCTTCCGGAAGGGTTTAAGACGATAACCGGCGACCGAGGAGTTATGCTCTCCGGCGGACAGCGCCAGCGCATCGCGCTCGCTCGCGCACTCGCGGGCAATCCATCGCTCCTTATCCTAGATGAGGCGACTAGTGCGCTCGACCACGAATCCGAGAAGCTTATACACGAGTCCATACGCTCTCTCCACGGCAAGATAACAGTGCTTATCATCGCGCACAGACCCTCCACGGTCGCCGAGGCGGACGCGATTCTGGTTCTCCATAACGGGAGCATAATTGAACGCGGTTCTCCGCGGGAGCTGTTACAGAACCCAGACTCGTACTTCTCTAAGATGCAGCGTGCTTAATCGATTCCGGTTGCTGTTGAGCGAATACGAATTTTTGATAGATGAAATAACTGGTAATGGCGATTATCGCTCCGGCGAGGAGCTGTGCGAGTAGAGACGGGATGTTGAACCAGTCTACGAATACGTAAACGAGAAATGTGTTTATCAGAAGATTGCCTAGTGTGATAACCAGATATGTGGCGAACTGGAAATGCACACGAGAAGTATCCTGATTGTTGAATGTCCAGAACTTGTGGAGGGTGAAGCTGGCGACGATTCCGGCGCTGAAGGCGAGCGCAGAGGCGATTAGATACTGCACAGACAGAACATGCACAAGTATGAAAAATAAACACAGATTCGTAAGGGCCGCCGCTCCGCCCGAGATTATATACCGCACGGATTTAGGCAAAGGCATATCGGTTTATACTACCGCACCTGTTGTGCTATAGTTGCGGACATCATGCATGGTGGCGGTACGGCTAAGGAGGTTGCGCGATGGATAGCGCTCGGTGCGCTATTTCTGCTACCGCTCACCCCACTTATCGTAATCGATTCTTTTTTCTTCCCATTCATAACAGGTAAGGCGTTCTATCTGCGCATTCTTATTGAAGTCGCCGTCGCCGGCTGGGTTGTTCTCGCGTTACTGGATAAAGAATACCGTCCGCGTTTCTCGTGGGTCGGAGCTTCGGTCGTCGGTTTCGTTTTGTGGATGTTCGTCGCGGATGCATTCGCACCGAACGCTCTGAAGGCATTCTGGAGTAACTTTGAGCGCATGGAGGGGTGGGTGCTTCTCGTCCATCTACTAGGATTCTTTTTTGCCGCTAGCGCCGTTCTGCGTGTGGAGAAGGCGTGGCGAGCGTGGTTCCTTACCTCTCTCGGCGTTGCAGTCGTTATATCCGGATACGCGTTTCTACAGCTCGCCGGTGCACTCTCGATTCATCAGGGCTCTATACGCATCGATGCGTCGCTCGGGAATTCCGCCTATCTCGCTGTGTATCTTTTATTCAGCGTGTTCATCGCGCTCTGGCTCGCGCTCACAGAGAAGTACGCATGGCTGAAATGGTCGCTTATCGCGCTCGCGGTAGTAGAGGGCACACTTATTTTCTTCACAGAGACTCGCGGTACGATTATCGGGCTCGTACTCGCGCTGGCGCTTGCGGCCGGACTTACAGCGGTAACCGCCGGAGGCCGCGCGCGGCGTGCGGCCGCTCTTGCATGTGCAGTTATTGTTCTCGTTATCGGTGGTTTCTATCTCGCACGCGACTCCGAGTTCGTCAGTAACAATCACGTACTGGAGCGCGTCGCCTCTATCTCTCTCGCTGACGGAGCGACGCGCTTCACAATCTGGAGCATGGCGTTTCAAGGCGTCTCCGAACGTCCTCTCACCGGATACGGTCAGGAGGGCTTCAACTACATTTTCAATAAGTATTACGACCCGTCACTCTATCGTCAGGAGCCGTGGTTCGACCGAGCACACAACGCATTTATTGACTGGCTGACAGCAGGCGGCCTTCCCGCGTTCCTACTCTATCTCTCGCTCTTCGGCTCTGCGCTGTGGCTACTCTGGAGAAGCTCGGAACTCTCGCGTCCGGAACGTATCGCGCTTACCGCAGTTCTTGTCGGCTACGCGGTCCACAACATCTTCGTCTTTGACAATTTATACTCATACATATATTTCTTTGCGATACTCGCGCTCATAGACTCGCAGGTCGCTCGGCCGATTGAGAAGTTCGAAAAGGCACCTGAGATTCCCGCCGAAGACGGTATGACCTATGCGCTCCCGATATCAGCCGTCGTTGCCTTCGCTCTTATTTGGTATGTGAACATTCCTAGTATGCAGGCTGCGACCAGATTAATCACTGCGATATCGCCGTCGAGCAAGGGCGTTGAGGGGAATATCGCGGTTTTTGAAGACATTGTGGCGCGCAACTACTTTGCCGCACAGGAGATTCGCGAGCAACTTGTTTCTTTTGCCAGCTCCATCTCCCAGAGTTCTCAGGTTTCTGATGCGAATAAACAAAAAGCCGCGCTGCTTGCGATACGTGAGATGCAGAAACAGGTATCCGCGTATCCGCTCGATGCGCGCGAGAGGCTCCAGCTCGCCTACGCGTACCGCACGATAGGGGACGCCTCCTCCGCGTTGGAACAATTTAAGGCCGCTTCGACGCTCTCACCTAAGAAGGAGCAGATTTTGATTGAAACCGGAGCGGCAGAGTGGGATGTCGGAGACGCTAAGGCGGCACAGAAATACTTTAATGCCGCCTACGAGCTTGGCCCCCAGTTCTCGGACATAGCCGTATACGCGGCAGCCGGTAACATCGCAGCCGGCGACGTTGTGGCGGGCGATAAAATTTTGCTGGTCACGTTTGGCACCACGAACGTAGACAGCAACGTTCTAGCGGTCGCGTTTTACCGCACAAAAAATTGGCCGCGACTCATCCATATGCTCCAGTCGCGGACACAGTCCCCCGAGTCTAGCGCTGACGCGTGGTTCTCTCTCGCGGCCGCCTACTACACTTCCGGCGATAAGGCGAGCGCAATCAGGGCCGTTAACACGGCGGTCGCTAAGTTTCCGTCGGCTGCCGCCGCAGGTGCCGAGGCCATAAAACAGATAGAAGCAGGGAAATGATTGTAGAAGAACACGTCCCGCTCGCGCCTCTCACGACTCTCTCGGTTGGCGGTGAGGCGCGGTTTTTTATTTCCGCACAGTCGACTGAAGAGGTGAAAGAGGCGCTCGCGTTCGCGCGCGAGCGCGCACTGAGGGTGTTCGTGCTCGGCGGAGGCTCCAACATCGTGGTGGCCGACGGCGGTTTTGACGGTTTGGTGATAGTTCTGAATATGACCAACGTTACGTTCACCGAACAAGAGGATTCCGTACTTGTGAATGCCGACGCCGGCGTCAACTGGGACAGTCTTGTTGCACAGACTGCCTCACGCGGGTATGTCGGCATAGAATGCCTTTCCGGTATTCCGGGGACCGTGGGCGGCGCCATTGTTGCAAACCTCGGTGCGTACGGCGCGCAGGCGAGCGATGCGTTCGTAAGCGCGGATGTTTTAGATTGCGAAAATGAGAGCGGCGGCGCGCTTAGTGTTTTTGAAAAAGAGAAATGTAACTTTTCATATCATGACAGCATATTCAGTCATACGAACGGACGCTACGTTGTGCTCAGAGCGCGTTTCAAGCTTCGCAGGTCCGGCACGTCACGATTTTCTTATCAAGGGAATCGTTTCGATCTGACCGCTCTCGCCACTAAGCTTGGCCACGAACCTACTCAAGAAGAAGTGCGCGCCGCAATACTGAAGATGCGTGCGGAAAAAGGAATGCTCGCCGACTCATACCGGAGCGCCGGCTCTTTCTTCCACTTGCCGTTCGTTTCTGCGGAGAAATATGCAGAAGTTTCGGACATTGTCGTAAAACTTGATGCTGAAAAGGAGAAAAGTCTGCGTCCATGGGCGTGGAAACAGCCGGACGGCTCATACAAGATTGCAAGCGGGTTCCTGTTTGAGTACACCGAATTTCAGAGGGGATACGTGCGTGAGCCTGTAGGTATTTCTCCTAAACACACACTCGCGATAATTAACCGTGGAGGTGCGCGCGCACAGGATATAGCACGGCTCGCGAGCGACATGCAGAGTGCGGTTGAAAAAATATTCGGTATTCGCCTCGAGCGTGAGGTTGAATATATCGGCGATGTTGAAAATAAGATTTTGTGAAAGTTATCCACACTTCATATTTTTTTCTTACACAAAAAGTTTTTTACGCGCGATAATGATACATAGAAACGTTTGAGCACTTACAATACTTAGTGCACAGACGGGTCGACTTATTTAATTTTAATTCGCAACCACCATGGCAAAAAAGAGAAAGGCAGCGAAGAAGACAAAGAAGCGAAAGGCCGCAAAGCGTCGTCGCTAGTTTCGTAAAAAAGAAAAATCCGCGGGAACGCGGATTTTTCTTTTTAGTGTTATAATACGCGGCGATGCTCGGGCTCTCCCATCTTTTCTCCAAAAATCAGTCCGCAGCCTTTCTGAAGGCTGCGGCTCCGCTCGTGACGGCGGTAAACGGGCTTTCCGAAGAGTTCAGAGGAGCGTCCGATGAGTCCTTACGTGCTCGCATCGGTGCGATACGTGAGCGGGCGCGCGAATCCGGAATCACGCCGGAAGCCGACCTACCGCAGGTGTTCGCACTCGTGCGCGAGGCCTCCCGCCGGACGTTGAAACAGCCCCACTTCGACGTACAGCTTATCGGCGGGCTCGCTCTTCTGCGCGGCAAGATTTCCGAGATGCGCACTGGCGAAGGTAAGACGCTTGTCGCTACTCTGCCGGCGACCTTTCACTCGCTCGCTGGGAAGGGTGTGCAGGTTGTTACTGTGAACGATTATCTCGCGCGTCGCGATGCCGCATGGATGGGGCAGGTATACGACTACCTCGGTCTCACGGTTGGCGTAGTAACGTCCTCGGGCGAATATATATACGACCAATCGCACGTTGCCAGAGAGGATGCGAAAGACACGGACAGCGAGCGCGATGCAGTCGGCTCGTTCAGGGTCGTTTATGATTATCTGCGGCCCGCAACTAAGAAAGAGGCGTACGCATGCGACGTTACGTACGTGACCAACAATGAACTCGGCTTTGATTACCTGCGCGACAACACCGCATACGATGCAGTACAGATCAACCAGCGCGGTTTCAACTACGCAATCATAGACGAAGTAGACTCTATTTTAATAGACGAGGCGCGCACTCCGCTTATCATCTCGGGCCCCGCCGGCGACTCCCAGAATCTCTACGAACGCTTCGCCGGCATAGTCCGCGATTTTAAAGAGGCTGAGGATTATACGATTGATGAGAAGCAGAAGGCGATACAGATTACCGAAGAAGGAATGCACAAGGCCGAGGCGGCACTCGGCCTAGAGAATCTATATACAGAGGGTGGCGTGAAATACGCTCATCATCTGGAGACAGCAGTTCGTGCACAGGCGCTTTTCAAAAGGGACAAGGAATACGTGGTGCGTGGCGACGAAATTGTCATCGTTGACGAATTCACGGGGCGTATGCAGCCGGGACGCCGATGGTCCGAAGGATTGCATCAGGCTATTGAGGCTAAAGAGGGAGTTAAGATTCAAGAAGAGACACGTACCTATGCCACGGTAACGTTCCAGAACCTTTTCCGCATGTATAAGGGGCTCGCCGGAATGACAGGAACAGCACTCTCCTCAGAAGAAGAGTTTTATACAGTCTACGGGCTCGAGGTCGTAGTCGTGCCGACCAATAAACCCTCGGCTCGTAAGGACTTCGACGATCTAATATTCCAGACCTCTGCGGGTAAGTACCGCGCCGTGGCGCGCGCCGTGAAGGAGCGTCACCTGAAGGGGCAGCCCGTGCTTGTAGGTACTGTATCCATTGAAGACAATGAGACAGTGAGTTCGTATCTCGCCGAGGCGAGCGTTCCGCACGAAGTCTTGAACGCTAAGAATCACGAGAGAGAGGGCGAGATTATCGCCGAGGCCGGCAAGGAAGGCAGAGTCACAGTGGCGACCAACCTCGCCGGACGCGGTGTGGACATCAAACTCGGCGGTGCGCTCGCGACACAAGAGATGCGCGCGTCGGTTTTGAACCTGGGCGGCCTTATGGTAGTCGGTACGGAGCGGCACGACGCGCGCCGCATCGACAATCAGCTCCGCGGGAGAAGCGGCCGCCAAGGCGACCCCGGCGAGACCAGGTTTTTTGTTTCTCTCGAGGATAAACTCATGCGAGTGTTCGCCTCAGAGACGTTGAAGAAGGTTATGGGACGTTTCGGCATTCCCGAGGACGAGCCGATAGAGAGCTCGATGATTACAAAGTCTCTGGAGACGGCTCAGGGGCGTATAGAAGGATTCAACTTTGACTCGCGTAAACAGGTTCTCGCATACGACGACGTAATGAACACACAGCGCCTCGCTATATATGCGAGACGCCGCTCCGCTCTCGTCGGTAGCGATGCTGAAGTCGAAGGACTTATTAAGGCACTTGTTGGAGACGGGGAGACGGCGAACACAGTATTTGAAGCAAAGAAAGGTGAGTTTGGCGAAGACTTCGTTCCGCATCTGCGCCGACTTCTGCTACAAGTTACTGATACATTCTGGCTAGAACATCTGGAGACGATGGATTATCTGCGTCGCTCTGTGTCGCTACGCGCTTACGGTCAGAGAGACCCGCTTATTGAGTACAGGCGTGAAGGGTTAATGCGCTTCCGCCAGCTCGAAGAGAATATACGAGCGGCTGTCGCCGACGCGCTCCCGAGGCTTCAGAATATGAACGATGCGCGCGTCCGTGCCGAACAGGAGAAGATACGGGCGGCGCTCGCTCTCGCAGGGAAGGAGGAGGGCTCGTTGCCTGCAACTGCTAGGAATACGGGCGGGTACGGTCGCAACGATATTGTCACAGTAAAGAAAGGTGCAGAAACCCGCACGCTCAAATATAAAAAAGCCGAATCATTTCTCGCCGATGGATGGGAAATCGTTTTGTGATTCACAAGAGTAGATAAAAGCAAAATACTTTCATATATGAAAGTGTTTTGCTTGTAGGTTACCTTGACTTTGATCGTCGCTACTTCGGTTCGGGGAATAGGAGGAAGTGAAGCGGGTATCGTCTCTTAAAGCGAAATAGCATACTTTTGGCATATTTCTTTTTAAAATCACGTCTCCCGAATTCTTCCTCCATAGCCGCAATCGCCGTCTCATACCCCGGCAGTTGATCTCGTAGCCACCGATGTACACGTCCGATAGTCGGGTGGCTTGTCCCAAGCTTCATTCCGATGGACTCATACGTTTCGTTTTGCATAAGAAGGCGGGCTATTAAAATGCGTCTACCAAGCATTACCCTCTCGCTTTCTGTCAGGAGGTCGCGCAGAAAAAGCTTCATCGCAGTGCGTCCTCGCACGGTGCCTGCCGCAGTATAAAGCGCATCAAGTGTTTTGATACGCTCCTGCTCCGATAACTCGCTCATTTTTCGTTTCATATCAGATTCATTAATACTGTCATATATGAAAGTATACCAGTTTTATGGAAATGTGTGGTAGGGTGAAGTTCTATGGCATTTGTTGATGAGGCTAAGATATATGCGGAGTCGGGGAAGGGGGGCGACGGTGTCGTCCGTTGGCTGCGCACCAAGGAGACTGCGCGCGGCGGACCCTCGGGTGGCGACGGAGGACGTGGCGGCGACGTTATCCTCGTCGGCGTGCGCGATATCGCGGCGCTCGCACATTATCGGTATGAGAAAAAATTTCATGCAGAAGACGGAGAGGCCGGAAAGGGAGAATTAAAGCACGGTGCGAACGGCGAACCGGCCGTTCTGAAGGTCCCCGTAGGGACCGTGGCGCGCGTCACGGAGACCGGCGATGAATATGAAATCACAAAGGAGGACGAGCAGATTGTCCTATTCCGCGGCGGGAAGGGGGGGCTGGGCAATGCGCGCTTTAAGAGTTCTACGCATCAGAACCCTTTTGAAAAGACGGTCGGGAAGGCGGGCAAGGGCGGTGATATTGAGTTAACGCTTAAGATTATAGCGGATGCCGGATTAATCGGGTTGCCGAATGCCGGTAAATCATCTCTTCTAAATGCCCTCACGCGGGCCAAGTCGAAGGTCGGTGCTTATCCGTTTACAACGCTCGAGCCTAATCTAGGTGAGTTCTACGGCCGGATACTCGCCGATATCCCCGGTCTTATAGAAGGTGCCTCGACTGGACGAGGTCTAGGTATTAAATTTCTTAAACACGTTGAACGCACAGGAATCCTGCTACATCTCGTCTCGGCAGACCAAGATGACCCCATCGCGGCGTATAGGGAAGTGCATAAGGAGGTGGAATCGTTCGGGCACGGTCTATCAGAGAAGCGAGAAATCGTCATCCTGTCTAAAATAGACCTTATTTCACCCGCAGAGTGCGAAACAAAAGTGAAGACACTCTCTCGAGAGACCGGCGGGGAAGTATGGCAAGTGGCAGTACAGGAAGCTAAAAAGATTAAGAAGGTCTCGGATATGTTGGCCAAAGCGCTAAGTTGAGGTACTCTTTTATCATGTATCGCCCGACAATCGGTCTTGAGATTCATGCCGAGCTCAAGACAAGGACCAAGATGTTCTGCGGTTCTGCGAACGACCCAGATGAGACTCGGCCGAACGTAAACGCTTGTCCTGTCTGTATGGCCCACCCCGGTACGCTACCGGTCATCAATCATGAGGCAGTTCGGCACGTTCTACGCGTCGGGGCCGCCATCGGCGGAGAGCTCGCAGATTTTAGTGAGTTTGACCGTAAAAGTTATTTCTACCCCGACATCCCGAAGGGTTACCAGATCAGTCAGTATGAGCACCCTCTCGTGAAGGGCGGAGAACTGGCCGGCGTCGCCATAACGCGAGTGCATCTTGAAGAAGATACCGCGCGCTCGATTCACGCTCACGGAACGTCTCTTGTCGATTTCAACAGGGCCGGCATTCCTCTTATGGAGCTCGTGACCGAGCCTGTAATACATGATGCAGAAACCGCGGGTCGCTTCGCGCGCGAGCTACAGCTTCTTCTGCGCACGCTAGGCGCGTCCGAGGCTAATCTTGAGAAAGGGGAGATGCGTATAGAGGCGAACATTTCAGTTTCTGATACGGAAGGGGCATTTGGTACGAAGGTAGAAGTAAAGAATCTAAACTCATTCCGCTCGGTTGAACGCGCCATCGCTCACGAGATAAAGCGTCAGATCGAGCTCATTGAACGCGGGGAGAAAGTCGTGCAGGCGACTCGCGGGTGGGACGAGTCCAAACAGGAGACCTTCCATCAACGGTTTAAAGAGGGTAGTGCCGATTACAGATATTTTCCGGAGCCGGATCTGCCTAAAATCTTTGTTTCTGAAATCTCGGAATTCTCACACGAGGCACTTAAAGAATCTCTTCCGGAGTTGCCGTGGGAACGTCGCGAGCGATACCAAAAAGATTTGAAGATTAGAGCTTCAGATAGCATTACTATAACTGAAAATTTTGAAAGTGCCGTCTTTTTTGAAAAAGTTATACCTGAACTAGTCGGTTCGGAACAAACTAAGATTGCGGTGAATTTTCTCGTCAGTGACCTTGCCGGTGAACCGGGTTCTGTTTCGCCCAAATCATTAGCGAAGCTAGCGCGAATGTTTGCAGACAAAACCCTCTCTTCTCGCGGAGCAAAAGATATACTCGCGATAATGAAAGAGAATGGGGGTGATCCGGAGACAATAGCG
>ORJL010661315.1_pt1 | contig 14692 bp, 15 predicted proteins | sample 1779941 | NCBI WGS metagenome assembly ORJL01 (sample SAMEA104232317, study PRJEB22302) | groundwater metagenome | biome: forest; feature: aquifer; material: groundwater | place: USA | collected 2011-08-07 | depth 5.8 m
CTCAAAAGAGGCCGGCGGAATCACGCAGATGATTGGCGCCTATTACCTTCCTACTTCGTCTATTTTGGCATTTTGCGGGCCTGCGCTTGCAAAATCTGGGCAGACGCTCAAAATCCCGGGCCTTCTTTTCATCGACACTCCCGGCCATGAGGCTTTCACATCGATGCGCGAGCGCGGGGGTTCGATAGCGGACATCGCAATACTTGTGATTGACATCATGCAGGGCATCCAGCCGCAAACGCTTGAATCAATACAAATTTTGCGCCAGCACAAAACCCCGTTCATTATCGCGCTCAACAAAATCGACATGCTGGAAGGATGGAAAAGCCAGGATACGTCGTATTTCCTAGAGTCTTTCCATGCTCAAACCGAAACCGTGCAAGCCCGGCTTGAGGAAAAGCTTTACACAACATTGGGCCGTCTGTCGGAAATGGGCTTTGAATCCGAGAGGTTCGACCGAATCACCGATTACACGAAGCAGCTCGTCATGGTGCCCTGCTCTGCAAAAACAGGCGAAGGCATTGCGGATTTGCTTCTCTACCTGTCCGGTATTTCGCAGAGGTTTTTGGAAAATTCCCTCCGCTCTAACGTGGACGGGCCCGCGCGGGGGAGCATACTTGAGCTTAAGGACGAGAAAGGCCTTGGCACCACAATAGATGTCATAATTTACGACGGCACGCTCCGCAAGAACATTACTGTGGTTTTTGCCACCCAAAATGGCGTTGGCACCGCAAAAGTGCGCGCCATTCTGCGCGCCCCCCTCCCCGGCGAAGTCGTGCCTGCAGGTGAGCGCTTTGTCTACATTGATGAGGTGCATGCGGCAGCCGGAGTCAAGCTTTTTGCCCCGGGCTTGTCCGATGCGCTTCCAGGCTCGCCCATCATGGTAGCGGAAAACCAGGCTGACATTTTGGCATTTTCAAGCGAAATTTCATTGCAGGTGAAAGGCATACTTTTCTCGCGCGAAGCATCCGGCGTGGTGGTGCGCACCGACACGCTTGGCTCTGCCGAAGCCCTTCTCCGCCTGCTTGAGGCTGAAAAAATCCCAATAAAGTCAGTAGGCATTGGCCCTGTTGCGAAAAAAGACATAATCGATTCGCATGCGGTTTCCGCCCAGGATAAATACCTGGGCGCAGTGCTTGCATTCAACGTTGGCGTTTCGCCTGAAATGACCGAAGCGGCCGCAAGCGCCCGCGTGCCAATTTTCTCCTCGCGCATAATCTACAACGTCATAGAAAAATACCGGGACTGGGTGGCGGCCGAGAGAAAAAAAGATTCCGAAGCCACGCTATGCGTTGTGGTGCTGCCGGCCAAATTGCGCGTGCTTCCAAACTGCTTTTTCCGCCTCTCCAAGCCCGCAGTTTTCGGAGTGGAAGTCATCGGGGGCAAGCTCCGCTCCAAGGCACTGCTTGTCGATTCGCATGGCAATGAGATTGGGCAGGTAAAGCAAATGCAGGCGGATGGCAAGCCCGTGGAAATGGCGGGCGCGGGCACGCAGCTTGCAATTTCGGTGGATGGGGCATACTGCGGCAAATCGTTTAATGCAGGCGACGTGCTTTTCACCTACATCGACAGGAAAACCGCAGAAACAATCCGCTCGTCGTGCAAGGGGGAGCTTTCCAGTGACGACATTGTGCTTCTTGACCAGATAGTGGAAATGACGTCTGGCAGCCTGATTTAAACGCGCCGGTGGACCATATGCCCGAACAAGTTGCATTGGAGAAAAAACCGCCTTTCGCTTCATTTGTGGCAAAGCACACTCCGATATGCTTTCCCATGGCAGAGCAGCTCAGGGTGCATCAAAGAAAGGAACGCCAGGAAAAAGACCCGGCACTGAAAAGTCTCAGAGCAATAGCGGAAAAAAGAAATGGGTGGAAAACCATAGCCGGCATTGCAGCGCGCGATCGGAAGGCGGGCCACACTACTGCCCATAATTGGGAGGAATTCGGCAAGCTAGGCGTGCTATTTTTCGCAGGCGGCTATGTCGCAATTCGCTCGGTCAGGACAGATGAAGCATCGCTTAATCCGCACACTCAAAAATACAAGCAGAAAAAATTCCTGCAAGTGGAAAAAGGCAATGGCAGGCTGAAAACAATCCGGACAATATCGGTTTTTCAAAACATGGATGAAGCCATACGCTCCATCATCCACACCCGCACAGGCAGTTTGGAATCAAGGGAGAAGATTTTCAACGACATACTCAATGTGATGGATGACATAGACACCGGGCTAAAGCTATCCGGCAGGCCGCTTAGCCAGCCTAGTGTCGAGAGGCTTGCGCTCAATTACTCCGAAGTAGTGGCACAGATGGGGCAAAAAACCCACTTCTTCGCCAAGGCGGGCGTCGCACTGCTTGAGAAGGGGCTGGCGCTTTGGAATAGGAAAAATTTCCCTGCGCTCTACCTTGTGAAGTGGGGGGCGGAAAGGAGGTTTGTTGCCAGAGTCGGCAGCATTTCGCCTGTTGTGCAGAAGGCAAGACGGCGGCTTGAATTGTTTGAGGCGCATGTTTTGCGCCAGCTTGCAAAGCGCAAGGGCGGCACGGAGAGGCTGCAGCTCCAGGCAACGTTGTGCGCCCTGAAAATGTGCAAGAGATGGGAAGAGCTGCACTGCCTGAAATGGCAGCTTGCCAAATGCTTCTCTGATGAAAGGAATGAAAAAATAAGGGAGGAATTCGGCAATATTTTCCGCATAAAGCGCGAGCTTCAGAAAACTCCGAGACAAAAATCAATTTCGGCCCTTTACAAATACAGGGCTGCCTTCACCCAAGCAGATATGAACGCCATACTGAAAGAGTCGAAAAAGAAAACTTCGCCCGACTTCATCACGGTTTTCAAAAGAATATCGGCCTCATACTGGGAGTGGAAGTTTGGGGCAGTGCTGCGCACAGATGAGGGCGTCCCTATCGGCCAACGGATGATGCGGCTTGCAGAGGGCTTCGCCACATATGAGCTTGAGTTTGAGGATGGGAAGCGCCTGCAGCGCTTGTTCATCGGCCTTTTCGCTTACATGTTCCCAAAAAATGTGCTTGAAGCGCGCAAGGCCTTCTTTGCTTCGCGCCCCGGCAGGCAGCATGGCGTGGCATTGGATGCCTTCAAGCGCGCATTGGCGGCAAAGCCGACTTATTTGGAAATGGCAGAAGCAATATCTGCCGTGCAAATGGCAATGAAAGATTTTCGGGCGGAAGAAGCGGCTGGGAAGCTGATTGCCAGGTAGGCCGACCCTACTGTTTTTTCGCGATTTTCCCGAATTTAGCATAAGGCTTTCCAGTGGGGCTGTCCATCCTCTCAAATACGATTTGGGAAATCCTCATGCCCTTCCTTATTGTGACTGCAAACGGGGCCAAGTTGACAATTTCGAGCACTTGGTGGTTGTCGCTTCCAGGCTGCACAAGGGCGGAAGTGACGTGCACTGCCAATCCCATGCGCGCATACCTGCTTCTTCCCTCAAGCGTGCCCATAATCGAAGGCGCAAGGCGTATTTTTTCAACCGTAATGCCAAGGCACATTTCGCCCGGCTTTAGCGTGATTTCCTCTTCATCGTGCTCCTCGGTTGCCTCCGTGAACGGCACCGAAGCCAAATCTACCGCCTTTTTCCCCTGCACGTATTTTTTCTTAAACACCCAAAACTTGCCATCAAGCGTCAAATCAACCGATGCGGCCCCGATTTGCGCGTCGGAAATTTTTGGCGAAAAAGACAGCCTGCCGGATTTTATTTCCTCCCTTATGTCGTTGTCCGAGAGCGCCATGGGGATTACTTCCACCAATACGTTTATTTATGTTGTCGGCGCCAGAATTTAAGGTGCGGTCATATGTTCAAAAAAGAAAGGGGGAAATTCCTTGCAAAGGCGAAGTTTACGCTGTCCCAGGCCATGGCCTCGCCAGACCTAGTCATCGTGCAGACAGTAGCATCGATTGACGAGGCTGCCCGCGTCGCGAACCTGCTTTCCGAGCGCCTGACAGAGTGGTACGGCTTGCACTTCCCGGAATTCAAGACAAACGACCCGAAAAAATACGCCCAAGTTGCTGCCGTGTATGACAGGCAAACCAAAGATGAAACATCGCTTTCCATTGCGCTTGGCAATCCCGAAGCTGCGCGTGCTGTGGCGCAAAAAGCCTCCTCTTCGTTAGGCGTCGCGCTTTCGGATGAAGACATTGGCGCAATACGCCAGCTTGCAAAAAGCGTGCTTGGCCTTTACGAGCTTAGGGAAGGCCTGGAAAGCTACCGCGACAGGCTGGCAGAGCGGCTCTGCCCCAACCTGTCCCATTTGGCAGGCCCTGCGCTTGCTGCCAGGCTTGTGGCAAAGGCAGGCAGCTTGTCCAGGCTTTCACTTTTCCCCTCCTCCACGGTGCAAGTTATTGGCGCGGAAAAAGCCCTGTTCAAGCATCTCAAATCAGGCTCGCCTCCCCCAAAGCACGGCCTTATTTTCCAGCACGCAATAATTTCCACCGCTCCGAAAAAATTGCGGGGCAAGCTTGCCCGCGCGCTTGCAGGCAAGCTTGCAATAGCGGCAAGAGCAGACGCTACCACGAAAAATTTCATTGCGCCGGGGCTCAAGGCATCTTTTGATGCGCGCGCGGCCGCGATACTTTCTTCCAAAAAGGCGGACTAAAATGGCGCTGCGGCTCTTCGCACTCGCTGACATACACGCCGAAGAGGCAGCGCTTGACCGGCTTCGCGCAATTTCGATGCGCGCCAATTACGACGCAGTGATAATTGCGGGCGACATCACAAACAACGGGCCTGTTTCATTTGCAAAGGAAGTGCTCGAGCTTTTCCCAGACAACCTCTATGTCGTGCACGGCAACATGGATTCCGCGCCTGTGGTGGACATGCTTGCCTCATCCAAATCATACGTGCACGGGCGCAAGGCAAAGCTTGGCGAATGGAACATAGTGGGCTTGGGCGGAAGCAATCCCACCCCATTCCACACACCCTCGGAATATTCCGAAGGGGAGATAGAACGCATCCTTTCCGCAGCCAATGTTGACGAATATACAATTCTTGTCAGCCACCCGCCGCCCTACGGCATATTCGACAACGTGGGCACAATAAACGCCGGCTCCAAATCCGTGCGCGAATGCATTGAGAAAAAGCGCCCCATCCTCGCGCTTTGCGGCCACATCCACGAGAATGAGGGCCAAAAGCTTGTGGGCGACACCCTGGTGGTGAAGCTCGGGCCAGCCTCCTCGCTTCGCGGCGCGGAACTCACGATAGGCGATGACATAGGGGTTAAATTCATTACATTCTAAATTTCATCTTATGCCGCATCCTGCTATCCGCATCGCAAAAAAAAGCGACTGCATAGAAATTTCCAAGCTCGTACACGCGATTTTCCCGAAAGCGCACCCCTCATTTTCGCCCAATGACACTTTTTTCGCATCCGAGCTCCCTGGCTTCGGGCTTGTGGGTTTTGCGCACATGCGGATTTTCAAAAGCTCGGTTCTTCTGCAAGGCATCGGTGTGCTGCCGCAATTCAGGCGCGGAGGGCTTGGAAAGTCATTGATCAGTTATGTGATTAAATGGTGCGAAAAAAACCATCCCGGGCAGCCCCTTAAGCTTCGGGTAAAGTCCGCCAACCTGCCCGCGCTTTCGCTTTATTTGAAAGAAGGATTCATGCTCACGAAAGACTATGGCAAATCCTACAGGCTTACGAAGGCAAGGCCGAATTAGTGGGGGGTCCGAGATTTGAACTCGGACAACTAGGTCCCAAACCTAGCAGCATACCAGGTTAGCTCAACCCCCCGAAAAAGGGCAAAAATAATTCTGCCGAAAGCTGTTTTTAATCCCGCCCCTTTTTAGCCTTCAACGTAAACCTTCGCCATCCTGTCGCCAACTGCAATCTTTTCGACCACTTTCATTCCGGCATCATCGGTAACTTTTCCAAATACCGCGTACTGGCCGTCGAGGAATGACGCCGGCCCCTTTACGACGTAAAACTGGGAAGATGCGGAATTCGGATTCTGGGAGCGCGCCATCGCCAGCGTGCCGTAGACGTGCTTGAGGCCAGGCTTTATTTCAAGGGGGATTGTCTTGCCCGAGCCGCCCGTGCCATCCCCTTTCGGGTCCCCTCCCTGCACCACGAAATTCGGCTCCACCCGGTGGAATGTCAGATTATTGTAAAATCCGGCTTTCACAAGCGAGAGGAAATTGCCCGCGGTGATGGGCGCCTCTTTCTCAAATATTTCCGCCTTGAACGTACCCTTGGCAGTTTCAAAAACAACGACGGGATTGGCGTTCACACCGGTTGCAGCGTTACTCGTTTCATTTGCTATTTTCACTCCGAACACCTCTCTGGCATTTTTTACCGTGACGTCGCTTGCGTAATTGCCCTGCGCCGGCGCTGTGCATCCTGCGGCAAGCAAAAGCGCCAATGCAAGGGCCATTGCTAGTTTTTGCATGCGTTTATTTGGAAAAAACGCTTTTTTAACGCATCGTGCGCACTTTCCACATGCAAATTGGCAAAATATCGGTAGGCGGAGGGCTTGCCCTTGCGCTTGCCCCTATGGCAGGTTACACCGATGCTGCCTTCCGGGAGTGCATGGCTCTTCGCGGCGCGGACTTGGCATATACGGAGCTTGCTTCCGCAACAGCGCTTGCAAGGGGGCAGGGGCACAAAACGCAAACTATCATCGCGGTGTCCGAGCATGGCACCACCGGAATCCAGCTTTTTACCTCAGACCTCGCTGACATGGCAAAAACTGCCAAAGCACTTTCAGAAAAAATCCTGACAGGCGAATGCAAGGCGAAATTCCTGGACATAAACTTCGGCTGCCCCGCGCCAAAAGTGATGCGCACCGGCGCAGGCTCGGCGCTTCTTTCCTCGCCAAAAAAATGCGCAGAAGTGGCATCTGCAGCGGTAAATGCGTCCGTTGTTCCTATTACTGCGAAAATGCGCACGGGTGTAAAAGAGAATTCCGCAGTTGCGATAGCATCCGCCCTTGAAAGTTCAGGGGTTTCTGCCATCACCGTGCACGGGCGTACTGCAGCCCAAAAATTTTCAGGGCAGGCTGATTGGGGCACCATAAAGCAGGTGGTGGGGGCAGTTTCTGTGCCGGTTATCGGAAATGGCGACGTGCACTCCGCAGAAGACGCCCTCCGCATGCAGGAAACCACGGGCTGCCATGGAGTGATGGCGGGGCGCGCGGCGCTTTCCAACCCCCTCATTTTCACGCAGGTGCGGGAATTGCAGCAAAATGGGAAATACGCCCAAACGACATTTGAAGACAGGGCAAAATTCCTCTCCGATTATTTTTCCCTAGCCGAAAAATTCGGGATGCCATTTGGCGGACAAAAGGCGGTTGCCCTAGAGATGTGTTCTGGGATAAGAGGGGCCTCCAGGCTCCGGGAAAAAATAAGCAAAACGCATGGCGTGGCTGAAATATCCGCCTGCCTTCACTCCCTGTCATCTGATATGAATATGTAATTGCATTTTGAGAATTTTTCATGCGCAGCTTTCTGCTGCAAAATGCGCGGGCCGGTGTCAAGCAGCTTCTCAATTCCGGTCCACACCCCAAACCAGCCTGCAGGCAGGAATAATATGCCTATCACTGCCACAACTACGCTGTCTTTGTAGCTTATGGCGATAAATGCCTCGGCAAGCAAAAGCGTGATTCCGACTGCGATGAACGCAAGCCCCCGCCCCCTGACTATCCTTATTTCCTCGGCAACCGTCCTTTCCTCGCGCAAGAAGTGCTCGCGCAGCCTCTTCTTTATCACGGCCTCCCCCTTCGGGTCCCGCTCATATGCCGGAATGAGGAAGCGCACCTCGAATTTTCCCTTGCTGTCCTCCAAATACCTCCTCGAAAGCTCCTTGATGAAGTCCTCGGAAAGCTCCCTCTGGCTGTAAGGCCTGGGGTCGAAATCCGAAAATATGTCGTCATAATTGTCAAGAACGATGGAAATGTCGCGCAAGCCCTGCTGTTCGGATTCGCCAGGCTGCTTTTGCTTCTCCTCCCCCCTTTGCGGCGCCTTTTCCATGGCGCTCATTCGCCGTTCGCTTATTTTAACTTTCGCCTTCGCGCCATGCCTTGTTTGCACACCGCTTAAGTTCAGCCTTAAAAATCTCAGCTTGGATTTCCTGCCCGCGAGCGTGTGGGAATGACAGAATTAAAGCCGTACAACAAGGTAGGCGCATTTTTCAGAAGGATGGGCTTTAACGCCCAGCAGTTTTACCGCAGGCACAGCCCATTCTACTCATATCATATCGAAAAAATCGATTTCTTAGATCGCAAAACAGGTGAAATCTATTGGTCAAAAAGCGCCTATCTCAAGGAAGGCGAAGGCCTGATGAAAGCGTTTGCATATCAAAAAAACTTTGTCGTGGTGGAAACTGAACGAGGTCCAATGGTGGCGTTGAAATTGCCTGATGGCAGGGTTGTAGGAATTGAGGTCGGACTCAAAAATTCAGATGGCAAATCGACCACTTTCTACGTGCAAAGCGCAGAATATGGCAAGTTCCACCCGGGGCTTCAAGAAGTTGCCGCTAATGCTAGCCAAAGTTTCGTTGCTTTCTCTAATGATATCGATTGCAACCTTGATGGCTATGTGCCAAAGGAAGGGCAAAAGATGCCGCAATTCTGGCAGTCTGAGCTTATGGCTGGAGTGCTTCTTGACATCCCGTTCAACTTTTCAGCACGGTTTGGAAACGTCGTTGTTCCTCTTGCGGTGTTTTTTGCAGACAAGACAACTGGCTGGCAAGTGCAGCCATCTATAGGGCCCTCATTCGTCTTCACCCACCAAAGCACAATTCTTCCCGAGCACTTGTTTCTTATGCACGACCTTGCGTCACGCCTAAGAAAACTGGAAGCTCGGGCTCCAAGTATGCCTATGGCGGAGTTTGCATTTGTGGCAGCTGCGCTTGGAGTTTCTTTTGAATCAAGCCCGAATCAAAACAGCCAAAACCCACAGGTGAGGGGGCAAGAATCACTGCTTTTAGCAACTTCAGGTGCTCACGGTTATGAAAACAATGTTGCGAGCGGATTCGCCAAAGCAGAATCCGGGGCAAGTTCCATGAAGAGGCAGGATTTCACGCAAGGTTTTTCCAGTAGGCGCTGGCATGGTGAGAAAAAGCGGAATGCCAAGGCAGCGACGCAGCCCCAAGGAGCCAAAATCAAAGCCATTATTTTCGACATGGACGGCGTGCTTGCTAATTCCGAGCCGTTGCACAAGAAAACCTTCACCAAAGTGTTCAGCAACCCCAAAGTCAGGCTGTCCAATTCGGACTGGTATGCAAACTATTCCGGCACGGGCTCGCGCAACGTCGTGGCAAGGATCATGGATAGATTCAGGCTGCATGGGGACATAGAAAAAATAGTGGAAAAAAGGAAGCAGCTTTTCCAAAGCTACGTCGATAAAAACGCGGTAAAAGCAATGCCCGGTGCAAAAGCGCTGGTGATACAGGCACGCAAGGAAGGGCTGAAAACCATAGTGGCATCGGGCAGCCACAAGCAAAACGTGCAAGGGCAGCTGCGCTCCATCGGAATAAGGGGCATGCCTGTTGTCGCATTCGAAGATGCCGCAAGGCAGAAGCCCTACCCTGACTTGTTCCTCACTGCTGCAGAAAGGCTCGGTGTGCCCCCGTCGCAGTGCGTAGTAATCGAAGATTCGCGCGCAGGCGTGCTTGCTGCACGGGCTGCGGGAATGAAAGTGCTCCTCGTCTCGCGCCACCAGCCTGCAAGCGTGAAAAAGCTTGCCACAAAATCCGCGCCAACCCTTTCAAAATCAACGCTTGCCTGGATTCTGGGCCTTGCGGGCAGGAAAAAGCGGGCAAAGACAAAGCCTTGGCACTATTCGAGGCCAAAAAATTAGCGTGATTTTCTTTTCCTCACTTCCCAGAATTTCATTTTCCTCTTTTTTGCCTCTGAAACCGCTTTTCCTGGAAATAGCAGGCTCGGGAGGGTTTGCCTGGCTTTTTTCTTTTTTTTATCAGCTTTTTTCTTGCCAGCTTTCTTTTTTGCAGCAACATTCATGAGCTCATCAAGCCTACCTGTTTTATTTTTGGATTTTTTCTTTTCATTGGAAGCCGGATAATTCGTTTTTTCTTTCCTCCCCCGCTTTCTCTTTTCATTCCCATTCATTTGTTTTTCAGTTTTTTTCTTTTCCCTTTCCAGCTTATTTTTTTTGCGCAGCCTTTCCTCATTATATTGAAGTTTCCTTTTTTCTTTTCGAGTTTCGTTCTTCTCAGAAGTTTCCTTCTTCATTTTTTCCTCATTTTTCTTCCCCCCATTAGCTTGGCGCCTGGTTTTTCTTTCATTTTTAATTTCCTTCTTCAATTTTTCATCCTTTCTGGTTTTGCCTTCTGTTTTTGCCTTATCTTTTTGGCTATGCCTTTCGGATTGCCCATTCTTTTTTTCATCCTTATGCCCAGGCAATTTCTTTCCCTTAAGTCTGCGTTCTCCCCTGCCTTTTTTCGAATCGCCTGCCGTGCCTGATTCTGGTTTTTTCCCAGGTTTGGATTCCTTGCCAGCGCCACGCTTAGTGGCCACTGTTTTTTCCTTTTTTCCGCGTGTGCCAAATTCCGGAATTTCTATTTCGTAGTTTTTCGATTCAGGCTTTTGGCTTGCCTTTGCAGGCCTAAAGTCATATTTTTGCAAAATCTGCTGGGCTTGCTCGAGAGGGTGCAGCTCTACACACTCTGTTTTCCCCTCTGCCTGAACTTTTTCTTCAGAGGGTTTTGCCATCCCATCTTTTTCCTGCAAAACAGGCGCTTCAGTTTGCACGCCCTGCTTCCATTTGTTTTTTGCCCGGTTTGCAATATTCGGGTCAAGAAGGGGCGCTTTCATTTCATTCCTTTCTTCATGCGCCTGCCTTTGAACGTAATTGGGTTGCATTGTCGCATTGTTATTCTGCCGGTTTTCTACCGAATAATTAATTTGCACATGGCTAGGATTTGACCAGGCATTGCCGAGTGCGGCTGGCTTACTTTCAAACTTCATGTTCTGGGCATCCCAGTTTACTCCGTATTCAGCCAGGGCTTTCACTGCCCCATTCAGGAAATTTTCCACCATCCCGGCATTCCCTTTAATGTCTTGGTAAAGTTTCGCTTGTTCAGCTGCTACTCTGTCTACATTGCCAACTGTTGCAAATTTCGGCAATTGCCACTGGGCAATCTGCCCCAGGCTGTGCTCCCTAATCCTGCCCCCATTCCGCCCGCGTTCGTATTCAATTGCCCCGAAAAGGAGTTTTGCAATAAGCTCTTTCTCCACATCATCCATCGGCTTCTTTGATTCTACGGTTTCCTTCCAGATCTGCCGGAATGCCTGGCGCATTGCCCCAGCGTCCAGCTTGTCCGATTCCTGGAAAAATGCCCGGATCGCCTCTTTCTGGCCAATCGTTCCCTGCCTCACCGAGTCAATAATCGACCTGATCGGGCTCGCGCTTAATGATGCAGCATTTTGCTGCTGAACTTGGAATATCACGAACATTTCCGCACCCTAGCGTTATCTTTTTGAATGTTAACCTCTTTTATTTTTTTGCGACCAGGTGATTGCAATGCCAGCTCCAATAATACCGGATGGATTGAACCCGAACAAGCTTTCAGGCACGCAGGTGCACGCGCACTTGCGCTCCCTCGGACTTTCCAAACTTGACGCCTCGCTCATCACCGACTGCGTCAACGTGCACAAGTCATGCTCTTGGCAGAACAACGAGGAAGCCACGGATTCGGCCGTTGCGACCGCAAGGAAATTCCTGGCCGAAAACAAGCTTGGCGTGGACGTCGTCATGGCGCCTGCGAGGTTTGGAAAGTACATCTGGGAAGTCACACTCGCCAAGCACTAGCCTTTCTCCTTTAAGGTGCGCCGAATTACCCCTAGCATGCAGCGCACCTCCACCTCGTCAGGCATCGCCCTTCCTATCACCGTCCGAAACGCAAGCTTGGTCTTTTCCAAATTCCGTAAGTGCGCCTTCTGCCTCTCGGAAAGCCTCTCGAAAGCACCTATCAATGCCGCCATTTCCCCCCCTGCCGCAGGCGGCTTTATTTTTGGAATTTCCTTCCCCTGCGCATAAAGCGAGTAGAGCACCACGGCAAGCGCGTGCGACAGGTTCATCACCGGGTATTTTACCGACGTAGGTATCGACACAAGCAAGTCGCATCTGGTTATTTCCCTGGCAGACAGGCCTATCCCCTCCCTGCCAAACAATATTGCAACTACACCTGAAAGCCTGCCTTTCTTTGCATTTTGCGAAAATTCCTCAAGCGTAATTGGGTTGCGGAGCAATTTCTTGTGCCTGCGAAGCACTCCGGTAGTTCCGGCCACGGCGGAGCACCCTTTGCAGGCTTCTGCAATGCTTTTGCAAATTTTTGCCCCCTCAAGCACGTCTGCGGCGTGCTTTGCATGCATTTTTGCGCTAAAGCCAAGGCTGCATTTCGGATTCACAATGTAAAGCCGCCCGGCATCGAAGTTTTTCATAAGCCGCGCCGCTGCGCCGACGTTGCGTTCGTACTCCGGCTCCACGAGCACTACCCTAAAGCTTGCCATATTTTCCCCTTTTCATTTTCCACACCCAAAGCTTTTCAAAAAACAAGCTTTCCACCCCAACCACTTCAAGTTCATATCCATTTGCTGCCGATAGTTTTTCAAGCTTTTTTGTGTTTTGCGCGCTGCTTGCCACCAGCAGCGCATTCCCGCCAGGCGCAAGGAATTTTCCCACTCCAGAAATAAAGCGCGATGGCACGCCAATGCCTTCTTTCCCCCCATCCAGCGCAATTTCAGATTTCACTTCCCCCCTGCCTTTCCCCTCGGTTGGAAGATAAGGCGGGTTAAAGAGAATAGTGTCGAATTTCCCGATTTTTTTCGGCAGGGCGGAAAACAAATCCCCCCGGTAAAACTCTATTTTCGCCTTCTGCCTTTTCGCATTTTTTTTGGCGCATTTTATTGCCTCGGCGGAAATGTCGGTAGCCACCACGCGCGTTACTTCTTTTTTCGTTGCGCACACCAGGCTTGCCAGGGCGCAGCCGCACCCTATTTCAAGCACCCTGCCATGCGCGAATTTTGCCGCGGCCCCTGCCAAAAGCTCGGAATCTTCCGCAGGCAAATAAACGTTTTTCAGGGCCACGATATCGATGTCTTTCCAGTGCCGCTTCCCTTCAGCTGCTTCTTCCATAATGCCATATGGCGCTTACACTTAAAAAGTGCAAGATGGATTTGGTTCTATGGCAAAGCACAAGGGCCAGGTATCAGTGGAATTCTCGCTCACGCTTGCCGTCCAGCTTTTCATAATCGCGCTTCTCATAGTGGTGTTTTCGGGCATATTTTCGCAGTTTGCCCTGCGCGCAAGCGACATAGTGGCGCGGGATTCCGTGGGAGGGGTGGCGGATGCCGCCAAAGCAGTGCATTCCCAAGGGGCCGGGGCGGTGCTGCAGGTGCAGATAAGCATACCGGAGTCATCCTACCTCAACCAATCCTACATCGGGAATAATACCATCGACCTCTATTTGTCAGGCTATGGCGATGTCAGCGCAGCCGTGCCTTTCGCAATATCCGGAAACTGGCCCAACCGGACCGGACCGGCGCTTGTCGAAGTGGAAAACAACGGCTCGTCCGTTCTTGTGCGCCCTGCCCTCGCAGTATTTGCCAATTCGAGCGTGCTTTATTTCGCCATAAACAAAACCGCCAATCCAATTTCCACGCTCTCGGTTCGGCTTCGCAATCGGATGGGCGTGCAGTACAACGTCACGCCTTCGTTTTATTGCCAAATAAACTGCTCGATTGCGCCCTATCAGATTTATGCGCTTAGTTCGCCACAATACTACGAAGATATCAGTGTAACTGTGAATGCCTCAAGCTCATTGCCAGGCCTTTACGCAGGCTACATAAACTTCAGCGCAGTTGCCGATGCCCCATATCCTGCCGATACATTCGTTCTTCCTTTGACTTCGCGCGTCTACACGTGATTGCATGAAACTGAAATTCGCGGCGATAGCTGCAAATCCCAAAAAGCCCCAGGCAGCAAAGCTTGTGCCAAAAATAGCCTCGCTTCTCAAAAAGCATGGCGTTGCTAAAGCCCCGGCAGGCAATCTGCGCGCAAAGGCGGGGCACATCCTCATCACCGTGGGCGGTGATGGCACGATACTTTACAACAAGTCGAAATTCCATTTGCCGATTTTCGCCATAGGCTCGGAAAGCTCGTTCATCTGCCAGGCAAGATTCGGCAACTGGAAGGCAAAACTGGGGCAAATCATCCGGCATGGCTTCATGGTGGAAAAAAGGGCGATGCTTTCCGCCACATTGGACGGCAAGAAGCTTCCCGACGCCCTAAATGAATTCGTGGTGCGGACACGGGAGCACCGCGTAATCCGCCTCCACTTAAAATATGGGAAAAAATCCTCATCTTTCCGCGCGGACGGGCTTATCTTTTCCACCGCAACCGGAAGCCGCGCATACGCATATTCTGCAGGCGGGAAGGAAATGCCAAACCTCTCGAAAAACTACCAGATAGTGCCGATTTGCCCCTACCGGCGCGAATTCTCGCCAAAAACAGTTTCTCCCGCCACGAAATGCAATGCAAAAATCGAGCCTTATTGCAGGGCAGACGTTGTATCTGATGGGCAGTTTTTGTATCCTGTTGACAAGCAGTCTGTCTTGAAAGTGTGGGTGTCGAAAAAGAAAATGGAATTTGTGAAGCTGGCAAGGAAAAAATAAAAAAACTTTTTTGTTCAGATGAACAGCGGCGCAAGCACCAGCGTTATCGTTGC
>ORJL010005342.1_pt1 | contig 14687 bp, 15 predicted proteins | sample 1779941 | NCBI WGS metagenome assembly ORJL01 (sample SAMEA104232317, study PRJEB22302) | groundwater metagenome | biome: forest; feature: aquifer; material: groundwater | place: USA | collected 2011-08-07 | depth 5.8 m
AAGGACGATTCGGGGTAACCTCGTTGGGCCTAGTAAGCCCGCAGCCTGCGGATGGCGTCTGCTATCTTCGCGGCGTCGGGCATGCAGGCGGACTCCAGCGCCGGGTGATATGGAAAGGCGGGAATATCCGGCGAGGCCAGGCGCATTACTGGGGCGTCTAGGGCGTCGAAGGCCTTATCCCCAATAAGGGCCGCTACCTCTGCTCCGAAGCCCAGCGTCAGGTTGTCCTCATACACTACCAGTGCCCGTGACGTCTTCCGCACCGAGTCCAATATGGCTTGCAGGTCCAGGGGTACCAGTGTACGCAGGTCCACCACCTCTGTCTGAATTCCTTCGCCGGCCAGTTGCTCAGCCGCCTCTAGGGCTAGGCGCGCCATAAGTCCATATGTGATGACCGAGACATCCGTGCCCTGGCGTACGACCGTGGCCTTGCCTATGGGGAGGACGTAGTCGTCATCGGGGATATCCTCCCGAGCTGCGCGGTACAGCTTCTTATGCTCAAAGAACATCACGGGGTCAGGGTCGCGAATGGCGGCCTTCAGGAGCCCCTTGGTGTCGTAGGCAGTGGACGGGACCACCACCTTCAGCCCAGGCACGTGGCAGAAGAAGGCCTCCACGCTTTGGGAGTGGTACAGCCCGCCATGCACGCCCCCTCCATATGGCGCACGGATTACCAGAGGGCAGCCCCATCCGCCGTTAGATCGGTACCTTATCCGTGCCGCTTCGCTGATGATCTGGTCCATGGCGGAGTGGATGAAGTCGGCGAACTGGATCTCTGCTACGGGGTGCATCCCGTTGGCCGCAGCGCCTATGGCCACGCCGATGATTCCTGACTCAGCCAGGGGTGTATCCATGACCCGCGCCTCTCCAAAGGCCTTCTGTAGCCCTTCCGAGGCGCGGAAAACTCCACCCTGTATGCCCACGTCTTCACCAAGGAGGATTATCGATGGGTCGCGCTCCATCTCCTCATGCAGGGCTGCTCGCACCGCCTCGACCATATACATTTTGGTCATGGGCGCACCTCCGGGGTGAAGAAGACGTGGCGAGGAAGGTCTGTGGGGTCAGGGTCTGGACTTTGCTCGGCGAACCTGGTGGCATCTTCCACTTCTTCTTCAACTGACCTCTGTATTGCGGAAGTGGAGGAGTCGTCCAGCACCTCACGCCGTGTCAGGTAGTCTCGGAACCACGGCACAGGGTCGTGGTTCTTGGCCTGTTCTCTTTCTTCCAGAGACCTGTAGCGTGCCTCGTCGTCGTTGCTGGTATGAGGGGTGAGCCGTGCCACTTTGGCTTCCACAAGGGATGGCCCACCGCCCCGGCGCGTCCGCCCCAGGGCCTGGACGGTGGCATCGTACACTGCTAATGGGTCTCGTCCATCCACGGTGACTCCTGGCATGCCGTATGCGGCAGCCTTCTCAGCGATGGTGGGGGTGGCGGTTTGTAGTCTGTAGGGCACCGAGATAGCGTAGCCGTTGTTCTCGCAGAAGAAGACCACTGGTAGCTTGTGGATGGCGGCGAAGTTCAATCCTTCGTGGAAGTCCCCTCGGCTGGTCGCGCCATCGCCAAAGTAGACGATGATGGCGCCAGGTTCTCCACGCAGCTTGGCCGCCAGCGCCATCCCTGCGGCATGCGGGATCTGTGTAGCGACGGGGCTGGATAAGGTCAAGACTCGCTTCTCCGGCCAGCTCCAGTGGCCCGGCATCTGCCGCCCTCCGCCGTTGGGGTCGTCGCGCTTGCCAAAGGCGTTGAGCATGATAACTCGTGCAGGCATGCCCAGTGCCAGCATCACCGCCATGTCCCGGTAGTACGGCAGGCAAACGTCCAGGCCTGCGCGAACGGCTGCTGCGCTACCTATTTGGGCTGCCTCATGTCCCTGGCATGTAATTGCCAGGTGTACCTTGCCCTGCCGGTTCAGCAGCCAGATGCGCTCCGAAAGCGCCCTGGCCAGGGTCATCGTGCGATACCACTGCAACAGTTCTTTGGGTGAGAGGAGAGCGCTGGGCCTATCTGTTTCGCCCGCGCCGGGGTGTTGCTTCCGTTGAGGTGTGGGCTTCGCAGTTACCATACGCCTCACCTCCTTAGGTTGGCTACGGCACTTGGTGGCGGCTTGCCTCACAAAACAAGAACCGACAGCCTTCAAAGCTGTCGGTTCTTCTCGGTCTCAACGAACCTACGTACTAGCTGCAACTTTGGAACCACTCTGACCAGCACTGCCGTCTCCTGTGTGCGGTTCCAAGAACACTACAAGTTCAGCGTAGCATCCGCTCCTTCACGGTGTCAACGGCGTGTACTGGAAGGCGTAGGTTGGAAAACCAGAGTAACGTGACGCTGGCGGTCGCTGGCATACTCCTGGAAAGAAGCCTGGACCTCCGTGCCGATCTTGATATCTTGGGGCTTGCCGGCGTCCATGCCCACCAGGCGGGCGGCCATGCGTGGCCCTTCGGCCAACGCCACGATGCCTGTGATGTAGGGGTTGTTTCTGCCGTAGCCTTCTCGGATCATGGCGCTGGACGCCACGTGGATGACGGTGAATCCCACTAGCCTGCCAATTCCACTCAGCTCCTGCCATCCCATGTCCCTGCCGTGGCATACTCGACAGAGCGGGCGAGGTGGCACATACAAAGCTCCGCATCTCTGGCAGCGGCTGGCCATCAGTTTGCGTTGGTCCAGGAACCTCTGGAATGCCGCAACGTCGAACTCTTCTGATGGTGTCATGTTAGTCCAGCCTCAGGATAGTCACGACGCAGGTGCCTCCCGTGCCTCCCAGGTTCTGTGCCAGCCCGTACCTGAGCCTCCGGCCTTTCACCTGGCGTTGGCCTGCCTCTCCGCGAAGCTGTGTCCATATCTCGGCAAGCTGCGCGGCGCCGGTGGCTCCTACGGGATGCCCCTTGGCTTTGAGCCCGCCGGAGGTGTTGATGGGCTTGGGGCCGTCCAGGGCGGTCAGGCCCTCCGCGGCGGCGGACACCCCTTCACCGGGCGAGAAGAACCCCAGGTCTTCTGTTGCCACCACCTCCGCGATAGTGAAGCAATCGTGTACCTCGGCCAAATCAATGTCTTTAGGTGCAAGTTCCGCCGTCTGGTAGGCCTCCTGGGCCGCTGCCTTGACCGCTGGGATAGATGTCAATTCCGGCCAGGAAGCCAGAGCACCGCCGCTGGCCTGGGCCGTGGCCATCACGTGAACTGGGCGGTCGGTGTAGCCCTTGGCTACGTCCTCAGCGGCCAGGATCAGACAGCTAGCGCCGTCGCTGATGGGAGAGCAGTCGAAGAGTCGAAGAGGCCACGCCACCACGGGGTTCGCCTGGGGATCGTGCAGGAAGTCCATTTCGTCATTCCACCCAGGAATTGGCTGGCCTCGCTCCCGCATTCGGGCCATTCGCGCCTCCAATATCTCGCGGATACTGGCATTGAACTGCGCCTTGGGGTTGAGGGCGCCGTTGCGATGGTTCTTGATGGCCACGTGCATCAGGTGTTCCGGTGAGGCATCATACCTGTCCATGTACGCCGAGGCTACGATGGCGAAGGCGCCTGGAAAGGTGAAGGCTGCATGCTCTACTTCAAAGATGCCGTCCGCAGCCATGGCCAGGGTGTCGGTGACCTGCTCCACGGGCAGATTGGTCATTTTCTCCACGCCGCCTACCAGAACTACGTCGCAGAGCCCGGAGGCTATGGCCATGACGCCCTGTCGGAAGGCCGCGCCGCTGCTGGCGCATGCATCCTCAATGCGTACCGCCGGCTTGGGTGTGAGGCCAACCCAGTCGGCTATCAGCGGTGCCAGGTGGCCTTGCCGCTCAAAGGAGTCGCTGGAGAAATTGCCTACGTATAGCGCCTCGATGTCTTCCAGAGACACGCCTTTGTCCACAGACTTACGCGCTTCAGCAAAAGCCTCAAGGAAGAGGTCGCGGCTGGTCTTGACGGGGAAGGCTCCGAACTTGGAGGTGCCGGCTCCGACGATAGCCACGCCTCGCGACAGCTTGTGTGCTCTCGCTCTCATGTTTGTCTCCCGTAGGGGGAATGGCTGGACTAGCTCCCGCGGAAACGGGGCTGGCGCTTTTCCAGGAAGGCCTGAATCCCTTCCTGGGCGTCCTGGCTGGCTCTCGCCTGGAGGAACAGCTCTGCCTCCATGTCCAGCCCCTTCGTGAGTGGCTGCTCCAAACCCTGGTGGACCTCCTGTTTTATCCACTTCAGAGATAGCGGTGGCTTGGCCAGAAGCGCCTCCGCCATACGCTGCGCCTCCGCCAGCGCTTGCCCTGCAGGGGCTACCCGGTTCACTAACCCCAGCGCCAGCGCGCGGTCGGCGGTGACGGCCTCTCCTGTCAGAAGTAGTTCCGTACCCATGCCTCTGCCTATGAGGCGAGGCAGACGCTGTGACCCTCCCCAACCAGGGACGATCCCCAGGTTCACCTCTGTCTGGCCGAAACGCGCCGACTGGCCCGCGACACGCAGGTCGCACGCCAGCGCCAGCTCACAGCCACCCCCCATGGCCACGCCCTCCACCGCGGCGATGACCGGTTGCGGTATAGACTCCAGTGTGTTGCACGCCTTTTGCCCGACGGTAATGAAGGTCTGGACGTCTTTGGGGCTAGCCAGCGCTTTCATCTCTTGAAGGTCTGCGCCTGCGCTGAAGTGGGGCAGAGCCGAAGCAAGGATGACTACTCTCACAGTGGAGTCCGATGCCAAGTGTTCCAGGGTTGCCGTAAGCTCTTCAAGCAGGGCCCGGCTCAAGGCGTTCACGGGCGGTCTGTTCAACGCCAAGATCGTTATGCCGCCGCGAGTGGTTATGTTGACATAAGACGGCTGCTTGCTGCTCATTCGGTACGCCTCTTGTTGAGAGTTTCAGGTTTGCTACAACAGGCTACTTCTATACTACTTCAATCCAGCCCCTTCTGCTTTGATCGCATAGGTATCTTGTGGTTAACCTAGCTGCAGAAAGAGATGTATAAATCGACCGCTCGTGGTGAACTGGCCTGCCCTGAGCGAAGCCGAAAGGGACCAAATGAGTGGTCGGAAGGAGTTCCCGCTCACCCTGAGCTACGTCGAAGGGAGTGAGCGGGAACCGATCAAGCTTTGTGTCCGCTGATTTACGCAAACAAGCCACTAGAACCACTTCCGCAGCCAGTCCTTTTCGAACAGCACCTTGCCGGCGTGCCAATGGCGGCCTGGTTTGTATAGCTTAATGGCTGGCGCGGGTTCAGCATAGAAGTTGCCGCGTCCGAAGCCCGCCTTGCCATCGCCGGTTTCGATGAAGCACTCGCCGTGGCCGTTGAATTGTCCGCTGTCTCCTTTGCCTGCGATCTGTGCTGCAATGCTCTGTGCCACTGCCTCGGCTTCGCCATGGGCAAATATCCCAGCCTTGGGTAGGGGCATACCCACGGGCAGCGGAATGCCAGTCACGTCTCCAATGGCGTAAACCCCCGGGAACTTGGTCTGCATGGTGTGACGGTCTACCGGTACCCAGCCTGACTCTCCTGTGAGGCCTGCCTCTTTTACCACGGGCGGAGCCATGTGAGGCGGAACGTAGACCAGGAAGTCGTAGTGGGCCTGCGCGCCGTTGGCAAAGTGCAACGTTTTAGCATTAGCGTCCACCTGTGACACCTGATGCCGTGGGTAGTAGGCAATGCCGTGCTCTTCCACTAGCGTCTTTACGCCTGCCGAGACCTCCGGCCCTGTCACAGGCATAGGGCCTGGCTCAGGCGTATAGATGCTCACGGTGGTGCGGTCGCGCATCTTTCGCTTGCGCAGGTCGTAGTCCAGGAGCATGGCGGCCTCATATGGTGCGGCAGGGCACTTGAATGGGGTCTTGGCTATCAGCACCACTAACGCTCCGGAGGCGAACTTCTTGCGCGCGTCGCGGATGGCCGTGGCGCCGTCGAGCGTATAAAGATTAAAGCCAGCCCCGGCTAGGCCGGGCATCTGCTCCGGCGCTAGCTGGGCGCCCAGCGAGACCACCAGGTAGTCCGCTGTTATCTCCCGTCCGTCCACGTGCACCGCTTTTCGACCCGGGTCTATGGCGTTGATTTGGCCTTTTATGACCTCTATGCCCTTGTCTTGCAGCAGAGCCAGGTCGCGTACGATGTTTTTGGGCTCCCGCAGGCCGACCTGGAGCCAGAGCAAGGACGGCCAGAAGATGTGTTGGCCGTTCTTGTCTACCACTACCACCCGGTGCTCCTTGCTAAGGCGCTTTCGCAACTCGTTGGCGGCCACCAGGCCGCCTATGCCACCGCCTAGGACCACAACGGTCTTGCCAGCCATGTCATTCCTCCTTGGAAGTCCTCAGCCAACAGGATGACCCTTGGAATGGCACTTCTTCGACTACTCCGTTCGGACGCTTTGTGGAAGGGCGCTATGATTCAACCTCGGTCATCCTGACAAACGGCCCGTGCCAGGTATGGTACCACACTTGGCCGTTGTAGCCGTTTACGCTGAGCATCCCCTCAATGCGATCATTCTTCAGCGTGTGCAGGGTGTAGTAGCCGTAGAAGGTGTCAGACTCACCAGCTTGTAGTCCAGGGCGGTTGGCATCCAGGAACCGCTGGGCTAGGCTTCGTGCCTGTTCAGGGGTAATAGGCATCTCTACAGTCGGCGATCCGCCCCTGTAGTAGCTCCCCATCATTTGGTTCATCATCCCGTACTTGGTGTTCCACATCACGTTGGGCCCCATCTCTGGGGAGACCTGTCCGGTGTACTTGTTAACCAGGAGTTCCACGGCATGGATGCCTGTGGACTTCTCCTCCACTTCAGCGTAGAAGTTCTGGTCGAACTCCATAACCTCTTTCAACTCCAGGCCACCTCCGTAGCTGTTAAGGAAACGGGACACCGATTCGGTGGCTTGTTCCAGCGTGAGAGGCTGGCCGTTGGAGTTGTATCTTCCTCCCCAACCCCCCATCATCCCGCCCATCATGCCTGAGCCCATCATGCCACCGTAAGGGTATGGTTGCTGGTAGAGACCGGGCGACGGTGTGTCTTGGGGCTTTGGGGTAACACTCCGTTCATTCGTAGTTCCATCGCTACCCGTAGTGATACCTTCACCGGACGTGTCACTCTGTCCAGGGTTTCCCCCAACGGCGGTGCAAGCGGCCAGGGCCAGGGCCAAGAGGGCCATCAGCGCTATGGACAGGAATGAATTCATAGGCCTATTTCTCATTTGCAGCTAACCTTCCTTTCTTGTGAGCCGGGGAAGAAACATGGGTACTCTTTGGCGATAGCGTAGGTATTCGTCACCAAACTCCCTTGCCACCATCACTTCCTCCCTGCGGGCAAGCCAATAGTAGGTAACCACCAGCACAGGTGCCAGAACGATGGTAATAACCGTTGGCCATTGGATAAGCCATGCAACGATGAAAATCCAGATGCCCAAATATTGTGGATGCCTAAGGTGGCGGTAGATACCCCAAGACACCAGCCTCCCTCGGGCACTGTAGATTTCCTTCCATCCCAGAAACACCAGGGTGAGGGATACCATCAGCAAGAGCAGGCTCAGGGCCATGGCTCCGGCAATGGCTGCTCCCGCATCTATGCCCGTTAGAGTAGCAAGCCCCCTTGCCAGCAGATGATCGCCACTCTTCAAAGTCAGCGCACCTCCGAAAGCGCCTGATACCAGGTATACCGTAAGGGGAATGCCGAACATCTCGGTGAAGAGAGCAATAATGAAGGCTTGCAAGGCTCCAGCCGAACGCCACTCTCGCTTACCCAGAGGGAGTATGTAGCCCAGGGTGAAGAAGGAGAAAATCAGCACTGCGGCCCCGATAGTAACTCCTTGACCCCATGGTCCCCAAGGCACTCCGCTGCTCTCTGCCCCCAGTAACATCTCGCTTTTCCCCACGACTAGCATGGCGATAAAAGCCAGGGCGCTGAGCCCCAGAGTGCCGAGCAACAGCAACATCAGGGCAACCATCGCCTTGTAGATGATTCTCCGCCTCCTTACTTGTCCCATACTTACCTCGGCATCTTTGCCTTGAGTTGGCTCAGGCCAAGTCCCTCCTCTTCTCTTCATACTCCTCTTTGCTGATGTCGCCACGAGCATAGCGGCGCTTCAGGACCTCCAGGGCCGAGTCCTGCTGGTGAAACTCAGCATTGCCGCGGTAAGAGACTCCCTGCACCAGCGCAACCACAGCCCAGATGATCAGCCCCCAGAACACGACCATGAACACCGCCCCAAATCCCATCCCCAACCCTCCCATCATGCCCGACCCCATCATTCCCCACCCGCTACCCTGCGACCCCGAAAAGCCTCCCCAGAGGAGTGGCACACCTATCAGAAGAGCAAGAGCAATCCCGCCGATGATCAATACAGTTTTGGTACTTTGATTCATTTTGGTCTCTCCATTTGTCACATTAACTGCCGGTACCTCCAACGATCTCTTCTCTATACTGGCAAGGTCTTTTGAAGAATGTATGGAGATGGGGCGGCTATCTAGTGTTGTTTTGGTGGCACGTATTTGCGCCTGACGTCAGTTCAACTAGAACACGACCACCTTATCGGCCCACCGGGTCCACTCAGCCAACTCGTCCAGGGAACCTCGGTGCACGCCTTTTGCCAGTTCTTCGACGCCTATCCCACGGGCGTCCAGGCACGTCCCTCAGGTGCCTGTGACCACGCCCTGCCGCGAAGCCACGTTGAGCATTCGCTCCAGGTTGTAGAAGCCGCTGGGCGTCAGCTGGCCTCGTTTGGCGCAGACTACGGCATCGCCGGTCATGAACACCCGCACTTCGTCCTGTGGGTCTTTGCTCAGGGCGTTGGCTAGCCGCATACCATTCCACGAGCGCTCAGTACCATAGGGTGGGTCGTTCAATATGATCAGCGTTTTACGGCGCTGTCCTTCGCTCATAGCTGTTCCTCTCTTCTTGGCTCTTTTGGTGTCTGTTCTAACGCCCTGCTCGATCAAGGCGGGACAGCTCTCCTGCATGCTCGAACCGCTCCAGAAGGACCTCCCTCATGAGGCGGCACGCCTGGAGGACCTTTGGGTTTGAGAGCCGGTAGAACACGTAGCCGCCGTCCCTTCGGGCCTCCACCACACCCTTCTCGCGCATGATGCCCAGGTGCTGGGAGACGTTGCTTTTGGAGATGCCCAGCACCTCCACCAGTTGTGACACTGTGCATTCCCTGTCCCCCAGCGCCTCCACGATGCGGAGCCGCCACGGGCTGGCGAAGGTCTTGCAGATGGCGGCGTGAAGCTCGAAAAGGCGGTCCGTATCATCTTGGGACTTCACCAGACACCTCCTTGGATAAGGTTTAGCATATTCTAAACTCATTGTTTGCTCAGGTCGACCCGTTGTCAAGCTCAAACTCGATTGCTCATCACAAAGGATTGACACGGTTTTCTCGGCAAGTATAGGATGCCCTCGACACTCCTCAAAACTGAGAACTACCAAATGGAGGTGGCTATGGGCGGCTACATGGGAAAGCTGCTGCGGGTGGACTTGACCGCAGGGAGTATCACAGAGGAAAGCCTGGCGCCTGACCTCCTGCGGAAGTACATTGGTGGCGTCGGCCTGGGCGCGCGGATCGTCTACGACGAGGTGCCGACCACTGTTGGCCCCTTCGACCCTGAGAACCGGCTGGTCTTCACCACGGGCATCCTGACCGGTACCGTCGTTCCCAGTTCCTCGGACTGGACGGTGACCAGCATCCGTGCCGAACTGGATGGCAAGACCATCCTGGGCTCCCATTCCCATGGGTTCTGGGGTGCCTTCCTGAAAATGAATGGCTACGACGGAATCATCGTCCAGGGAGTAGCTCCGCGTCCTTCGTACCTCTGGATTCACGATGGCAAGGCGGAGTTGCGTGATGCCGGCAAGTTCTGGGGGATGGACACCCACGACGCTGAAGACGCCATTAAGGCCGCCGTAGGTGGTGACACCAGCGTTGCGACCATTGGCCCCGCGGGCGAGAACCTTATCGGTAGCGCCTCCATCAACAATGACAAACACCATGGCGCATCCAAGGGCATGGGTTGCATCATGGGCTCCAAGAGGTTGAAGGCTATCGCAGTGACCCGTGGGCCATTCGGCGTGCCCATCTCTAAGCCGAAGGAGTTCTTCCAGGCAGCCTTGACCTGGCGCGACGCCATCTCCGGCAAAGTGGCCATTGCCAACGCTGGCATTCCCAGGGGCGGATACGCCAACATGGGAAAGGGATACCGCATCGCCGGCAAGAACTTCACGGATCCTGAGTGGGGCATCGGCTACGGCGTTGGGATCGTGGAGGAGGCCAAAAAGTTCATCATTAACCCCAAAGGTTGCTGGGCTTGCCCCATTTCGTGCTCTTACAGGTCGGAGGTGACCACCGGCCCTCACGCGGGGTATGTGGCTACCCTGGCGGGAGGCGGCGAGAACCAGGAAGGCTCTGCCGGCATGGCCGGAGTGAAGGAGCCTGGCACTGTGCACTACCTTACCGACCAGGTAGACCGCCTGGGCATGGACTCGGCGCCCATCGGCGCCGCCCTTGGCGTGGCCTTCGAAGCTTATGAAGCTGGCGTCTTGACCAAAGAGAAGACCGGCGGCCTGGAGCTACACTGGGGCGATGCTGAGATGGTGGAAAAGTTGTGGCGTATGGCGGTGAAGAGAGAAGGCTTTGGTGCAGTCCTGGCGGAAGGCCCCAAGAAGACCGCGGAGTACATCGGCGAGGAAGCCATGGGCATGGCTGTGTATGTCAAAGGAACGTCTCCCAACCTGCATGACTGGCGTCCCACCCCTGGCCTGTTCCTGGCCCAGGCTGTATCGGTTTCCGGCCCCTCCTGGCAGAGCGGCCCGGCGCCTGAAGCGCCCAACCCAGACCTGGGCAACGAGAAGGGCATGGACCCACGCAACTTCGAGGGCAAAGGCAAGATGGTGGCCAAGATACAACAACGGGCCACTTTTGAGGACTCCGAGGGGATTTGTTGGTTTGCTGCGGGACGCGGGCTTCCAGGCTCTCTGTCCTGGATGGCCCAGGCCATCGCTGCCGCCACTGGCTGGGAGGACTTTACGGTGGAGGAGGCGCTGGAGGTAGGCGAGCGAGTTATGAACCTGCAAAAGGTGTACGCCCTGCGCCGAGGCATCACCAAGGAAGACGATCTGGACGTCAGCCCCAGGATACTGGAGCCTCAGAAGGTTGGCCCTGCCGCCGGCATCTCTCTTGCGCCTTACCTCAAAGAAGGCGTGGAGGAGTTCTATGAGTCCATGGGATGGGACAAAGGCACCGGGAAGCCTCTTCCAGCGACGCTGCGACGTCTGGGGCTACGGGAACTCGTGAAGGACGTGCCCAAAGGGACGTAGGGCGGGAGATACGTGGGGAAGCCAAGAACTTAGGATGGGAGTGATTCCATGGCAAAAGGCATTATCATAGACGCCACCAAGTGCACCGGCTGCCTGGCTTGTGAGGCGGCGTGTTCCCTGGTGAAGGAAAGCGAAATCAACCGGGGTAAGGCCCGCATCCGTATGCAACTCTTCCAGGACGCCTATTTCTACTATCCCTTGGTCTGCGCCCAGTGCGACATTGCCTACTGCGCGCTGCCATGTCCCACTCGGGCCTTGGAGAAGAACCACGTCACAGGCCTGGTGGACTTCTCTCCAGAGCGGTGTGTGGGCTGCAACATGTGCGTGGTAAGCTGCCCCTTCGGAGCTATTACTGTGAGGAACGGGAAGGCCGTTAAGTGCGACCTGTGTGGCGGCGATCCAGCCTGTGTGAAGTTCTGCGAGACTAAGGCCATCCGCTTTGGCGATGTCGAGGACATGGCGCAGGACAAGCGCCTCCTGACCGCGCTGCGGTTCAAGGAAGCGGCTCTGAACGCAGCGGTGCCGGCCGGCCGGTAGAGTTCTTTGCGCACAACCAGCCTTGCACAGAAACGTTTCTGGAAACGGGAAAGTGCAGGAAACCTAGGTTTCCTGCCAGGGGTATAAGGGGATGTCCCCCTTCTTAAAAACATCCCAGGGCGGGTGGGTGGGAAGAAACGCGTTGGCCTTGTGGACTTTTTGTGCAAAGCGCCCACAGCCAGGCCTGTAGCCCTTGGCGACTTCCACGGACTGCTAACCTGAAATGGGATGTGACGGTTGGCGGAGCGGTATCATGGACTACTAGGCTCTGCATGATGTCTAACATGAAGCGACACGTTATCATAGGCAACAGCCATGCGGCCATCAGCGCCGTGCAAGCGATCCGCAGCGTGAGTGGCACGGATGACGTCATCCTCATCTCCAGGGAAGATTGCCTGGCCTACTCCCCTGCCCTGACCACTTATTATCTCTCGGGTCGTATACCTTATGAGGGGATGTTCTTCTGCCAGGAGGAGTTCTACAAGGCAAACCGTGTACGCACAATTCTGGGGAAACAGGTTGTGAAGGTCAACGCGGGCGCTCATACCGTTGCGCTTGAGGACGGTACCTCACTCTCCTACGACGATCTGCTTGTGGCCACGGGCTCTGTATCCTCGGTGCCGCCCGTGCCGGGGATGCAACTGCCCAACGTTCTCACCCTCTGGACCGCCTCCGACGCCAGGAGGATTTCCGATGCCACGGCTGGAGCATCCACGGTGGCGGTCATTGGCGGCGGGCTTATAGGCATTCAGTCCGTCAACGCTATGATGGCAAGAGGTAAAAAGGTCTTCCTGGTGGAGATGCTGGAACAGGTAATGCCTCAAGCCCTGGACTCTGAAGGTGCCAGGATCGTTCAGGAGAGGATGGCGGAACGTGGAGTTGGACTGCATCTGGGAGACAGGCTTGTGAGCATAGAGGCGCGTGGCGGAGGTCTGGTAGTGTCTCTAGCCTCTGGGCAACGTGTCCAGGCGGAGGTGGCGATTGTAGCTACTGGGGTCAGGCCAAATACCGCTTTGTTGGAAGCTAGCGGTGCAAGAATTGCTACGGGCGTCATCGTCAACGAGTATTGCGAGACTACTGCTCCCAGCGTCTACGCCGCCGGCGACGTCGCGGAAGGCGTGGACGGCGTCACGGGTCAGCTGCGGATCAACGCCACGCTGTTGAATGCTGTAGAGCAGGGACGTGTGGCTGGACTTAACATGGCGGGTATGCGTGTGCCATGCCTGAGGACAGTCCAGGTCAACGCCTTTACGCCCTTGGGCCTGCCATGTGCCTCCGCCGGCCTGGTCAATGCGACCGATGGCCGCCAGCGGGAGTTCGTCCGCAGGTCGGGCAAGGGCTATGGAAAGCTGGTTGTGGAAGAGGACAGGATTGTAGGGATGGTGCTGGTGGGCGATGTGGACAGCGCGGGTATTCTGGCCAGCGCCATAGAGCGTCGCGAGCCTTGCTCAGATATACTGAAGGCGTGGGAGAGCAATCGAGTCTCGCTGCCGTCCTTAGAAGTCCTGGCGGCCATGGCGCGAAAATGACGCCGAATCAGTGCTCTTCCCAGACGTCGAACTATGACAGAGTTCTTTGAAGTCCTGCCTCCCGTTGAGGCGTACCGGAAGCTGGAAAGCTCCTACACGCCACTACTACGGAAGGAAGAGGTCTCTACATCGGACGCCCTGGACCGGGTGCTGGCCGAGGATATCCTTTCTCCTGAGGACTTGCCTGCTTTCCCGCGCTCGGCCATGGATGGGTATGCCGTGAGGGCGGAGGACGTTTATGGTGCCTCGGAGGGCCTGCCGGCTTACCTGGAGGTGGTGGGGGAGGTCACCATGGGGCAGGAACCATCGGTTGCTATCTCTTCCGGCCGGGCCGTCACCATCTTTACAGGCGGCATGCTGCCCAAAGGTGCCAACGCCGTGGTGATGGTGGAAAATACCCAGGCTACGGGCTCAGGGATCGAGGTGCTGCGTCCAGTGGCCGTGGGAGAGAACGTGATACAGGTGGGAGAGGACATACGTCGTGGCTCGGGCGTCCTATCCAAAGGCCATCGCCTGCAGCCCCAGGACGTCGGCGGCCTTCTGGCGCTGGGGGTTACGCGCATCGCGGTGTACTCTCGGCCCAGAGTTGCCATCATCTCCAGCGGCGACGAGATAGTCGCTCCAGAGAACGAGCCGCCGCCGGGCAAGATACGCGACATCAACACCTACACCTGCGCTACCTTGACCCTCCGTGCGGGAGGTGTGCCTATCCCTTTGGGCATAGCCGCTGACGACTACGCCTCTCTCCGCGACGCCTGTGTGAAGGGCATGGCCCAGGCCGACATTGTGGTCATATCCGCGGGCAGCTCCGTGAGCACCCGCGACCTCACCGCTCAGGTGGTCAACTCGCTGGGCAAACCGGGCGTGCTGGTGCATGGGGTGGCTATCCGCCCTGGCAAACCCACCGTTCTGGGCGTGGCGGATGGCAAACCGGTCTTTGGCCTGCCTGGCAATCCGGTGTCGGCCATGGTGCTCTTTGGCCTGTTCGTGACACCCACCATCGCTAGGCTTAGCGGCGCGCCAACGACAACCTCGAATCGAATCATAACCGCCAAGTTGACGCACAACATCGCGTCGGCGCCTGGCAGAGAAGACCACGTGCCGGTGCATCTGGAGGAAAAAGAAGGGGAGATGCTGGCGGAGCCTATATTCGGCAAGTCAAATCTCATATTCACACTGGTGTGCGCCGATGGCACAGTGCGGGTCCCGCTGAACAAAGGCGGCATTTCTGCAGGCGAGATGGTTGACGTTCTGCTTTTCTAACAGATTGCTGAAGGAGTGTAGGAGAGATGTCCCTTTCCCCCCGTAGGGGCGTTGCCTCAAAACTCAGGAAGGTGCAGGGAACCTCGGTTCCCGCCGGGGGTCTGGGGG
>ORJL010344782.1_pt1 | contig 14685 bp, 15 predicted proteins | sample 1779941 | NCBI WGS metagenome assembly ORJL01 (sample SAMEA104232317, study PRJEB22302) | groundwater metagenome | biome: forest; feature: aquifer; material: groundwater | place: USA | collected 2011-08-07 | depth 5.8 m
AAATTTTACGCTTTTGACCTGATTAAAGATTTTTACATCATTTACAAACCCAAAGAAATCAAAAACCTCTATTTTGAATTTAAATCCCTCTTAAGGCCCAGGATTATCATTCCTTTGGAAGACCAGAATCCTTTGGCCGTGCGGGATTTGCTAAAACAGTATCTGGACGAAAATCTGGAAAAAGAAGAAGAGCCCGCCTCGGAGGCCTTTAGAAAATTATTTAAGCTCTAGACAAAAATCAAAAAATCCATTAGAATCACTTTCACGGTGATTTTTTAATATAAACTACAAAATCATCCAAACCGCAAGATAGCGAGTCCCGAACAAAGTGAGGGACGAGCTCATCAAGCCCGAGTGTGAACGAGGGCTTGATTGAGAAGGAAGAAATTGCCTGAAGCCGAAGCGACTTCACCGATAGGTGGAGGCGCGCAGGTTGAAGGCAATTTCTGACGCGCGCCCGTAGCTCAGTGGATAGAGCGCATGGTTGCGGTCCATGAGATCGCAGGTTCGATTCCTGCCGGGCGCACCAGAAAGGAAATTGCAAGTTTGAAAGGTTCGCCTTGCGGAGTTTATCCCGACGCAGGAGGGTCTCGGCGACTAATTGGTATTCAATTTTGGGGGCAAAAACGAGTTGGCGGTTTCGCATTTTGGGGGAAGAAAATTTTTTAATCATATGGAATTAACTTGGTTTCCTTATTCTCTTGCCGCCACACTATTTTTCGGTGTGGCGATGGCTTTTTATAAGCTCCCTTCAGCAAAAAATCACAATCAGTTTGTTGCCACTTTTTGGTCGCTTGTAATTCCCACAATTTTATCTTTTGTATTTTTTCACTCATATCTTTCTTTGGGTACGCCCGCAATGATGTGGACGGCACTTTTGTGGGGAATTACATTCACCTGCATTGTTCTCCTCCAAATGTACGCCTTGAGCCATGTTGATACCAATGTTTTGTTTCCCATTACCACGACCGCAAGCCTTATCATCACTGTTCTTATAGGTATATTTTTCTTCAACGAACATATTAGTACCATCCAAACTTTCGGTGTTATTCTTGCGGTCGTTACCATATTTTTCTTTCTCTACAAAGGCGGGAAAATGCAGTATTCTCGGCTTTTGATCGGAGTCGGTTCCGGAATTATTTTTATATCCGCCTTTAATAAAGTTTTGCAAAAAATTGTTGCGGGTAAATTCGATATTCATGTTTTCCAAATTTATCAATATCTCTTTGCGGCTATATTTACACTGTTGATTTATTTGGTTCTTCATCGTCGTGATTGGAAAACTCATATTTTTTCTGGTGGACTCGGCATTGGAAGTTTAATAGGCGTTTTTAGTTTTTTCGGTGGGTACTCGTTGTATATCGCTCTTACAAAAGGTCCATTTCCTTTGATTACATCTATCCACTCGTTGTATATTTTAATAACCGCACTGACCGCATATTTCTTGTTCAAAGAACAACTTACGGCAAAAAAGATTTTTCTGTTGCTTCTTGCGATTGTTGCCGTTGTCTTAATTCGCATCGGATAAATGCCGCCAAAGAAAAACTTGAAATTGTCAGTGGTGCGGCTCCGCCGCCTTTCCGAATTTTCGCGGGGGGATTTCCTCGCCGCCTGCGGCGGCGAAATGCGTTCGGACTAATTCAAGGATACTGCACCAGAATAATTGACAAAATAGGCAAATTGATATAGTATTATCGGGTTATTCAGCCGACGACGCGGCGTAGAGCAGTTTCGGCCAGAGGCCGACCAGCCTTTGGCTGGGGCAGCTCAAACCTGCTAGATTGAAATAGTGAAATTGATAAATTAACAGTCATCGCGGGGTAGAGCAGTTGGCAGCTCGGCAGGCCCATAACCTGCAGGTCGCGGGTTCGAGTCCCGCCCCCGCAACCACGGTTCAATATTGGCTTCAGGTTCCGTTCTTGAATAAATTCAAGAACTTCACCTTACGCCAATATGCCCCTTTTCAAAAATTTGCTGAAAGCAAATTTTTGAGAGGAAAGCATTGATTGAAGTTGTAGTCACCGAACGATAGTGAGGGGACGGAAACTGAAAGCAATGTCTGACGTGGCAGGGTAGCTCAGCTGGTTAGAGCGCGGGACTCATAAGCCTGAGGTCGTGGGTTCGATTCCCACCCCTGCTACCAGAAGGCTTTCTGCTGAAAAGCGAGCGCTCATATTTGAGAAATATTTTTAAATAGAGAGTGGGAATCGAACGGGCAGAAGCGAAACAAGCCGAGCTAAGCTCGGCGCAGTTGAGCGTCGACCAAAGCGACCATAGGAAGCTTTGAGCGCTGCCCCGGACAACGAGCCCCGAGCAATAGCGAGGGGCGAGGCGGAATTCCCACCCCTGCTACCAAAAAAAGACGCTTGATTAAGCGGTTTTTTTATTGAAAAAAAAGTTGTTTTACGCTATAGCCGATCGGGAAAATTGGAAAAAATACCGTCTACGCCCATGGCTTTGATTTTTTTTATGGCCTTGGGCTTATCCACCGTCCAGACCAAGACCTTTGCCCCAAACAGATGAGCCGCCTGAACCATCTTTTTGCTGACAATCTTTTTAGGTAAATTAATTGACCAGGGCCGGAATTTTTTTAAATAATAGCCGAGTCGCCTTCTTTTTCTTAATCTAGCGATTAACACGCCAATTCTGACTTCGGGCAAAATCCTAGCGAATAAAGCCAGTTCCCGATGGTTAAAAGAAGAAACTAAAAAATCGGCGTAAGACCAATTCTTTTTCGTTGTGTACTTTTTAATCAATGCGGCGATTGGTCCGGCCGTATCGTCGCCTTTGAGTTCAATATTGATTTGCGCTTTCCGACCAACTAAATTCAAAGCCTGAACCAAGGTGGGGATTTTTTGACCGTGGCCGGCATTTAATCTTCTTAATTCATGCAGGGTCTTGTTGACGACTAAACCGCGCCCGTTGGTGGTCCGATCAACTCTATTATTATGGATTACCACCGGTTCGCCGGACGCGCAAACATAAACATCCAATTCAATCATGTCCACTCCCAGCTGCAAGGCCTTTTTAAAAGAACGGAGCGTGTTCTCCGGTTCATAACCAGCCGCGCCCCTGTGCCCAATCTTTATAAATGACATACTGTTAGATAGTTTGGACTTTCACTAAATTCATATTCTTGGATTGGCCGACCGGCTGGCCGGTCACAATCACAATCTGATCGCCCCTTTTGACGAGTTTATGTTTTTTAACCAGCTTAACGGATTTATCAATCAATTCGTCCATGGTTTTGCAAACCGGCATCATTTCCGGATAAATACCCCAGGATAAAGCCAGTTGGCGCCAAATGGCCGGCTGGTTGGATAAAACAATGATTCTGGTTTCGGGCCTAAAACGGGCGATCATCCGCGCCGTAAAGCCCGAATCAGTCGCCGCCACAATGGCCTTGGCCTTGACTTCTTTGACCAGTTCAAAAACCGATTCCGAAATCGCCTTAATCACGCTTAAGCGCTTTTCCGCAAAATAGCCGGCCGGCATGTTATCGTACTGCGAAGCCTCGGTTTCTTCAATAATCTGACTCATCATTTCCACCGACTCCACCGGGTACGAACCAAAAGCGGTTTCACCCGACAGCATGACGGCGTCGGCATGATCAATGACCGCGTTAGCCACGTCGGAAACTTCGGCCCTAGTAGGACGCGGATATTTAATCATGGAATCCAGCATTTGCGTGGCCACAATCACCGGCTTGCCTTCGGTCAAACACATTTTAACGATTTCTTTTTGAATAATCGGCACTTTAACCGGCGCCAGTTCAACGCCTAAATCGCCGCGGGCGACCATGACGGCGTCGGCTTCTTTGACGATTGACTTGATGTTTTTGACCGCCTCGCCTCTTTCCACTTTGGCCATGACCATAACCTTGGAACGCGGCTGGAATTTTTTAATCAGTTGTTTTAATTTTTTTAAATCAGCGCCTGAAGCCACAAACGACTGGGCCACAAAATCAACGCCCAGTTTAAGGCCGAATTTTAAATCTTCAATATCTTTTTTGGTAATAACCGGCAAACCCAAATCCACGCCGGGAATGTTAACGCCTTTATATGAATAAATGGTGCCGGCTTTAATAACCCTGGCTTTAACAAAACCTTTAGCCACTTCGGCTACTTTGAGTTCCACTAAACCGTCCAACAGCAATACCTTGCTGCCGGTTTTTAAAACCTTAGCCAGTTTAACGAACTGAATGGGCAGAACCTTAGCTTTGATCTTGAGTTTGCTCTTTAAAGCATCGTCAACCAAAGTGATGATTTCATTTTTAATCAGTTCCACGCCTTGCTTGTTGATTTCGCCGACCCTGATTCTGGGGCCTTGCAAATCCTGAATAATAGCGATTGGCTGATTCAACTTTTTAGCGGCCAAACGTAAATTTTCCACCGCTCTTTTATTGCTCTGGTAAGTGCCGTGGGAAAAATTAAAACGGGCGACATTTAAACCCGCTTTGATCATCTTGGTTAAAATGGCCACGCTGTCGCAGGCCGGCCCGATGGTGGCCACGATTTTGGTTCTTTTCATAGTTGCTGTAAGACAAAACGAATCCGTGAAATCCGTTTTCAATCCGTGTAATCCGTGTTTTATAAATTAATCTTGCGCGCGTATTTGCCTAAAAGCGGCATTTCCCAATAACGGCCCTGTAGCGCGCTCAAAATACCCATCACGGCCATAATGATGACATAGACGAACAAAATCCAGCCGACCAGCGGAATCCAAAAAATCAGCCAACCAACCACCTCGGCGATGAATAAAACCAAACCCTGTTTGGCGTGGAACTGGGTGAACCGCGAATTTCTTTTTAAAAACAGCGGCACCAGGCACAAAATCCAAATGTAGCCGATGGCAGCTAGGATTTTATTGTCTTCAATGTCGCGGTCCTGATTGGGAGTATAGTTTGGCATACGTTTTTTGTCATTGCGAGCGAATGGAATGAGCGAAGCAATCTCGACGAGATTGCTTCGTCGCTTCGCTCCTCGCAACTACATTATTGTTTAATTTAAGTATTAAAATTATTTTTTCTTGAAAAACAACTGCCAGACCAGCCAGCTGATTACCAGTCCTTCGGCCGCCAATAACAACGGTTGGCCGATTAAATTGAAAAAGGTCCACAATTCAAAATACCAGAACAGTTGAAACAAGGCCAAAATAATGCCCGCTACCAGACCTCCCAAAACCGACGCCGTTAGGATTTGTTTTTTATTGGCCCAATAACGCTTAACGCCGCTGACCGCGAGATAAACAAAAACGGCCAGCCGGGTAAAATTGATCAAGCCGGTAAAAATATCGGGATTGATGGTGACAAAATATTTTGTTTGCATTACCCTTAGGCCGATTTCCACCAGCAATAAAATGAACATCGGCCAAGCGGCCACTTCTTTGTACCACTTCAGCCCTTTGCCAAAAACAAATTCGCCGAAGCCGTCCAAATATTCTTTATCTTCCTGAACGTTCGGTTTCAACTCCGTTTTGGCGTCCAGCTCCCAAGGATGCCCGTAATCGGTGGAATATTGAAGATCTCTTTTGTGCTGGCTGTTAGTCATAACAGCTTCATTATAGCAAAAATGCGGATTTTTGAAAAACAAAAAGGCCTTGCCTTCTACCGTCATTGCGAGCCCCAAAGGGGCGCGGCAATCCCGTTGTACTTGGTATAACCATCGGGATTGCTTCGTCGCTACGCTCCTCGCAATGACCGTTGCGTTGGCAAGGCCTTTTACAATTTAAAATTAGTAGCCCATGTCCATGCCGCCTCCGCCAAAGGCGGACCCGCCTCCACCCATCCCTGCTCTATCTTTCTTTTCCGGCAGATCGGTGATAATGGCTTCGGTGGTTAAAAACATGGCCGCGGCCGAAGCGGCGTTTTGCAAAGCGAACCTGGTCACTTTGGTCGGATCAATAATGCCGGCCTTAACCAAATCTTCATACTGATCTAGAGCCGCGTTATAACCCTCATTGCCGCTTCTGGTTTTAATGGCTTCCACGACCACGCTGCCGTCTTTGCCGGCGTTTTCGGCAATTTGCCTAGCCGGCACTTCCAAAGCCCGTCTTAAAATATTCAAACCAATTAAACCTTCTTGGTCAACGACCACATTATCCAAGGCCTTCGTGGCTCTGATTAAAGCCACGCCGCCGCCCACCACAATTCCCTCTTCCACGGCGGCTCTGGTAGCGGCCAGCGCGTCTTCTACGCGATGCTTTTTTTCTTTCATTTCCACTTCAGTGGCCGCGCCTACTTTAATAACGGCCACGCCGCCGGCCAGTTTGGCCAAGCGTTCCTGAAGTTTTTCTTTGTCAAAATCGTTTTCCGCCTGTTCTAATTGTTTCTTGATTTGAGCGACCCGATTTTTAACTTCCTTGTCTTCGCCTTTGCCTTCAATGATAGTAGTGTTTTCTTTAGTGGCTTTTACTTTACGGGCAGAACCCAGCATGGCAATCTCGGCGTTCTCCAATTTTAAGCCGATTTCTTCGGAAATAACTTTGCCGCCGGTTAGCACGGCAATATCAGCCAGCATTTCTTTACGCCTATCGCCAAAACCCGGGGCCTTAACGGCTAGCGCGTTAAAAGTACCGCGTAATTTATTAACCACTAAAGTGGCTAAAGCCTCGCCGTCAATATCGTCGGCGATGATAACCAAATCCTTTCTGCCCAGTTGCGCCAATTTTTCCAACAACGGCAAAATGGTTTGGATGGAAGAAATTTTTTGGTCGGTAATTAAAATATAGGGATCTTCATATTCGGCTTCCATGCGGTCGGCGTTGGTAATCATATAGTGCGAAACAAAGCCCTTATCAAACTGCATGCCTTCCACCACTTCTTTGGTAATGCCAAAGGTCTGGGATTCTTCCACGGTAATCACGCCGTCTTTGCCCACCGATTCCATGGCTTCGGCAATCACTTGGCCGATTTCCTCGTCATTGGCGCTGATGGCCGCCACCTGGGCGATTTCCGCCTTGCTGGAAACCTCTTTGGAAATTTTCTTGAGTTCGGCCACCACGGCTTCCACGCCTTTTTCAATGCCGCGCTTAATGCCTAAAGGATTGGTGCCGGCCGTGACGTTTTTTAAGCCCTCGGCAATAATGCTTTGCGCCAAAATAGTGGCCGTGGTGGTGCCGTCGCCGGCCACATCATTGGTTTTGTTAGCCACTTCTTTGACGATTTCCGCGCCAATGTTTTCAAATTTGTCTTCCAGCTCAATTTCTTTGGCCACGGTTACGCCGTCTTTGGTAATGACTGGTCCGCCGTAACCTTTATCTAAAACCACGTTGCGGCCTTTGGGCCCTAAAGTAACTTTGACCGCGTCGCACAGCTTGTCCACGCCTCTTTTGGCGGCTTGGCGGGCGGCTTCATTAAAGAGAATTTGTTTTGCCATATGTTTTATAGATGGTTAATTTGATTATTCTAAAATCGCGATCACATCGGATTGCGATAACACTAACACTTCCTCGCCGTCGATTTTAAACTCGTCGGGAGAATATTTTTTAAAAATAATCTTGTTGCCGACCTTAACTTCCATGGGAGCGCGTTGCCCGTTATCCAGCATCTTGCCCGGACCAGTGGCCAACACTTCGCCCTGTTCCGGTTTTTCTTTATCAATGGTTTCAGGCAAAATAATGCCCGATTTGGTGACCTCTTCTTTATTAAGGCCTTTGACGACAATATTGTCGCCTAGTGGTTTGAGCTTCATAAATTGGGGGTTAGTTAATAATTGTTGATTAGCACTCTAATTGCAGGAGTGCTAATACCGTGGATACATTTTAGCAGATAAAAGGGGCTTGTCAAGCCCCTTGACATATTAATTAAATCTGATAATATTGAAATATAAACGGCCTCGGCCTCGGCTAATCGCGAGATTGGCCAGAAAAGGCGGCTGTCAATTAAAAAGATTGATGGTCGTTTTTTTAATCAATTCGTAATTTTCTCTGCTAATCGTGCCCATTTTATCAATCAATCTTTTGGCGTCTATTAATCTGATTTGAGAAAGAATGACATTTCTGGAAATTTGATCACCTAAAAATATCGGAGTATAAAATTTACTTTCCTTGATTTTAGTGGTTAAGGGTAGCGCCCAAAAAATTTCCTTATTAAACTTTTTCAAAACTAATACCGGCCTGGTAAAAAACTTACCTTTGCCATCCTGTTCAAATCCTACATTCACCCCCAAAGAACACCACCAAACCTCCCTTTCATGAAAAAATAAACGTGTTGATTTGTTATTTAAAAAACTCTTTTTAAAATGCCATTTTTGAAAATCCTTTTCCATATGAGTACATATTAGCTCCTCGGCTCGTCCCGCTCAGCGGGATCTCGCTCTACGTCGCTAATAAAAAAACAAGGTCATTAACACCGATTTGCTGCTAGCAAATCTGGTTTGACCCTGTTTATTAATAAAACTATCTTAATCAATTGAAGATTTTGTGTCAATGCCCTGTCTGGCAATAGCCCAGACCAGCCACCACAGCATTATCCCAAAATACAAACTCCATAAGTAATGATCAAACAAACCGATAATCAGCAAAGCGATAATTAAGGAACGGCTGAATAAATCAGTCCGTTTGAATAAATTGACGATTAAAAAAGCGAAGAGCAAAAAACCAACTAAGCCAAGCTCGGTTATAACCAGCCAATACCAGCTGTGCACCGGCTGATAATACCAACCAGGAGCGTCAATGATTTTATCCTTAATCACTTTGGTGTAATTGCCTACCCCCACGCCCAAAAGCGGATGTTCTTTGACAATTTCTTTGGCTTGCCCAAGAGCCGTTAACCTTTGTTGCAAAGACCATTTTTCCAAACGCGCTTGGGGATCCAGCCGAGAAGTTAATAGTTGATATGGAAAACTGGCCAGGAACAGTCCGACAATGACCAAAAAAACCATGGCTGCTTTTAAATTAACCAGCAGGCCGAACTTCATTTTTTTCCTTACAGCCAAAACAGTCAAATAAATAAAGCCGATGATTAAAGCCAGAGCGGCGCTGCGGGAAAAAGAAAACAACAGGCCGGTAAATATGACGACAATGGAAGCCCAATAAAAAATGTTCAGCCAATAATCCTGGCGTTTAATTTCCCCTGATTCTTTAATTCTTTCTTTAAGTTGCCATAAACCCATAATGGCTACCAACAGGCAGATTGCCAAAAAGCCCCCTAAAATATTGGGATGCGGAAAAGCGCCATAAGCCCTTAACCAGCGCTCGTCTAAAAATTCAATGGCCGAGGTCCCCGGCTCCCTGATATCGTTTAAAGACAGGCCTAGCCATTTAAAAGCAAAGGTGGATTGGGTGAAAAATTGGTAAATTGCCAGACATCCTTGAATCAGGCCGGAGAATACCAAAGCTAATTTTAATTTATTCGTGAGCCATTCGTGAGCCATTGGCGTACTTTTTGTGACTAACCAAAATAAACCAATACCCTCGACAATTCTCAATAGGCCTTGGGCGGCTAGGGTTTTATCTGACGCCCAGATGATGGACAAGGCAGAATACGCTACGATAACGATGATGGTTAAGGCCACGGGTTCGCTTCGGCCAGCAGAGCTGGCCTCGCGATGACCGTTAAATCTAACGATAATCGCCAGAATAACCAGCAACGCCAGCAATATTTCGGTGCCGTACAAGCTTAGCCGCCCGTATTCCCAAACCGATCCCCTGACAAATTCATCGTGATAAATCCACCTGGTTTGCCAGGGCAATAAAAAAACGAATAAATACAAGCCCCAGTTAATAATCTTATTTAAGTGATTCATATAATCCGCTTGTTAAACTGTTAAATTTGTCTAAATACTCCGCTCTTCTGTCTTCACGATGAAACTTTAAAACCTGGTCGTTAACCACCACGCTGGTATCCTGATTGATCATTTGCTTTAAATCCGGGGGCATGATTTTCAGCTGAATTTTTTTTAGCCACTTTTCTTTAAATTGATAATCAAACAATAACTGTAAAAAAAATCTAATTGCCTTAACCGGCCAAGTCAACCTGACCTGACGGCGTTCATTAAGTTCATAAACAAAGCTGTTGGGCAAAACTTTTTTAACCCAATTGTTGGCCTGCTGAAATTTTTGATAAGTGTTATCAACATCAAAAATTGGCACCAGTTGATTGACCCAGTAAGCTAAATAAATGTCGTGACCGGAGATTTGCAAATTTTCGATATTGAGATTGTCTTCGGAAGCGAAAAAGTTAGCGTCAATAGTATCTTTTTTGCTCTGCTTTTTAGGACGGACGCCCAAAATTTTTAACAGCCCGACGACCAAAAAACGCGCCAGCCACAAACGGTTTTGGCTGACAATTATGAATAAATCAATATCCCCCGTTTGATCGGAATTGCTGTAAGCCAGAGAATTGCAAATGGCGATCATTTTGATAAACGGGATCAAGCGGAAAATTTTGATGAATTTAATGGCCCGCCTGAATTTGGCTTCGGCCAAAGCGTAACGCTCCAACCGCTGATTTATTGTCCAATCTTTTGCAGGTAAAAAATAAAAACCATTGCGGGTTTCTATTTTGCCGGTCATTTTTTCCAAGGCCTCCTGAACATCAGCTAAAGAATATCCGTGTTTATCCGAATGATCATCCGTGTAATCTGTGTTTAACCATTTCCAAACTTCAACCAAAGTGAGAGGATAATCAAAAATATCAAAATAAACAAGGGTCCTGACAATGGCCTGTTGCAATTGATTCATGGACGTATTTTACCAAGAATCGGCCAAACAAAAAAGGGCCTTGCCTATCAATGGTCATTGCGAGGAGCGAGATCCCTCGCTACGCTCGGGACAGGCTCCGCAATCCCGATGTTATACCAAGTACAACGGGATTGCCGCGCCCCTTCGGGGCTCGCAATGACGGTTTAGGCAAGGCCTGTTTATTTCAATACCCGTTTCAAATACTGCCCGGTGTAGCTTTCTTTGACTTTAACAATCTCCCTGGGCGTGCCCTCGGCTACAATAAAACCGCCCTTATCGCCGCCTTCCGGCCCCAGATCAATCACCCAATCGGCGCATTTGATCACGTCCAATTGATGCTCAATAATCAAAACCGTATTGCCTTTATCCACTAGGCGGTTTAAGACCTGTAATAAGCGGTTAATGTCGTCAAAATGCAAACCGGTGGTGGGTTCGTCCAAAATATATAAAGTCCGGCCGGTGGAACGGCGCGCCAGTTCCGTGGCCAATTTAACTCTTTGCGCTTCGCCGCCGGATAAAGTGGTGGCTGACTGGCCGAGCTTGATATAACCCAGACCGACTTCAAACAAGGTCTTAAGTTTCTGATAAATATTGGGCACGTTGACAAAAAACTTCATCCCTTCTTCCACGGTCATGGCCAAAACTTCGGCGATATTTTTGCCTTTGTAATGGACTTCCAGGGTTTGGCCGTTGTATCTTTTGGCATGGCATTCTTCGCATTCAATATACACATCCGGTAAAAAGTTCATTTCAATCCGCACCATGCCGTCGCCCTGGCAGGCCTCGCAACGGCCGCCAGCCACGTTAAAACTAAAGCGGCCGGCTTTATAGCCCCTGATTTTGGCTTCGGGCAGTTCGGTGAACAAATCCCTGATGTAGGTAAACACGCCGGTGTAAGTGGCCGGATTGGAGCGGGGCGTGCGGCCGATGGGCGACTGGTCAATGTCAATGACTTTATCCAAATGCTCCAGGCCGCGGATGGCTTTATGCGCGCCGGGCAAGGCCTTGGCGCGGTAAAAATGCTGGCCCAGGGCTTTGGCCAAAATCTCCGTCATTAAAGTGGATTTGCCAGAACCGGACACGCCGGTAATACAGACAAATTTGCCCAAAGGAATTTTAACGTTAACGTCTTTTAAATTGAATTCCGAGGCGCCCAGCACTTCCAAAAACTTGCCGTTGCCTTTGTGCATTTTTTTAGGAACCTCGATTTTTAAATCGCCGATTAAATAGCGGCCAGTCAAAGAATCCTTGTTCTTCTTAATCTGTTCCGGCGTGCCCACGGCCACAATCTTGCCGCCGTATTCGCCGGCGCCCGGGCCGATATCCACCACGTAATCGGCGGACAAAATGGTTTCCTGGTCATGCTCCACCACGATAATGGTGTTACCCAGATCGCGCAGCACTTTAAGGGTTTTAATCAGCTTGTCGTTATCGCGCTGATGCAAACCAATGGAGGGCTCGTCCAAAATATATAACACGCCGACCAAAGAAGAACCGATCTGCGTGGCCAAACGGATGCGCTGGGATTCGCCGCCCGATAAAGTGGTGGCGGCCCGGTCCAAAGTCAAATACGACAAGCCCACGTTTTGCAAAAACACCAACCGCGACCGGACTTCCTTTAAAATCGGGTCGGCGATTTTGCTTTCGCGGGCATTGAGTTTGATGTTTTGCTGATGCTTGGCGTTATTAATGCTGGCAAAAAAATCAGCGGCAGAATCAATGGTCAGGGTGGTTAAAACGTCAATGCTGTGGTCGCCAAAAGTAACGCCTAAAACTTCGGGCTTTAACCGTTTGCCCAAGCAGGTCGGGCATTGGTAGATCCTCATGTAGCGTTCAATTTCGCTTCTAATGTAATCGGATTCGGTTTCGCGGTACCGTCTTTCCAAATTAGGAATCACGCCCTCGTAAGCGCTGGAAAAATCGCCGGCAAACTTGTCGGTGTTCATGCTCATGTTGTAGCGCTTGTCGCCCGTGCCCTGCAAGACCAGTTCCAGCTGTTTTTTGGTCAACTTATTCACCGGTACTCGGGTAGAAAATTTATTGGCCTTGGCCACGTTTTCCAGCATTTTAAAATACCAGCCCTGATTAGCCGCGGTTCTACTCCAGGGCCTGATGGCGCCTTCGGCCAAACTCAATTTTTTATTGGGAATCACCAGATCGGAATCAATTTCCAGCTTGGTGCCCAAACCGGAACATTCCGGACAGGCGCCATGAGGAGAGTTAAAGGAAAAATTACGGGGTTCGATCTTTGGCAGATTCAAGCCGCATTTGGGGCATGAAAGGTGCTGGCTGTAGATTAAATCCTTATTATGCTCGGGCAAATGCGCCACCACCACGCCATCGCCCAAATCCGCCACGATTTCCAAAGAATCAACTAAGCGTTTTTTATCGTCGGCGCTGACCTTAAGCCGATCCACCACCACTTCAATGGTATGCTTTTTTTGCTTATCCAAGTCCAGATCGCCGGCTTCTTCCAACGAATACATTTTACCGTTAATACGCACGCGGGCGTAACCGGCCTTTTTAAATTCCGCGAACATGTGCTTATGCTCGCCTTTTTTATCCTTAATCACCGGCGCGATCAGCCAGACCTCCGTGTTGGCCTGCAAATTCAAAATTTTCTCGGCAATGGCAGCCGTGGTTTGAGTGGAAATTTCCACCTGGCAATTTGGGCAATGCGGCCGGCCCACTCTGGCAAACAGCAAGCGCAGATAATCGTAAATTTCGGTAATCGTGCCCACGGTGGAACGCGGGTTGTGCGAAGTTGATTTTTGATCAATGGAAATAGCCGGCGATAAGCCCTCAATCTGGTCCACGTCGGGCTTGTCCATTAAACCTAAAAATTGCCGGGCGTAAGCGGATAACGATTCCACGTACCGGCGCTGGCCTTCGGCGTAAATAGTGTCAAAAGCTAAAGAGGATTTGCCAGAGCCGGAAAGACCGGTAATCACGACCAGCTTATCGCGCGGAATTTCCACGTCAATGTTTTTAAGATTATGGACTCGCGCGCCTTTGATGATGATTTTATTAGCCATTTATTTGAGATGGATACTTGCCAAGCAAAACTGGCAACCATTGTACCGTAAAATTTGAAAAGCGTCAAGGTTGATGGGATAACACGGATTTATTACTGATTACACGGATAGTTATTCATTGTTAATCAGCATCAAATCCGCCGAAGGCCTTGAGCTTGCCGAAAGGTGTAATCCCCGCCAGAGGCGGGCAGGCGTGATTAATAAAAAAAGCGGACGAGCTGTTGCTGTCCGCGATATTGAGAAATCGATGTCTGACCGGTCAGGCGACCATGGTCAAAGAAGAAGTCCATGGAACCTTTAATCTTTTGAAGTCCAATGGACTTTTCAGAAGATAGTGAGGCATCTCTTCTGTGAGACGCAACAGAAAGCAAAGCGTCTCAAATGCAGTATCGATATCTGGATTGCGATTGGCGTCAAATGCCGAGATATCCAATCCCTGAATCTCTTGAGCCAGTACCAGAAAAGGGGCACTGGTGTCCATGAACGACAGACCCAAACCGCCTTTGCCTAATGGCGTCGGCGTTTCTTTGCCGTAAGTGACTTCTTCAGGCTTTTTCTCGCTGATGTCACAGATGACGGCTTGAAAAATATTCCAAGCGGCCTGAATTTCAGGCGCAAAGGGTTGCAACATTGTTGCCTCCATAATTGATGAAATTGATTGCGAATCTAAGGGATATTACCTTAAAAAATCTTTATTGTCAATATCGCCCCCTGACTAAAAAAATAAAAAGACATCCCAATTTAAAAAGCCCCCGTTGTTACTCCTAAAAAGGATGTAACCTTGGGGGCTCTAACTAAATGGCTTTAAAGTTTTATTTTTCTGGGATTCAAATTTTTAAATTCTTCTTCCGTATTTACCGCAATACCAATTGGATCGCCATGAGTATAGAGCGTGACATGCACTGGGGGCATTTCGTCTAAGTCTACTCCCAACTCATCCTTTAGCCGCTGAAAAAATTCTGCCATA
>ORJL011444929.1_pt1 | contig 14683 bp, 13 predicted proteins | sample 1779941 | NCBI WGS metagenome assembly ORJL01 (sample SAMEA104232317, study PRJEB22302) | groundwater metagenome | biome: forest; feature: aquifer; material: groundwater | place: USA | collected 2011-08-07 | depth 5.8 m
CGTCCTCCTGACATAACCCCTCTAGTCGGGGATAGACGAGACAAACACTGCCGTTGCGAGATGCGCACGGCACAGAAGTCTTCAAGGCGGACGGAGGTGATGCAGCACCGCAGACTGCGATGAAGTGCTTCATGCGCCCCCTCCTGCGGGGAATCCCAAAGGGATTCAGTCCTCCAGCCCGGGGTAGCTCGTTCCTCGCAACCCTGGGCTTCGAGACAGAGCCCCGTTGGGGCAATTATCTCTTGCACCGCGATGTTGGGGTTACAACGACAATACTTGGGCAAGAATCCAAGCACCCCAAAAAGAATCCACGTTTGTCTCCTTCACCCTCCTGTCGGACTGAGGTTGACGAACGCGCTGAAGCCGACAAGAATGTCGGCGCTCCTTTCGTCCAAATTGCCTACATTCGCAAAAACCTGAGATGCACACGTCGCGGAGGGTTGAGTTGCTTTGCGCAGGAGCTTGCGTCACGATACAGGTGCGTGAGCTGGCAGAGCAGACGCTGATGGCTCAGCCACGGGGCGCAAATGAGCGCAAGCATGTCCCAAACCGACACGCAGGAACCACAGCAATCGAAGCCGAAGCCGGCACCGTCGCTGAGCCAAATCTTCGTCGCGTTCTTGCGACTGGGCGCGACGGCCTTCGGAGGGCCGGCGATGGTCGCTTACATCCGGGAGATGGCTGTGGACCGGAAAGGCTGGCTGGATGCTCGCACCTTCGACGATGGGGTGGCGCTCTGCCAGGCGGTCCCGGGCGCCACGGCGATGCAAACGGCGGCGTATGTCGGGTTGCGGGTTCGGGGCGTGGCGGGTGCGGCCGCCGGTTTTGTAGGATTTGGGCTTCCGGCCTTCGGATTGATGCTGGTGCTTTCAATGGCTTACGCGCGCGCACACAACTTTCCTGTGGTTGTTTCGGCATTTGGTGGGTCGCAGGCCATCGTCGTTGCGATTATCGCGAACGCCGCGGTGTCCTTTGGAAGGACCACACTGAAATACTGGCGGCATGTGTCGATTACCGCACTCGCGGTGGCACTTTTTGGCTGGGGTATCAACCCGCTGCTCGTGGTCGTTTTGGCAGCGCTTTCGGGTTTCTGGCTGCTCAGGCATCAGCTTTCAGTCGAGCCCGCCGCGCCGATTCCCGCGCCCTTGCCGTATACGACGAAATCCTCGATCTGGATGCTCTGCGCCGCAACCGCGCTCCTGGCCGCATTACATCACATCAACCGGCAACTCTACGAGTTGGCGATGATGATGATTCGCATTGACCTGTTTGCCTTCGGCGGCGGATTCGCCTCCCTGCCGTTGCTGTTCAACGAAGTCGTCAGCGTGCGTCAGTGGCTGGCTGGCCCGACGCTGCTGGATGGCATCGCTCTCGGGCAGGTCACGCCCGGACCGATCGTGATCACAGCAACGTTCGTGGGCTACTTGCTGCACGGGACGATTGGAGCGGGCGTGGCCACTTTAGGCGTGTTCCTGCCGTCATTCCTGATCGTGGTCGCGGCGGCTCCGCACTTCGATCGCCTGCGAGGATCGCCGGTCTTTGCGAGATTCATAGGCGGTGCCCTTTGTTCATTTCCGGGTCTGCTCTTGGTTGTCACAGGTCATTTTGCTCAAAGCGTTCGGTGGGATCTACCTCGACTCCTGCTGGCTGCGGCTACGTTCGTGGCACTGAGGTTGGGCGCGAATCTCTTCTGGGTTGTCGTCATCGGCGCCGGACTCTCGCTGCTCTTCTGTCGTTGAACCCGAGTCTCACGCCGACACCGGCCCCAGCCCGTTCGCAGGCGCGTCAGTCCCAGACATATCGCTCATCCCATTCCATTCCGTGCTTCCTCAACAACGCCCTGAACTCGTCCTGGAATATGGACTTCAGATGGTGTTCATCCTGCCGGGACACATAGTCGCGGACGGCCTCGAGATTCGAGGCGCTGACGGAGAAGATGCCATAACCAGCCTGCCAGGCAAAACCCCACAACCCACGTTTATCTCGTCCACCCCGGGCGGGCTAGCGGCTTGCACGCGGCTTGTGAGTCTGTCATAGTGTCCTGCAGTGCCCAATGAAACGAGCGGTTACCATTCACAACGGACGGCTGTGTCGTGCCATGGAGTATGAACATTTGCGGGAGGAAATCCCAAAGGGATTTCGTCTCAAAGCCCAGGGTCGCGAGGCACGAGCTACCCTGGGTAGGAAGGGTGAAATAGGCTTCAACCCCAACGGGGTTGAGGCAGAAAACCGTTCAGACACAACCCCGTTGGGGTTGGGCCAGGTCTTGGGGCGGTCTCCCCAGGGTAGGCGCAGCGCGCCAACCCTGGGCTTTGGTACAGAATCCCGTTGGGATTCCCTGCTGGACGCTCGCCAGTGCGGCTCCAATCGCTCCGATACCCTTGAGAAACCTCCAGACTCCATCGCACTGCTGCGCCGTGCCGTTACGTTTGCGGCGATCGGTCTGATAGCCACCTCGATCGCCGCGTCCGCCGAGCCAGCCCAAGGGTCGCGGGCAGCCGTCCCCATGAACGCCAGCCGGCTCGGCTCAGTCGGCATCTCTGCTTTCACCAACGTCGCCGAACTGCCGTTCCTCCAGGAGGGCGTTGAAACCCGCCAATTCGCGGCCTATGATCGGGCCGGGGACAACTACGACCACGAGTACTTCCCCCTGTACACCGAGCCGAACGGCGAGTGCGTGATCTTCGATGCCATGGGCCCGGGGTGCCTTTACCGCCACCACATGAACCTCTGGTACCCCTGGCAGGGAAAGGAAATCCAGCAGGGCATTCGGATTCGCTATTACTTCGATGGCGAGCGCCAACCGCGCATCGACATGGATGTCTCGACGTTCTTCAGCCTGCGGAATCCGCTGGGAATCTTCCGCGAGCCGTTGGGCGTTGACGGCGGATCCCGGTTTCGCGTTCTCTATTATCCGATGGTCTTTCGACAGCGCCTCAAAGTGGCCCTCAGCGCGGAACCGGGGGGCCCGGGCAGCGCCCAGATCCCCTGGGAGGGGCGGCACGATAAGATTCCGCAGCGCCGAAGCCACTGGTACCAATACACCTGCCACTTGTTCCGCGAGGATCCCGGGTTGCCCTCCTGGGCCCCTGAGTCGGCGGCCGCCCTGTCGACCTCGCTGTGGGAAAAGCCACGGCTCGGACAGAACCCCCTGTCCGCGATCAGCGACCCGCCGCAGCGTGCCATCGTGGCCGTGGCGCCGGGCCAACGCGCTCGGCTCTGGGACCAGTCCGGCTCAGGCGCCATCACGGGCTTGCGCCTGGCGCTGACGCCGCCCGCAGGGGACGCCTTGTTCACTACCTGGCTTCGGATCACGTTCGACGGGCGTGCTGAACCTCAGGTCGAGGCGCCGATCGGTTGCTTTTTCGGAGCCTACCGCACGGCGCCGTCGAGTGGTTATGGCGCGCTGTTGCTGGGTTATTCGCCCGCGGAGATGTATTGCTACCTGCCCATGCCCTTCTGGTCCTCGGCCGTGATCGAGCTGGAGAATCGCGGTTCCCAGGCCGTGACCGTGCAAGCCCAACTGCAAACCCTGTTGACCGCAGCGCCGGGGTATCCACGTGACCGATGCGGCTATTTTCACGCCCGCTATCACCGCGAAGCGCCGCGCACCGAAGGCCAGGACTACACCTACCTGAAGATCACGGGAACCGGGCATGTCGTGGGGCACGTCGTGGCGCGATGGGACACGAGCATGGAAGAGAACGAGCGCACGTATTTCAATGGCAGTGGTACGCCGCAGGTGGAGGGCAACGGGTTCGAAGATGATCACAATATGGGCTGGGGATTGCAGAACCTGACGCATGCGGTTTTCGGCGCGCATGGGGCCGAAGGCGGAGCCGGCAGCATCTATCGGTTTTACCTGCCCGATCTCTATGTGTTCGATAGCGCCGTCCGGCACGGCCATCAAAGCTACGGTCTGCATTCCCCGCGCGGCCACGAAGGTCTCTATGCCGTCGGCACCGAAGAGAGTGTGACCTTCTACTACGCTTCAGAAACGCCCCGGCTCAGGCTCGCGGATGACTTCGACGTTGGCAAACCCGACGCCGAGGCTCGCCACCATTACGCGGTCACCGGCAACGTCACGCGGCGACAGGGGGAGTACTGGTATGACGGTGTCGCGAACAACATCCTAAGCCCGACGCCGGCCACACTCGATGATGGGGTGGCCTTTGACGGCGCCAGCGTGTTCACCGTCGCGATCGCGCCCGACAATCGCGGGATCAAGATACGGCGGAGGACTGACAAGGAGAACAATCGCCAGTGCGCCTGGGTGTCCATCGACGGACAGCGGGTGACCGAGCGACCGTGGTATAGCGTGGATTTCGAGCGGACCTACCGAGGTATCCGCTGGTGGGACACCGATTTCGAGGTTCCCGCTCGCTACACGCAGGGGAAGAGCCAGGTCACCGTGAAAATCGAGTTCATCAGCGCCGAGAACGGTGTCTGGGACGAGTTTCACTACTGGATCTACAGCCGTCGGTAATCGTGGGTGACAGACCCTGTCACCCCCCGCCAAAAATGCCCGCCCCTGGCCCACCCGCGAAGCCGTAGCCGCCCCCAAGCCCGCAATGACCAGTCAACATCTCTCTATCCTTCAAATCTGCGCCGTGCTAGACTAGAACCAACGAATGACTATCAGTCCATTATCACCATCGAGCCGGGCAAGCGCGGCGGTCGCCCGTGCATCCGCCGCATGCGCATCTCGGTGGCCGACGTTCTGGGCTGGCTCGCTGCGGGCATGACCCACCAGGCCATCATCACCGATTACCCCGAACTCACCGAGCAGGACATCCTTGCTTGCCTCGCCTACGCCGCCGACCGTGAACGCCGCCTCCTGACCGCCGCGTCAAGCTGTTGTTCGACCAGAACCTCAGCGTCAAACTCTGCCAGGCCCTGGCCGACCTCTTTCCAGGCTCCAGCCAGGTCCGCCTGCTTGATCTCGCGGAAGCCGAGGATTCCGTCCTCTGGCAATACGCCAAAAACAGCGCCTTTGCGCTGGTGACCCAGGACTCGGACGCGAACGTCACTATAGGACACCATGCGAACCCGAAACTGGCCTGTCGTCCTCCTCGCCGTAACGCTGGCGTCTCATGCTCTCCGCGCGGCTGAATACGACGTCGTCATTTACGGCGGCACGGCGGCTGGGGTGATCGCGGCCGTGCAGACCAAACGGATGGGCAAGACTGCCGTGATCGTGTGCCCGGACAAGCATCTTGGAGGGCTTTCCAGCAGCGGATTGGGGTTCACAGACACAGGAGACAAATCGGTTATTGGCGGGCTCGCGCGCGAGTTTTACCACCGCCTTTGGAAATGGTACGACACGCCCGAGGCGTGGAAGTGGCAGAATCGCGCGGCCTATGGCAATAGCGGCCAGGGCACGCCCGCGATTGACGGAGCGCAGCGGACCATGTGGATCTTTGAACCACACGTCGCTGAACAGGTTTTCGAGGATCTGGTTAAGGAGTATCAGATCCCCGTCCTGCGCGACGAATGGCTGGACCGGGCGAAAGGTGTGCGGAAGACCGGGGGGCGTATCACATCAATCACCACGCTCAGTGGCAAGACCTATACCGGTCGGATGTTCATCGACGCCACCTACGAGGGCGATCTCATGGCGGCAACGGATGTCGAGTACCATGTGGGGCGCGAAGCACAAAACGTTTACGGCGAGGAATGGAACGGTGTCCAGACTGGAGTGCTCCATCACCGGCATCATTTTGGCGTGCTGACGAACAAGATCAGCCCGTACGTCATTGAGGGCGATCCCACCTCAGGCGTAATCCCCCGCATCAGCACAGCGCCGCCGGGAAAGTACGGTCAGGGTGACAACCGCGTTCAGGCCTACTGTTACCGAATGTGCCTCACTGACCACCCGGACAACCTCGTGCCTTTCGCAAAGCCCGAAGGCTATGACCCGAAACAGTACGAACTCCTGCTTCGGATCTTCGGCGCAGGTTGGCGGGAGCCCTTTGACAAGTTCGATCCTATCCCGAACCGCAAGACCGATGTCAACAACCACGGGCCCATGAGCACGGACAACATCGGTCGCAACTACGATTACCCGGAGGCGTCTTACGAACGCCGGCGGGAGATCCTCAAAGAACACGCGATCTACCAGCAAGGCTGGCTGTACTTCATCGCCAATGACCCTCGTGTGCCCAACCAGGTTCAGGAGAAGATGCGTCGCTGGGGCCTGGCCAAAGACGAGTTCAAGGACAGCGGCCATTGGCCACACCAGATCTACGTCCGGGAGGCTCGACGCATGGTGGGGCTCTATGTTATGACCGAGAACGAGCTGTTGAAGAAACGACCCACACCCGATTCGGTCGGCATGGGTTCCTACACCATCGATTCGCACAACGTGCAGCGCTACATCACGCCCGAAGGTTACGTCCAGAACGAAGGTGACATCGGCGTGCCCACCAAGGGTCCTTATGAGATCGCCTATGGCGCGATCGCTCCGAAAAAAGGCCAGGCTGACAATCTGTTGGTCCCCGTCTGCGTGTCCGCATCGCACATCGCCTTCGGGTCCATCCGCATGGAACCCGTATTCATGGTTCTTGGGCAGTCCGCGGCCACCGCCGCCGTGCTGGCCATAGAACGCAGCACGACCGTCCAGGAGATTTCTTATCCGCAACTGCGCGAACGTTTGTTAAGGGACGGCCAGATTCTGGAGGTGCCTGGGAACCGATAGTTCACGAGCACCCCGGGGCTTCACCTGCTCAGGCCGCCTCTGCTCAGACTGGATGAACAGGAAGGGAAACGACCTTGGCCCGACCTGCTCATCTTCCTGAAAGAAATCCTGTAAATCCTGTTCATCTTGTCGGCCCGCTTCCGCCGCCCAGCACCCTCTCCCGCCACCGCCGCACGCGCATCACGTCGAACCGCTCGCCCTCGAGGACGATTTGCGTCACCGGCTTCTTGCCGCTGGCGCTAGCCTGCTTCAGCCAGTCGCGCACTTCCATCTCATCCCAGAGCGGCACCCTTTGCTCGCAGCCCCCGCAGATGATGCTTGGCGGCTCCTCCTTGCCCTTTGCGGAACTTGACCCCGCCCGCCGCGTCGGGCTGCAGTGGCGGGCCTTGCAGCCAGTCGTTGAGCCGCTTCATCGCAACTTCGCGATTGCCCACAGGCGTGCCGCACTTCGGGCAGACGTAATGCCGCAGCCGCTCCACGTCCCGGGCGCGCTGCAACAGATGCTCGTGGACGTATTTGCTGAGGATGATCTTCTCCGCCATCGCGACCGCCGGATCGAAATACACCTCCAGTTCGCCCACGCCCGGCGCGCGCCGGGTCAGCCCTGTTTCCCTGTGCTCGTCTTGAAATTGGCGGCGTAGCGCCAGAGCTGGTCCTGCTGGAATGGCTCGGTGTGATGCAGCCGCACGACTAGCGTGGCATAGATCTTGTCCAGGAATCCTGTGAAATGATAGTTCACCAGCACCGCAGGGAAATGAAGCGGCGCTCCTTGTTCAGCGGGTCGCGAAACCGGAACGTGCCGGCTTCCAACTGCGCCCAGTCCGAGCCGAACGCCCGAAGGAAAGGCTGAAGGCTGAAGTTCCAGCTCTTCCTTCTGCCTTGGGATTCGGCCCGTCCTGCCGCAACCGTTCCGCCATGGCGCGCACCACAGCCTTGTCCTTCGCGCTGTGGCTGAGGAATACCTCGTGGTTGAAGACCGGATCGTCCACGGCTCCCTTTCAAGACAGGATTTTCTTTGGCCATGCAAGTTGCTTTTTCATCCTGACCATCCTGTTCATCCTGTCAGGCCTGAAAGGGTCCTCTGAGGTCAATGGCCGGAGGCGCCTGTTGGGGGGGGCCATGGGTCAGTTGGTCGTTATCTCCCGGGTTGGACCGGCTTGTGCGCCACCAACTCGAAGGCAAATAGCCGGGCATTCGTGAGGAAGAACTCCAACCGCACGGCTCTGCCTTCCAGATCAGACCACGGTCGCCTCCAGCGTACGGGCGCGGCCAGAACATCCCCACGGATCACCTCGCAATCGGTTCGGGCTAAGCCGGGAATCGGCCGGCCATCCGGTGCCAGGACTTGCACTCGCACGTCCCCAGCGTGGGCATCCGCATTCAGTCTCAGCGATTCGGCGTTCAGAATCACGAGCGGCGTTCTGAGGCTTCCGCTGGTCAAGCCAGCCTCCCGGGCGACATAGCGGTCCCGCTTCATCCTAAGCAGCCCGATCTGCCGCTCCTCAAACCGGTTCACCTTGTGCCCTCGCTGATAACCGGCGTAGTACAGATAGACCTCGTCGCCGACCAGCACTTGTTCATCAATCCAGGCATGGGCATGGTCCCACGCGCCCTGTTGAGGAGCGCGATCGAAGAACTTCTCGCGGTCGCGCACCCAGTGTTCGCCGTCGTGGCTCCACGCCAGCGTGGTGTAACCAATTCCGTAGGTGTCAGGCGGGTTGGGCGGCGAATCCGCCTTCAGATCGTCGCGCAAGACTTTCACCATGCCAATGAGCAGCTCGCCGCGCCTGAGGTAACCGTCCATGGCGTAGAACTGCGTCTGGCCTTCATCGAGCCGGTCGTCCGGTGTTAGCACAAACCACGGTTCGTTCCAGTGCAACAGGTTCGTGCTGGTGCTTTGCTGAGTGACGCGTCGTTGCCCGGACCAGGACGGGCCAGTGACATAGCAGGAAATCGTGGCGACATATCGTTTCCGCAAGGGGTCCCAGAACAGACTGTTGATATCGTGATTGTGCGTCAGGACCACTTCCGGCGACAAAACCTGCCAACTCAGCCCTTCCGGCGATGCGGCCACCCGGAGTCCACTGCCGTAGTACCAACCGAATTTGAAGCGTTGCGCAGGATTCGGGTAGTCCGGCCCCTCATCCACCACACTCACGCCGAATTGGATGGGGGCAGGATCAAGCAGCACACGGTGCGGGCGAGTCCACCGAATGCCATCAGCCGATTCCAGGTAGCCGAGGCGGGACCGGCCGGAGTTGAAATCGGCGGTGTGCGCCCCATACCAGAGCCGAAACTGGCCCCTCTGCGGGTCGCGCAGCACCGTCAGGTAAGGCTGGAAACATCCATCCTCTTTGCCTGTCACGAGCGGATTGGGAATCGCCGGATCGCGGCTTGGCATGTTGACACGCCGAGTGACATTTGAGCTGCTTTCGATCAGTGAGTCATCCAGGAACAGGTGTGAGCCGGGGCGCAAGGGAATCGGCGCCGTGGCGGGCGCTCTGACGGCGGCCGGGATATAGATCACTGACTTGTTTTCAGCGCCGCGCATCGCGGCCGGCTGAGCGAGCGCACAGAGCATGAGCGCCCACGGCCAAACCTGCTGGGGAATGCGAGTTGCAGGCAGTCCCAATTTCATAAACTACGGGGTCAGGGCCTCAGCCAACCGGCTGAAGAATCCGCGTTGCGGCTCAGGAAGACGTCGCAGTTGAAGACTGGATCATCCACGGTTCCTTTTTACGCCAGGATTTGCAGGATCTACAGGATTTTCTGTGGCCATGCAGATTGCTTGTTCATCCTGACCATCCTGTTCATCCTGTCAGCCCTTCGTTTCCTCTCTCGACGATCCAGCCAGTCGGGTAACAGGAACACGTCCGCCTCGGTGAACAGGTGGGTCAGGTAGAGACCGCGCTCCGCCAATTCCGCATTCGTGGCGTCGCGGGCGTCCCAGAACTGCTCATCCGCCCGCAGTGGGTCGAGTTGGGCCAGCGGGATGATCGCGTCCACATCCTGGGTCGTCTCGTGCCGGGGTTCGTGAGCGGGAAATCCCAGCGCGAGTGCGGCGCGCCCATAGAGGGTCAACTCGACCGGGTGGTCGAGGTGACGGTCGAGGGTTTGCAGGATGAAGAGCGGGTTATTCACGGCGGATGAGCCACTCTGGCGGCGCGTAGCCGTCGCGCGTCAGACCCGACAGGATGGCGAACCGAGTCCAATGCGGGAGGGCGTCGGTGCGGACGATGCGTCGGGGATGCAGTTGTCTCCGCAAGGTCGCCCACGGCTCCAACGCTTCGCCCACCTGCCCGCAGGCGGTGGCAATGTGGAGCAAGACCGGTTCGACGCGTTCCATCTCCGCGAGGCGCGCGAGGCGCTGAGGGTCAACCCGAGGCGAGGAAAGCAACTGGGCTGCGGCGCGGATAAGCCACGGCTCGTCCGGCATTTGGCCGAGACAAAGAGCGACGCCGATTTCTTCGTCGGAGATCGTCGGGTTGTCCGGCGGGAGCGCCGGATCAAACTCGCGCTGGTAGTGTTTAGCGCCCCGCTCGACGGCGGCCTTCAGGAGCCATTCCGGCAGACGATCGCCCGCCCCGTTCAGACGCGCCAACCGGATGGCCAAGCCTGACACGTGGGCGGTGTCTCCCAGTTTGCGGGCCAGCGTGGTTGCTGGCGCTTGTTCTTTCAGTTCCATCGGAAGCAGTGTATCACAGCCTGCTTTTCTGGAGGTAGAGGAATTGCGCCACGAGGCCTTTGGTGGGGGCGTCGAGGAAAAGGATGAAAGATGAAGGAGGAAGGATGAAGTCGCAGGTGAAGACCGGATCATCCACGGCTCCTTTCTAAGACAGGATTTGCAGGATTTACAGGATTCTCTTTGGCCATGCGGATTGGCGCACCGTGTGAGGACACTGAGGCATCCCCATTTTCGGGCTGGCATTCCGCGGCGTTGGGGTGCATCTTCGGCCCATGAGACCCGAATGCCCCTTCCGGACGTCGTTTCGCTCATTCACTTGGCTGCGGTTCAACCTACTAGCCGTCGCGTGGCTGGTTCTTTGGCTGCCCTTCGTGGCGAAGCCGGCCGACATCTCCAACACTCAGACCCTGCTCCAGCAAGTCGGAGTCACTAAGGGCATCTGCGCGTTGCCCGGCGACGTCAGTTGCAGCCTCGCGCTCCGCCTCGCCCGCGAGAGTGAGTTGATGCTCTATGTACAACTCGAGGATGCGGCGGAGGTCGAGACCGCGCGCCAGCGAGCGTATGACGCGGGACTCTACGGCACGCGTATTGTCGTCGAGCAGGGCCCCATGGCCCATCTGCACCTGGCCGACAATGTCGCGGACGGCCTGGTCGCGGCCGGTTCGGCCGGGACGATGCCCATCGAAGAGGCGCTCCGCGTGGTGCGCCCGCAGGCGAAGGTGGTGGTGGGCGCTCGCCAGGAAACCAAGCCGTTTCCGGCGGGGGTTGACGACTGGAGCCATCCGTATCACGGGCCGGATAACAATCCTGTCTCCCAAGACACGCTGGCACGCGGTCCGTACCTGACGCAGTTCCTGGCTGACCCCCGTTACGCGCCTCTGCCCCAAGTGGCGGTGGCTGCGGCGGGCAGAATCTTCAAGGCATTCGGTCACATCGCATTCAAGGAGCGGGAGGAGCCATGGTTGAACACGCTGGCGGCGTTCAACGGTTACAACGGCACGCTGTTATGGCGTCGCGAAACTGCGCCGGCCTTGATGGTGCACCGCAGCACGCTAATTGCCACGGCCACAAATGTGTACTTCGGCGATGACCAATCCTGCAAAGTCTTTGATGCCGCCACAGGCGAGTTGAAGGAAGAGATCGCTCCGCCCGCCGACCAAACCGGCGGCACATTCTGGAAATGGATGGCCCTGGATGGGGGCGTGCTCTACGCCCTGATCGGCGAGCGGGAATATCGCGACCCCACCATCCGAGCCCGCCGGGAGTCTCACGGTTGGCCCTGGGACCCGCTTTCGCCGGGGTTCAACCAGGCGGAGCAACCGTGGGGTTACGCCAAGACCCTGGTGGCGATTGATCTCCCCAGCAAACGCATCTTGTGGCGTTACCATGAAGATCAACTGATGGACTCGCGCGCGGTGTGCATGAAGAACGGCCGGCTGTATGCCTTCAGCTTCGGCAATTACCTCACCTGCCTGGACGCCAAAACCGGCAGTAGCGTCTATCGACTCACCAAGGCTAGCGCTCCGGAGTTGTTCGAAACGCTCGGCGAGTATCAGAATCGCCAGGACTGGCGCTCGAACTGGCGGACCACGGCCCTGTTGCGGTGCAGCGACAAGGCGCTCTACTTCGCCGGGCCGGCTATGCGGCGGTTGGTCGCCGTTGCCGCCGAGAGCGGCAAGGTCTTGTGGTCGCACCCTTACAGCAACTACCAGCTCATCCTGGAGGGCGACGCTCTCTATGCCATAAGCGGACAGATTGACAAGGAGGTTAGCCGCAAATTCAATCCATTGACCGGAAAGGTCCTCGCCGAACTCAGGACCAACCGCCGGGCCTGCACTCGTCCCACCGCGTCCTGCGACGCCATTTTCTTCCGTGCGGATGAAGGTTCGGTGCGTTTGGACCTGCAGAAAGACGAGTCGCAACTGGTGTCGCCGATGCGTCCCAACTGTCACGATGGCGTGACGATCGCCAACGGCCTGCTGTACTGGTGGCCGTCCGTCTGCGACTGCAATCTGACACTCTATGGCATCACCTGCCTGGGGCCTGCGGGGGGGTTCGATTTCAACCAAAGCGCGACCGAGAGTGCCAGGCTCGAAACCACACCAAGCGCGGGGTCGGCGACTGGCCTAGCTGTCGATGCCAAAGACTGGCCCACCTTCCGGGCCGATAAGCAGGCTTCGGCGGCCGCCTCCGTGCCGCTGCGGGCGGACGCCAAACTTTTGTGGGCGTATGAGCCAAAGACTCCCTATACCCCTTCCGCGCCGACGGCAGCCGACACGCTCGCCTTTGTGAGTGGATCCGATGGCGTCATCCGGGCGCTGGAGGTCGAGAACGGAAAGGAGGCCTGGATTGCGTTCACTGGCGGTGACGTGCGTTTGCCGCCGACGATTTCCAAAGGGCGCGCCTTTGCGAGTTCAGGGGACGGCTGGGTGTACGCATTGGATGCAAGAAGCGGGAAGAGGATCTGGCGTTTCCGCGCCGCGCCCGTCGAACGGCGCATTCCCATCTATGGAACCCTGCAATCCACCTGGCCTGCGGCGAGCGGCGTGCTCGTCGATAACGGCGTGGCCTATGTCGCCGCCGGACTGGCGAATTACGACGGTACCCACGTTTACGCTCTGGAGGCTGAAACCGGCAGGATCCGCTGGCAGAACAACCGGTCCGGCCATCTCGACGAGGCGTCTCATACGGGCGTGGGTGTGCAAGGGCATATGGTGATCCATCAGGGCAGGCTGTTCCTGGCCGGCGGCAATGCCGTGTCGCCCGCCGAGTACGACCTTGGCACCGGGGATTGTTTGAATACGCAGGCGGTTGGACAGAACCTGGGCGGCGGTTTCGCGATCGGATCGGTCCGCCCGCGCGGCTCGGAGCTGTTCGTCGTGGGCAACGAAGTCAGAGTGGCCGGGAAGCCCTATTACTCGCATCCGAAGTATCCCGTGTTCGATTCATCGGTGTTCAACAAGACGCTGTTCATCAGCATGGCCAACTATGATGTCGCGTGGGCGAACAATGCGAAACTGATGTGCTTTGCCGGCCTTCAGGGCGACCGCGCCGAATTCCAAAAGGCACTGTGGGGCAAGGTTCAATCGAAGGGAGTGAAACCGACTTGGGAATTTGACTGTGCGAAGAGCGCCGCCGTGGCGGTGTGTCCCAACGCGGTCCTCATTGCCACATCCAATGAACTCATCGCCCTGAGCATCCAGGACGGGCGCTTGCTTTGGAAGCACACACTGCCCGCGGCTCTAGTTCCTTGGGGGCTGGCTGTCAACCGCGAAGGCAAAGTCATCGTTACGCTCGAAGGCGGACGCGTGGTTTGTTTTGGCTGACAACCGAGCCGTACCGGATCCAGGAAGCGGTGGCGGACGACCTGGCGGACGATTTCGTTGGTGCGCTGGTAATTGGATTTGGGGCCGGTGGGTTTGCTCTGCAAGGCCAGCGCGTCCTGGTCTAGTAGCCCCCCACTTTCTTGTCGTCCACGCGTGAAGGACGCCGGTCACGCATCGCGGCTTCAGTCCCCGAATTCGACGGCGGGCGGTGGCAGAACGCGCTGGATTTCACCCAACCGATAGCCAAATCCCGGTCCTCGCAGACTCGACAGGTCCACCATGCCGTCCCGCCGACGATAAATGCCCGGGTGCACAGCGGCCTCCGGCAAGGAGGCCTCGGGATAGAACTGCATGCCGTTGGTCTCGACGCCCATGATGGTCCCCACATAGGCGGCGAGCAGCAGGTGCGGCATCTGGGCCATCATGGGGTTGCTCAGGTCCTGGACCATGAGAGTCATCCCATGCGCCCTAGCCCAGCAGGCGCCGAGCAAAGCGCCGGTCTGGGTCTTGCACGTTTTTAGCGCCACGCCAGACCACCCCAGCTCGCGTCCCAGCCTGATCAAGCGCCAATCGTGCGCGCTCTCGTCCAGGAACAGAGGCTTGCGGGCTGATACGCTTCGCGCGTCAATGCGGTGAGTCTCCAGGTCATAGGGGAATGGCTGCTCGACGTAGAGGATCATCCCGTATAGGCGCGGATGGGTGTCGCGAAGTCGGTCCAGAATCTCGTCCACGTAGCAAGGGTCCGAGACGGTGCAGTTAAAGTCGGCGCTCAGCCACTCCACCTCTTCCTCGACGCCGATCTGTCCCACGCGCTCGACTCGATCGAAGTCCCAGGCGGCGTCGTTGCCGCGCAACTTCACCTTGAGGCACTTGAGTCCGTCACGCCGGATCCAATCACGAAGGAGGACGGGGTAGCCGTCTTGCGGCTCGGGCCCTGTGGTATCGTCCTGGCCCCGGGCAGCCAGACCCCCCCCC
>ORJL010599727.1_pt1 | contig 14682 bp, 20 predicted proteins | sample 1779941 | NCBI WGS metagenome assembly ORJL01 (sample SAMEA104232317, study PRJEB22302) | groundwater metagenome | biome: forest; feature: aquifer; material: groundwater | place: USA | collected 2011-08-07 | depth 5.8 m
TGTAATGAAGCGGAAGCTCCATTCGATGGCAAAGTTTAAGAATTTGTGAATGTAACCCACTCACGAGTGTATTACTGATTGTTGTTTGTGTCATAACCTATGACATTCAGTATACACTTTTATTCTTTTCCGGACAGAGCCGTAATTCTAGTAGAATTATGCTGCGATTATGATTTAAACGATTTATCTTCTTCAAAAGCAGAATATTAATATAGTATTATTAATTATTTTAGTTTTATGGGAAATGTCTTCTTAACCTGGGATAAGATTCATCGGTATGCTGCAGAGAATGATTTAGGCGGCTTGTTACCAGATCGCTATGCTGTGGAAAGAATGGAAGATCAGGTTAAAAGAGGGTATATTTTAACTGCTGCTGAAGTAACTTTAGAGGAAATTAGAAGAGTAAAACCTGATCTAGAAGCAAAGATGGCTGCCCAACCAGACCCTTTTGAAACTTTAAGAAGAAGGATAGAACTTGGACCAACAGTTCGGGTAACTAGACTTCCTGATGTTCCTGCTCCCAAGCCTCATGATTATTCTAATGATTGGAAAGGATTATACGGATGTTTATTAGAAGTGGAAAAGACGGTAGAGTTGATGGCTAAGGATGGGCCCATTGTTTCGGAAGCAATGGGGAATTATATGAGAGGCGCATATGCTGCTTTGCAAAGGATAGATAGAACCAAAGCTTAAGTTTATTCTATTAATTCTTATCTTAATCGAGTCTTTTAAAGCATTCCAAAACACTTAAATACTCTATACTATTTATTTGAAGGATATAATACTGATTTAATTATCCTAATTAGAGGTGATAGCTATGGCAGAAGCAGAAAAAAAGTCTAAAAATGAATTATTGCAAAAAGAGATTTGTCTGGAAAAGAAAAGTTCTTGGTTGAGTTTTGACGAATCCCAGAAAAGAGAGGTGTTCCATTTCGCAGAAGCTTACAAACATTTCATGGGAAATTCTAAGACTGAAAGATTATGCATCGCTAATGTAATTCAATCGCTTCAGAAAAGCGGATTTAAGGATATCTCTACGCTCAAAACTGCTAAACCTGGTGATAGAATCTATAAGAATATCAAAGATAAGACGGTCTTAGCAGCAGTAGTAGGAAAAAATACTGCTAAATGGCAATTGATTGGCAGCCATGTGGATTCTCCGCGATTAGATCTCAAGCCCATGCCGGTGTATGAAGATGCGGCTTTAGGATTGATCAAAACCCATTATTATGGTGGAGTTAAAAAGTATCATTGGGTGAATACTTTATTATCACTCCAGGGTGTAGCTTTTACTAAAGCCGGTAAGAAAGTAGTGATCAGTATCGGCGAAAAAGAAAATGAGCCGAAATTTATTATTCCGGATTTACTTCCTCATCTAGCTAAAAATCAGATGGAACGTAAAGCAGATAAAATTGTGGAAGGTGAAGAGCTGAATATTATAGTGGGAAATATTCCGGTTAATGATGAGAAAGTCAAAGAGCAGGTGAAATTTACAGTTTTGAAACATCTGCATGATCAATATGGTCTAGTAGAGGAAGATTTCATCTGTGCAGAATTGGAATTAGTACCGGTAGTTAAACCAGCAGACTTAGGCTTTGACCGTTCTATGGTGGGGGCTTATGGCCAAGATGATAAAGCCTGCGTCTATACTTCTTTACGAGGTTTAATGGAGACAAAAGCTCCTAAACATACGGCAGTAGGTTTCTTTGTAGATAAAGAAGAAATCGGCTCTACCGGAGATACGGGAGCAGCAGGAGCATTATTAGAAAATTTTGCTTTTGATTATGTTAGTTTAATGGGATTGAAAATTAAGGTGAATGAGTTGTTAGAACATTCTAATGCTCTTTCTGCAGATGTTACTGCAGGACAGGACCCAAACTATAAAGATGTGCATGACCCTACCAATGTCTCTTATCTAGGTAAAGGGGTTTCGATAGAGAAATATGGCGGAGCAGGAGGAAAATATTATACCCAAGACGCTTCTGCTGAGTATATGTCTTACATTAGAGGAATTTTAGATAGGAACAAAATCTCCTGGCAGACCGGAGAATTAGGCAAGATTGATCTGGGAGGCGGGGGAACTATCGGAATGTATATAGCTAAATATGGATTGAATTGTCTGGATGCAGGACCCTGTGTTTTAGGCATGCATTCCACCTGTGAAGTTACCAGCAAAGCAGATCTCTATTCTGCTTATCTATTTTACAAAGCGTTTTTCAGCGAATAAGAGGTGAAAATAAAAATGGCAAAAAAAACTAGTGGATGCAGCTGCTGTTCAGTATCTGGAAGCAGATCTGCAGAAGATCAAATCAGAGATTTAGTCAATTTGATTAATGTTTATAAAAATGAAGAGATTGAAGATGTAACTACCAGAATTGATCCAGCTACGGCCAAAGAATTGCTGAAGAAATTAGAAGAGTTAGCTAAGAAGGTGGGAGATATCTGTTAATTTCTTCTTTTTAATTTTTTTATTAAAAATAATATTATTTTAATATCTATATTCTAAACCAATAATCTTTTTAAAAGATTTATTTCTTCTTTTAAAGAATGGTTAGTGCTTCTTTAGTTTACGGACATCTTTTCTACAGGCAAGAATTATTGCGAGTATCGGATTTACAATCATTGACTGTAGAAAGTTTTAGAACTAAGTTAGTCAGCGATACTTCCAGGTTAGACTTAGAACAGTATTATTCTGATGGAATCGGGGAAGATATTGACTTAAGAACGGGCAGGAGTCAAAGCTGCGGAGTGCGCCTTCCGGTTGCGGAGATGAACGATATTGCTCTGCTGGTAGGTACTTGTTTAGCAGAACATGAAGGTGGAGACCAAATTTTGGACTTGAAATTGCTGAATTCAACTTATTTAGATGCGATTCTTCCTCTGCTTCATCAAGATTTCGCTAGAGTTTTTCCAAAAAGAGATTGGGTGTCCAAACATTTTTCTACTTATTTAATTTCCGGGGATAAAGATCGTCTATCCCGCGGGAGAAGATGCGATTATCCGATTTTGGCAGTGCAGGAATAGATGGCTGATTGCTTAGGAAAAATTATAATCCTATTGGTAACATCTAGAATCAGAAGAATAACCTGCTGGGTCTTCGTTTTGATAAAAACCGGGAATACTGCTTAAGCGTTTAAGTATGGCTGCGGAGCCGGATTCTTGCAGGTCTAATCTGTCGGATAGATCTGTTGAATGGGAAGTTCTTTTGCTTGGTTCAGGAAGAAAGAAAGCTCTATTCAGATAATCACTGAAGAGGTCTCGTCCGAGATAGTTTTTAGGTTGTTTATCCGTATATATCTTATTCAATATAGCTCCGACTTCATGGACGATACCTTCATCGTATTTAGGTCCGATCATTGCTCTTACGCTTGGTTCCATTTTGTCACTTTTTAATCTTTAAGGTTACTTTAAAGGCAGGGAGGAATAAATAGTTTTCGGAGAAAAGTGAGACTTAATGGTCAGAGAAGAAAGTAAAAAAAGTAGCGGGGGAAGGATTTGAACCTTCGATCTATGGGTTATGAGCCCACCGGGTACTCCTAGCTTCCCTACCCCGCTATAAAGAGAAAGAAATGAAACCCATTTAAAAATCTTCTTGAAAATTAACATTGATTCCAGATTGATCCTAAAGACATGGCTGCACATCCAGACTTTGATTTTGAACTTCGACTTTAGCTACCGGAATTTTAACCTTCATTATTTCCCCTAACTTCTTTTTCCCAAATTTATGGGCAAGATGAATAGGTTCAGGCAGTTTATGGGGAAATTGGATGGTTTTAGGAATTAAATTTAAAGTCGAACCTAAAGAAATTAAATGACCGGGAGAGACAAACAAACTATTAGCATGCTCTTTAGTTTTAATTTCAAAGCCGACAAGATCATGGTCTAGCATAATCTTTCCTGATTCGACTTTTCCCAGCAAAAGATTTTTGGTAATTCCAAGGGTGGGTTTATTCAAAGCTAATCCTAAATGCGAAGCCATGCCTATCTTTCTGGGATGAGCTATTCCGGCATCATCGACTAAAATCAAATCCGGCTCTTCTTCTAATTGGTTATACGCTTCAATAATCGCCGGCATTTCTCGATAAGCTAAGAACCCTTCTTGATAGGGCAGAGGATTTTCTAACAAATAAGTTTTTTGCTCTTTTATTTTTAAAGAAGGGAATTCACAGACTACCACACAGGCTATCAACTTATTCCCTAAAGAAACACAATCAGTTCCAGCAATGGTCTTAATTCTATCAAAACCGTCCGCCAGCTGTACTTTCTGGGCTAATTTCAATTGCTCTTTTTTCAGTTCGTAAGTGTCCAAGATAATCACCCAATTTTATCACTATCACCGATTGGAGACTAAAATGAGCGTATTTATAAACTTTTGGTTTTATAACCACTTTAAAGTGGATAAACTATTGTTTGGTTTAACTAGCCTGAATCAGAATAAAGGTTATATAGCTAGATTTTATTCTTATATACTCAAAGCATTAATTACTAAACTGATAATGCTTCTCCTAATAGTAAAAGCATATAATTCAGGTTCGAATATTTAATGCTTTTACTATATTATTAACACTAAAAGAGGTGGGAAGAAATTGCGGGAACAAGACAGGCATTTTTTATGGTCTTTATTAGCAGCAGCAGGACTCATTTTTGTCTGGAAAGGCCTTTGGGAAGGATTATATGAAATTCCTATTCTCGGAGATCCCTGGGTAGCTTTATTTGTTGGTTTTGCTATGCTTACTCTTTCTGGATTGATCTTTAAAGAGTTTGATCCCTTGGGTGGATTAGATAAGTCCGTGGCTAAAACAATTAATTCAATTTATAATCATCCCGAGAAAAAAAATTTTCATTTCAAATATAAAAATAATGTTACCAATAAAGATGTTTTGATTCCTGCAGATCAAGTTAAAGAAATCGAAGAGGGAACTTTAGTCTTGAAACATGAGCAGAAAGATGAGGAAGTGTTTATCCCTTTTCACCGCATCACCGAAATCCTGTATAAAGGAAATACTTATTGGAGGCTATAGAAAAAATTAAAATGATTCTTTCACTTAAAATCAAAAAGTATTTTTGGACAGTATTCGGGATAATGGGAATTGTTATGTTCTGGGCCGGGATTTGGGACGGAGTGGGATATTTGCCTTATCTTAACATTCCTTGGGTTAGCTTATTAGTGGGATTAGGAATAATACTTTTCTCAAAAGTGATATTCAAGCAGGTGGATCCTTTTGGAGAAGAAGGAGAAATGACCAAAATTTCCAATGCTTTGCATCAAGTGCATCAGCATCCTCTGAAACAGGAATTTACTATTCATTATTTCGATAAAATTAAGAAAAAATATTTACAAGTAAGTGCTGAAAAGTTAGACCGAATTGAAAAAGAAACTTTTTTAGTCTTAAAACAAGCGGACAGAGAGTTCTTTATCCCTTTCAATCGGATTAAAGAGATCTGGCATCAGGGAAAACCCTGGGAGATGGAAAAGTGAATAAGAAAGCTATCACTCCTTTAATGATTGCTTTTCTATTGGTTTCTTTTGCGGTAGCGGTAGGCGTAGTAGTGATGAACTTAGGTCAAGCCCAGGTGGAAGAAGCAGCTCAATGCCCGATCAATATCGGATTGAAATTTTCTAATCTGGGTGGAAAAGAGCAGATATGTTTTGATGCTAATATCAAGGAGATAAAATTTACTCTAGAAAATGGAGTGAATATTAAAGTGGAAGGATTGATTATGAATACTATCGGCAGCCAGCAGGCGCAGTCTTTTGAGTTTAATGAAGCGAAGGTAGGCAAAGCGGGAATTTATATGGGTAAATCAGGCTATGATCCTTTGGTTAATGGTGAGATTAAACAAGTTAAGATCACTCCTAAAGTAGTTTTAGAAGAAGGAGAGCAGATCTGTGGCGAACAGGCTTTAGTGGTGGAAAGTATTGGGGCGTGTTGAGCGGTGTTTTAGATGGTTATTTTTTTTCTCTAGAAAGATTTTAATAACTGCCTATTATTTATCTCTATTAATGAGCTTGTAGTCGAGCGGTTAAGACGCTGCCCTCACACGAACCTTTTGACTCGCTTCGCTCGCAAAACGCAAGAAGTTACCGAATGTAACTTCTGCGCGCAAACGAAGTCGTTGCTTCGTTTTGCGTGTTCGATCGAAAATACTCATGTGGGATATTCTTCGCTGATGCTCAGAAATCCCACGACAGACATTAACTAATAATGGTTCGGAGAGTGGCAGAAACCGAGGGTTCGAATCCCTCCAGGCTCATTTTATTTTAACCTAAACCTTTTTAATCCCGGGAATATTCCTTAGTTCTTAATGGAAATAGAAATAGAATTGAATAAATCTTTAGAAGAGAATGCAGGAACTTATTTCGACCTAGCCAAAAAAGCAAAAAGAAAATTAGAGGGGGCGAAAAAAGCCCTGGCGGAAAGCAAGCGGAAATTAGGATTGCTTCAAAAAGAGGAAAGTTCTTTTATGGAGAAAGAAATCCAGAAATTAGAGAAGAAAGAAAAGAAACGAGAATGGTATGAAAAATTCCATTGGTTTATCTCTTCTGAGGGTTTTTTGTGCCTTGGGGGAAAAGACGCTACTTCTAATGAACTGGTAATCAAGAAACATACTGATAAAGAAGATTTAGTCCTGCATACAGATATGGCTGGCTCGCCTTTCTTTGTGATTAAAAACGGCCAACAGGCTGGTGAAGAGACGATTAAAGAAGCAGGCCAGGCAGTAGCGGTTCATTCCCGGGCCTGGAAATTAGGGCATACTACTGCAGATGTGTTTTATGTCAAGCCAGAACAGGTCAGTAAAGAAGCTAATCCCGGTGAATATATGAGTAAAGGCAGTTTTATGATCCGAGGGAAAACTAATTATCTTTATCCTAAATTAGAATATGCGGTCGGGTTGGTTGGAGGAGAAGCTGGGGAAGAGATTATTGGCGGACCGATAAAAGCGGTGGAAACTAAAACTAAAAATTATGTGGTGGTAATTCAAGGGAAAGAATCCAAGAGTAATTTAGCGAAAAAGATCAAACATAAACTAAAAGGCGGGGATCTGGACGAAATCATTAAATTCCTGCCTGCGGGTGGCGGAGAGATTAGAAAGTAAGATTTATCCTAAAGAAATATATTTTACTACCCGCTCTGTGTCTGGCACTTGATGAGAAAGCGAGACTAAGCGTAAATCATCAAACTGCGGAAGAGCAGCACGTGCGATTCTATACGCAGCTTCTTCAATCCCAGACCGAGATGGATGCCGTGAATCTACCAATAACACTTCTGAAAATAGTTCTGGTACAGGTGGAGCCGGAGTTTGAACTGAAGTAACAGAATCTACTTTTTCTGTGCCGCTAGCTACGTCTCGGATGATTCTTTGGACTAATTCTAAAAGAAGGTTACCTGAAATGGCAGAGAGGACTTCTGAGCATAATCCTGCTTGGGTGTTTATTTCGGTGTCTATAAATCCAGGAATTTTTTCGTCTTCTAAAAATATATCTCCCCAAGTCTTCTCATGTAATCTTTTATTAAAGTCAGAATCTTTCTTTTCAGCTCGATCAATAACTTTTTGGTACTGTGTACCCACTGCTAAAACCGGAACATTTAGTTCTTTCCAATAAGCAGTATGATCCAGCGCTTCTAATAATGAGACAAAAACAAGATAATTTGGTTCGCACTTAAAATAATTTGGTTGGACAAATTTTTGAGTTCTCCATTCTTCACCTCTTTTCATTACCGTTCTTTTATCTAAAAGATTAGCTATCAGTAACAGGTCCAAACAGAAAACAACTGCGTTTGGAACTGTTTCTCTGGCAAATAATTTTTCTGCTTTGGGATGGCTTCCTTCCACCTGCATTTCAATGGGAATTATTCCGCCAGTAGAATGGGTATAAATAGTGCTTGTTTCTGGAAAGATAGTAGCATTATTCCTTTTTACTTGATATTTTTTTTTGAAATCATAAACCTCTCCGGCTGGAATTTTTCTACGTTGGTCTATTCTTAGCCCCATATTAGTATACCTTAGTTGGTTATGAATCCCATGGATTAGAGAGGATTTTCCTGCACCCATGCTTCCAACCACGTAAACTTGAGGAATAGCTTCTAAGGCAAGCGGATGAATCTTATCTGCAATCTCTTCCAAGAAAGATTCTCTTTGAAGGTTAGGATCTGGCATCATTATTAAATTTTACGGCCACTTTATAAATGTTATCTTACTGATTACTAGGAAATAGTAACATTATTGAAGGTTAGTTTTTTAAATACACTCGTTCTAGAAAGGAATACGCCCCCATAGTCTAGCGGATAGGACACGAGCTTGCGGCCTCGAAAGAAGACAAAAAGCTTGGAACCGGGGTTCGAAGGAGCAGAATACAGCATAGAGGGTGCAGCGGGAGAACATCCACGCTGTACGTAGAAAGCTGGATACTGCCCGAATTTCCCCGTGGGGGCGCGTTTTTAAATTAAAATCAATCGGTCAAGAAATCTAAAAATGAATGAAGACCAAAAACACCATTTTAAAAAGTGGGAAGTGTCAATCATGGAAGTTCATGATGGAGAAAAGGTATTATTTAAAGTTACTAGGCGATTAGCGGAGCTGGGCGTTGCGGAAACGAGAGTTTTTAATTCTTTAAGCGAAGCGAAAGCACAGTTTGAAGAATGGTTAAATTAAAAAATTTGAGTATTTAGCTAGTTTGGATTTTAAAGAATTAATCAATTTCTGGTCGTTATAATTATAAATGTCAGGGATATCTAAAGACAAAATTCGTTTTTGTAGATATTGTTGAGGAAAACGTTTAGCAATTTCGCTACGTTGTTCCTCTTCCATTACTAGAACCACATCCGCCCAAGACAGTTGTTTTTCAGTGACAGGTTTGTGGGTATAAAGACCAGCAGATTTAGTATTAAATTTTCTGTTGAATAGTTCAGCAGCAGTTTTACTTCGGTTTTGGTTTTGGTTGCAAATAAATAATAGGTTCATTAATAAATAAAAGTATTTAAACCTTATAAATTTTATCCAAAAAGGTGAAAATTCAAAGTGTAAAATACCGGGAGATTGAACAAATACCTCAACTTGAAACTAAAAAAGTTTTCAAGCAAGATTTCTCCGGCTCCAGCCCAGCCCCCTTCATCGGCCGTTATGGCTATCCTAATATTAATATCGGATTTCTCAGCCCGCAATTTTCCGGCGAGATTGAACATTACGATTCCCCGAAATTATGGGGCAAAGGGAAATTTACGGTAAATACCATTGCGGAATTAAGATCAAACTTAGTCAATTCCAGAAGCAGCGGAAATGTTCTTCAGCCGAGAATGAACCAGAATCGTTTCTTAGAGATAGTTCAGGAAGTGGGCATGGCCAGCAAAGCAGTAGAATTGGAAGTTAACTTAAAAGATGTTCCTAAACTGCAATTCCAATCAGAAAAAGAAATCACCCCTTTTGGTCCGCAGGGAGAATTGATTAAAGCGAAAATTACTGCTAATCCGAAAATAGATTCTCGAGTAGAAAGAGTATTTTCGGATACTGACCTAAAAGCAGCTTCTGCGGTTCTCTCTTTATATCAGAAAGGTTTTGAAGAGAATTTTCTGACTAAATTAATTTCGGTAGGGGGGATAGGATTGAAACATAATCGAAAGTTGGTGCCCACCAGATGGTCGATTACTGCGGTTGATGATACTTTAGGCAAGGAATTGATCAAAGATATAAAAGATTTTTCCGTTGGTGATTATCAGCTTTATTTTTGGGGAGAGTGGGGAAATTATTATCTGATTTTATTCTTTCCGGAAATCTGGAGTTATGAATTGTTTGAGATGTATCTGGATTATAAAGTCAATCCCTGGTCGAAAGAAGGTAACTTTTATTCTACGGATTATGAGGATTATTCAGGAAGGAAAGAGTATGCTCAGGAATGTGCCGGAGGCTACTACGCCTGCAGATTGGGCCTATTAGAAAAGATGACAGAAAATAAAAGACAGCAATCAGCTTTAGCCTTAAGGTTTATTACTCCTGATTATACTATCCCTCTGGGAGTTTGGGTCTGCCGGGAGGCAACCAGGAAAAGTTTAGCGGAAAAACCAATTGGTTTTTCTTCTGAAGAGTTGATGTTAAAGTATGCATCTGAATTGATTAAGAAAAAATTTGGATTTGATTTGAGTTTGTTGTTAGGTAAAAGTAAATTATTGAAGAATAAGAAAGAGCAGAAGAAGTTAGGGGAGTTTTAAAGCTAGTCTGCCCAATACTACAAAATAGTGATAAAAAGCTTTATAAACTATCTTTCATATTTTTAGATTTATGGCCTTTAAATTAATTGAATTAGCGGGAGTAGATGGGAGCGGAAAAACTTCTCTTGCCGAAAGATTAGCTTTTCTTGCAGAGGGTATTCATTACCCGTGTCCGCCAAAACCGATCAAACAAATACGAGAGGAGTTAAGGACCTTTGGACCAGAAGCAATGTTCCATTATTACTTAATGGGAAATTATATTTCTGCTCAAGAGATACCTCCATTTTTAGAAACTAGACCGCTCTTTGCTGATCCTTATATCTCTGCTACCCGAGCTTTCGGATTAGCAAATTTTGGGGATGATCAAGGGTATTCTCCAGGATTATTATTACCAGATAAAATTATTTATCTTACTGCTTCTTGGGAGGAGATTGAAAGAAGATTGCAGGAAAGGGGAGAAAAGCGCAAAGCTCATGAGAATCTTCCTTATTTACGGGAATATGCGGCTGCTTGTGATTTAATTTTCTCAGGAAGAAAAGATGTTCTTAGGGTAGACACTACTAATAGAAGAGTTGAGGATGTAGCAGACGAATTATTCCTACGGTTAGAATTATAACTAACTTAATTATATTTCTCTAAATTACTTTTTATTTTCTTTTTCAGAAATGGGACCTTCCCTCCGCGATAAATATAAGCTGCGATAATCAGACTCATCCCGAAGATGATGGAGGCAGGAAGATAATTAGCTTCTTTGACTAGAATCTGTTGGGGGAAATCATGGCATTCGTAATCAGTTCCGCAATAGGCATTCTCCGGGCAGTCTTTATTGCTATTGCAGTCTCGTTGGGCAATACCTACTAAATAAATCGCAAGAATAATTATAGCTAAGATAATGGCGATGAGGGCCAAGGCAGTGCTTCCTTTTTTGTTTGGTTTCCTTTTTTGGCAGGAATATTTTGGGTTCATTAGAATCTTAGCAGGAAGAGGCTGGTTTTTAAAGATTTCTGGGATGGAGAAGAGAGATCCTAATGAGAAACATGTAAGAATTGTAAAATACTCGCGGACATAATTAGCGTTCTATTACGTGTCCGCTCCTAATATAGTAAACGAGGAGTTTACTATTACGAGACCGCTGTCAAGTTTAGTAAAATACTTATTTTACCAGAACGAAATTTATGTCTTTTACTAAATAATTATTTAATTATTCTAAAGTAGTTTAAAGTTTAGTAAGTATTATATATAAGCAGGATTAACTTTTTTTCCAAATAATAATTACTATTTATAAGGTATAAAGATGACTAAAATTAATATTGCTGTTTCAGGTGGGCCATGTACCGGTAAAAGTGTTCTTGCTGCGCATCTCTATGCCCATTTAAAAATAAAAGGTTATGACTATGACCTAATCCAAGAAGAGTGCAGAAAATTAAAAAAAGAATTTGGAAAATTTACCAGCCCGTTTGAACGGTTTTATTTTTGGAGGCAGCAAGAACGGGAAGAATTACGTTCAACTGCAGAAGATGGTTTTATCACAGATAAACCATTATTCCATTATTATGCTCAGGTAAAGCAATATGCTTCTGAGCCGAGAGATAGACTTGCTCTAAGAGAATTGTATCGAATGTGTTTAGAGCTTGATGAACAGCAGAGATATAATTTAATCATAATTGCCAAGAACCCTGATGAGATAGAATATAAATGTGATAATTCTCGTTCATCCAGCAAAGAAACTTCTAGAAAAAGGCATTCGATATTGGTTTCTTTAATTGAACATTTATGGCCGGATCGGATTTTATACGTTGAAGGAGATTTGGAACAGAGGACAGAAACTGCATTAAAAAGAATCGAGATAATGCATACCAAATAAAGTTTTTCAGGGTTCATAAAGTATGAACTAGATGAAAATCATTCTAAATTTTTCTCGTTTCCAAATATAGTTATATAATTTTCCCAAATCTGATCGGCAACTTCTTTCTCAGATAATTTTTTGATCTCAGCTATCTTTTTTATCGCTTCGATTACAAAAGCGGATTCATTATGCCCTTGCGAGTATGGACTTAACCAAGGCCCGTCGGTTTCGGTTAACAATTGCTTTAGATCAACCATTTCTACCAGTGTTTGAAAATGCTGCAGTTTAATGATATTTGCCGGAATAGAGAAGTAATATCCCAACGCAGCTGCACGTTGAATCAGTTTTTTATTTCCGGAGAAACAATGCATCACTACTAAAATCTCTTTATTTTTTATCTCTTGTTCGAGTACATCGATACACTCTTTCTCTGCTTTTCTGGAGTGAATAACAATTGGCTTCTTTAATTCTGTTGCGAATCGGATAATTTTTCTAAAGTTTTCTTCCTGCTGGGCATGATGCTCTTTATCCCAATGGAAATCCAGGCCAATTTCACCGATGCCAACTATCTTGTCTTTGTTTTTTTTAATGAATTCAAATTCTTCTTTTAGATTAATCGCAACTGTTTGTCTGGGCAATCCCGTTTCTCCCTCAGACAACCCCAGAGCATCGATAGGATAAATTCCTAAACAAGCTTTAACTATTTCAGGATATTTTTGGGTTAATTCTAAAACTTGACGATTTCCGGGAGGATTTACGCCAGAGCAAACGATAACTTTCACTCCTGCTTCTTTTGCCCTCTTAATGACTGCGTCTAAGTCCTCTTTGTATAAAGCATGGTTCAGATGGCAATGGACATCTACGAGGTTCATCTTTTATTCTATAAATTGCATTGATATAAACTTTTCTCTAGGTTCTATTATAATTATATTTTTATACTGTAACCTTAATTCCGTAAAAAATGGTCGTATCTCACTTACAAAATTACACTTTAATGGACCTTTTGCGTTCTGATGGTTTTTACCAGAATGTTATTGCTTGCCGGGATATCACTCGAGCTTCTAATCGTGAATCTTCTTTTTGCGGATGGGGAGATGCGCATAGTTATACCCTTACCTCGCCATTTAAAGAGCAAGCTGACTCCTGCGGTTTTCAGGAAGAAGAAAATGGCATACATCCTCATCCCGGCTTGGGGTTATATACTCCGAAAGGAAAGATCCGCTTGATTGATCTTCATTTTCATCCTGATTATCTTCCTTTGAATAATATCTGTATTCCCTCGAGGGAAGATTTAGGCGATCAATTAAATGTATCTTTTAAAAATTCTCAACTTCATTTATCTTTTAATCAAGGGCAGGGGTTTAATCTGGTCAGTGTAATTGGTTATTATTCTGCACCTAATAATATTATTCAATTATTCTTTGGCCAATATGTTAATCCTGACTTTCCACCAAGAAGAAATCTTCCTGCGCGCCTGAGCAGATTAATGTTTCAAGAATGGGGTAATTATGGAAGAGGATATGATATTCTTGATCAACAGCTTGCTCGTAAAGCAGCGCGAGTACTTAGCGCTACAGGTGAATATCGGGCGGAAGTGGTTTCGTTTAGGAATCAGTGGTGATATTTGAAAGAATTAAGTAGATTAGAATCTTGGGTTCTTTAGATCTTTAGCCTTAGTTGCTGAGCCAAATAGGAATAAAATCAATCTAAACTAGCTTAAATAATTCTATCAGTAACTTTTATAAAAAATGCCTGTTTTTAAGAGCTTTATGGAAGAATGCCAAGAGCCGCGCTGTAATCACTCTGCCATTAAAGTCTGGGGCGGAAGGAAGGTCTGCCAGGATCATTATGAGCAATATAAAGAACAGCATGATAAAATGTTGATGGATATGAATGATTTTGGAGATTGATGGGGTTAAAACTATGAATCTTAACGATACTATCCGCAAAACTGGAAGTTAATTGGTTTCTTAGATTTATTTAAACTTAAATCTCTTTATTTTTCTCTTATTGCAAATTCAAGCGCTTAAATTCAATTTATAACAAAATAATTACGAGGAAATGACCATGAAAAAAAACAGAAAAAAACAAAATCAAAGTAATCCAGAACAAACCGAACTAAACCAGAAGAGCTCAGATAAAGATTTTCTGAAAGAAAAGCATCTGCAGTACATGCCTAGAGAATGTTATAATTTAGAAGGCTATCCTAAAATCGAAGGCTATGATTTCGAGAAAGGTTTAGATTTCCAGAAATTCCTACAGGCTTATTCTAAGACCGGATTCCAAGCTACTCATCTGGCCCAAGGAATTGAGATTGTAAAGGCCATGCGCAGGGAAAAAGCAATCATTTTTTTATCTTATACTTCCAATATGATCAGCTCCGGCTGCAGAGAAATTATTAAATATTTAGTTAAACACAAGAAAGTGAATGTTCTGGTAACTTCTGCTGGCGGGATTGAAGAAGATATCATCAAAGCTTTAAAACCGTTTGTTTTAGGACAGTTTGAAGTCTCTGGGAAGATGCTTTTTGAGCATGGGATTAATCGTACTGGAAATATTTTTGTTCCTAATGATCGTTTTGCTTATTTCGACCAGTTTATTCAGAAGTTTCTGGAACGAATTTATCAGCAA
>ORJL011057752.1_pt1 | contig 14677 bp, 13 predicted proteins | sample 1779941 | NCBI WGS metagenome assembly ORJL01 (sample SAMEA104232317, study PRJEB22302) | groundwater metagenome | biome: forest; feature: aquifer; material: groundwater | place: USA | collected 2011-08-07 | depth 5.8 m
TTCAGATCGGGGTCACAGATTCTCCCCGCTCGTAATCGTAATCGTAATCGTTCAGGCCAAGACGATTGCGACTACGATTACGAGCGCCGTGGATCGGCGTCACCGAGAAGCGCCATCGGTTGAACCACGCCGTCTTTCTCAAGACCGAGACGAACTCCCCTGGATTCTCACTCTTGAGACAGAAAAGCGAGCCAGGCGAGCCAGCACCGTCGCCACGTGCAGAATGCGCCTCTCCGCCGCATCCCCCTGCGCGGATCGAGCGGAATTCCCCCTTCTGGCACGCCCGCCGCCTTACCTCTGCCGTCGATCGCCGACGGCGTTCTTCCTCCCGCATGCGCGGGGGGCGCCGCAGACGACGACGCGTGTAGGAGTGACTTCGATGTCGAAGTCGTTCTTCTCGGTGCTTCAGCGGGCGCTCGCGCTGTTCGCTGCGGTCCTGACCGACCCCGAGGTACGGGAGTACCTCATGTCGATCGGATTCCCCATGGACTGGCTCTCCCAGGGGAACTCGATGGTGGAGAGGGCCAAGGGCGCCACGGACGAGCGGAACCTCCTGGTCTCGCGCAGGAAGGGGATCAAGGAGGCGATCGCGCAGATCTGGCGCAACGTGAAGGGCGAGGTCAACGAATTCCGAGAGGGATGGAGGCGCGGTGCAGTCCGCCGAGAACGCTGAAGACGCCGAGGAGGACCACGTGGCGCTCATCGTCTCGGCGTCCTCGGCGGACCTTTTTCCTGTAGCAGTCGTTCTGGGGACGCCGAGGCGACAGATTTCGCGCCTGAGATCTCGATCGCCCCTCTACCTGGAGCGCCGCATGAAGAACTCGAGGTAGCTGCCCACTACCCAGAAGAGCGACATGCCGAGGGAGACCAGGATCATCGTCTTGCCTCGCCGGTGCTGTCCCTTGAGCAACGCGCCTATACCGATCAGCAAGGCGTATGGGAAAAAAGCGAACGACAGAATCCAGTCACCCGTGCTCAACTCTGTCTAGGCGCGCTCGGCCCGGGGGACGCGTCCACGCATCACCGGGTCAAGCCATTCACAGCATTTGGGACACATCTTGGCCCCGCTGGCGACTGCCGCTCCGCAGTATGGACACACGGATGACGGCATCTCACGACCCCGTCTCGGGAGGGGTACAGCCCGCAGGACCGGCCCCTCTGAACTTCCCCAAGTCCTTCGAGCGCGCATTCCACACGCGCACGTCCCGCGCGAGGGGTCGGGCGCCCGGCCTTCTTACTTCACCTTGGTGACGGGCTGCTCCGGGTGCGCGGGGTTCGGCACGAGCCGGTGCGAAGCGCAATCGACGAGCATGTCCAGCTTCTCCAGCACCGTCTGGCCGATGAGGACTTCGTCGCCAAGGACCAGCGCCTCTTCTACGGTGTCCCGACCGTCGATGTCGACGATCATGGGTCCCGTGACATCCACGGGCTCCTTCCGGCCGTCGGCGTACTCCACGACCCGACGGCCGCGCGACGTCAGGCCAAGCGCGATCATCACCTGGGGCGGGATGATCGACCGCACCGCCCCCGGGTCGACCAGCGCGCCGATGACCCGCTGACGCACGCGCTTCTGCGGAAGGTCGCCGGCCCGGGCGCGCGCTTCATCCACCGCACTGATCAAGCGGACCTTCACTCGCACTTCGCCCAACGGCTTCGCCTTCACGTCTGCGAGGCCAGCCTGGACCCGTCGTGAACCTCGCCGAGGCGTACGATTCATGACGCGGACCTCGCGGGAGTCCGAGCGAATCTCACCTGCTGCCGGACTCTGGCGACTCACGGAGACAGCGTCAATGCCGGCTTGCGAAGCGGGCCCACAGGCCCCTCATCGCCTCGGAAGCACCACCTGCACGCAGGCGCCATCGCGGAGGACGTCGAGCGTAATCGCCTCCATCCCCTTCGCCTCGCCGAGTTGCCAGCCGAAGTTGACCACGTTCGAGGGGGACTGCGGTTCGATCCGGCCTGGGTTTCCGCCCATCGGATTGTTGTTCGGGACGTGCGCCCGCCAGATCACGTCCCCCACCCGCAGCCCCGCCTTGTCCGCCGCACTCCCCTGCGCCACCGACGTCACCTTCACCCCGTTGGCCACGAGGTAGGTCTGCCGGTCGGCGACTTCCAGCTCCCCCAGCCCGAGGCCGGTCCCCTTGACCCTCTCGCGGTGCACCTCGTACGCCGCATCGTCGGGCAGCTCGATGATTCTGATGATGAAGTTCTCAGGGATCGCCCGCGCCCGTTCCTGCACCGCGAGGAACTGCTCGGGGGTCCACTCCTTCAGGAGCGCACTCAGGTCGTGCGAGACCCACGAGAAGCTGTCCTTCGTCCCCTCGTAGTAGGAGAGGCTGCCGTCGAGGGCATCCTCTCCCCACCGCGCGACGATCACGGAGCGCAACTCTGCGGTGTCCTTCGCCGAGAAGAAGACCTCGCGGATCTCCTCCACCGTCGGGAACTCGGGCACTCCCACCGGGGTCAGCGCGTATGGCCCCGTGAGGTTTCGCAGCGAGCGCAGGAGCTGCAGCTCGACGCCCTTCCGGTACGCCGCCCCCTGCGGCAGCCCCACGAGAGGCTGCGGCGGGCCGCCGAGTTGCCCCTGCCGCCGCATCTCCGAGACCGCCTGCATCGCCGCCTGCGCACTCGCAATGAACCGCGCGCGCTTTTCCTTCGAGGGAGGCTCGTTCAGCATCCCGGCGAGGTCGGCCTCCGCGAGTCGCGCGGCGCGCCAGCTCAGGAGCCATCCGTCGGAGAGCCAGTCGACGGAGACGACCTCGCGGACCGTGAACCAGTTGGTCCCCATGTCGAACACATCATGACCACTGCTCGTCTCTTGCCGGACCGTCCCCTTCACGCGGATCCAGACGCGCGGGAAGGCGCCGAGGTGCGTGGCGTCCTTCCAGAACTCCATGCAGTCGGCGTTCGCCACCGCCATCCCCGCGAACGGGCGCGCCGACTCGGCGTCGAGCACGTACGGCGCGGAGGCCATCGTCTGCACGGGGTCGGTGTAGATCTCCCCGACCTCCATCGTCCCGTCGAGTCGCGCAAGGAGGAACCCGTCAATCGTCGTGAGGGCCTCGACGGCCGCCGGGGGCGGGGTAGCAGCGTCGCGCGTCGTCGTGGAGACCGCCGCGTTCGGGCCCGCGACAGGGGGAACCGCGTGGGTGGAGGCGACCGGCGTCGGAACCGCCGCGGGGGAGGCCGAGGCCGTCCGCGGCCCGCCGGGGCTCGCGGGCCCCGCGCCCGCAGGGCGGGCGCCGCTCGCCGTGACGAGGATCAGCGCGATCGCCGCGAACGGGCCGCTGATCGCGGAGGCGATCGCGGACGCCGCGGGAGGCGTCGTCGGGACCGGCGGAAGACTGGGGATGCGCAGGAGCCGCTCCGTGAGGTCGGAGGGGACCTCCTCGGGCGAGGTCGCCTCGAGGGCCGCCTCGAGCGAGCCCGCGCCGGCGAGGACCGCGATCCCCGCGAGCGCCGTGCGGAGGCGGCCGATCGCGGAGTGGATACGCGACGCCACGGTGCCGGAGGGGACCTCGAGCGACTCCGCGACCTCGGCGTACGAGAGCCCCTGGAAGTAGTGCAGGGCGACGGGGAGGCGCAGCTCGATCGGAAGCTCGTCGACGGCGACGCGCAGCTCCTGATGCTCCAGGGCGGCGGTGGGGGACATGGTGGTGCTCCTCGCAGGGGCCTTCTCCTCGTGGCGGGCGCGGCGACCCGTGGCGCGGAGCGCGTTGAGCGCGGCGTTCACCGCGATGCGCGCGACGTACGCCTTCGGGTTCGCGACGCCCTGCGGGATCCCCTTCTCCTGGAAGAGGCGGAGGAAGACCTGCTGCGAGACGTCCTCCGCGGCCGCACGGTCGCGGACGACGCGGAGGGCGATGCCGTAGACCGTGCCCTGGTGCTCGTGGACGAGGGAAGCGAACCAGCAAGCTGGCCTTGCCAGGTCAAGGCGGGGGGAAGCGGTGGCATTCATGGGGGTCTCCTTGTTGGGGACGTCACCCATACGACACCGCCCGAGGGGGGGCTCTTCGCGGAATTCGCGAAGGGAGAGAGATTGTAGCATGTGCGTGCGCGGGGCGACGATCCACGAAGGCGCACGAATCGAAGTCGAAGCGAGCGGCCGTGGGGAGAAATGGGGGCGGAGGCCTCGGATGAGAGAGGGAGGGGGACCTCGGGAGTGGTCCTGGGAGGGGTGGACATCCTCGAGGGTGCACTCCGAAGGGTGCCCGAGCAGGCATGATGCCTTCAAGATTGCACTCGCAGTGGCTTTCCGAGGGGGTGAGGCCCTCCAGAGGCGCGCTCGGAGTGCGCCCGGGGAGGGGGTGATCCCCTCCCGCGAGCACTCCGAGTGCTCCCGGGGAGGGGCGATCAGCGGATCGGGAGGGCGATCTCGATGCAGGCGTCGCCTCGGAGGACGTCGAGATCGAACCGGGACCTGGGGCGAACGGGGAGGGGGAGGGGCACGGGACGCAGCCAGGAGATGTCCTCGAGGTCGACGACCTTTCCACCCCCGAGCCGGAGATGCCAGAGGATGTCTCCCACGCGGAGCCCAGCCTCCGCGGCGGGGCTGAACGGGACGATCCGATCCACACGATACCCCGCGCGGATGAGGAGCGCCGCGCGGGCCGCCTCGTCCGCCTCCGAGACGTCGAGTCCGAGGTCAGGAAGGGACTCCTCCGGCGCCGGCTCTCCCTCCTCCCGCGGCGGCGAGAGGCTTACCTTCTCCCCGTGGTAGTCGAGCGGCGGGATCCTCACCACGATCTCCTCGGGGAACATCCCGAGGGGCGAGGTCGCGGCGGAGAGTCTGTCGATCAGCTCATCCTCTTGCTGCAGCGACCACGGGTCGTCCCAGTTCCAATGGAACTCGGGGGGCGTGGGGTTCTGCGCGAGCCGCACGCGCGCGACGGCCTGGATGGCCTCGACGGCCCGCGAGCGCTGCGAAAGGAACCGGACGCGCCGGGTTGGATCGGGCGGCTCGTCGAGGAGGCGTCGCAGCGTGTCGACCTCCTCGCGCGCCCTCCGCCACGCCGCGACCCACGGGGGCGTGAGACGGTCGACGACGAGGACCTCCTCGATGCGGAACCAGTAGGCTCCGCGCCCCTGCGGGTCGGCGAGTTCAGCGGCGTCGCGCCGTACGCCACGCACGAGGACCCAGGCGCGCGCCAGTGGGTCCACATGACCGATGGTGTCGGAGTCGCTGCACTCCTGGTCGAGCCCTGCCAGCAGCGACGCCGAGCTGGGCTCCACAAACACAGGACTGCACTCCACGCACGTGCCGCAGGCGCAGTCCTCGTCGACGATCTGGAGTTTGCCACTCCTCGTAAGGGCGGGGAATCCGTGTGCGAGGTCCCGCCCCCGGGGCGGCTCTGCTGGCGTGGCGGGCGACACGGCAATCGCCGCAGGCGGGCCCACGGCGCGGGAGGCGACCTCGGTCGTGTGCAGCGTCGGTACCGCCCGAATTCGCGGAGGCGCGGCGACGCTTCGGTCGATGGAGCGACGCGCGCGGGGCGGGTACAGGCCCGCCAGGAGGAAGAGGACCGCGGCGAGCGCGCACGCGGGGACAAGGAGTCGATGAGGCACGCGCGACCCTGGGTCCGGCAGCGCCTGGATGGTATCCGCGACCTCGCCTGCCCACAACGATTCGCCTCTCCCCGCGGGAACGAGGAATCCTTCAACGCAGAGCCGCAGAGGACGCTGAGACGCGCGGAGAAGTGGCCGAACGCGCCGAGGCCTTCGTTCAACTCGGTGGCTTGCGCGCGTGGACCACTCCTCCGCGGATCTCTGCGGGCTCTGTGCCTCTGCGATGAAGGATGCTCGGTTTCCGCGCAGGGGCCATGCTTGCGAAGAACGCTCGCAACCGCGGCCGTGGCGCGTACGATAGTCGAGACCGAATTGGGAGGCTGAGATGCGCGTGAAGATCGAGATCCCCACCTGCCTCGCCCTGCTCCTCGCGCTGCCCCTGCACGCGGGAGGGACGCCGCCCTTCCCGACGGCGCACGAGGCCGCGCTCGACGCGACGGAGAAGCCCGAGAGCGAAGAGGCGGGATTCCGCAGGCTGCGCGCGGAGTTCAACGGGATCGAGGCAGACCGCGTCCCCGCGTACCTCTACCTCCCCAAGCGGGAAGAAGGACGCCGCCCGGCCGTGCTCCTCCAGTACGGCAGCGGAGGCAGCAAGGGAACCGACTACATCGTCGAGCTGGGGCGCCAGTTCGCCGACCACGGGTTCGTCGTCCTCACCATCGACTCGCCCGGGCGCGGCGAGAGGACGAAGACCGACCGCAAGGTCTCCGACTGGCTCTTCGGCGACAAGGGGAAGGAGGACTTCCTCCACTACTGCGGGGACTACAGCCGCGCCGTCGACTACCTCGTGTCGCGCGACGACGTCGACTACGAGCGAATCGCCTTCGTCGGGATCAGTTGGGGCGCGATCACGGGCGTCACGTTCGTCGCCCACGACGACCGCGTGAAGGCGATGGCGTCGATCTGCGGAGGAGGAGGGTTCCTCGACCTCGCGGGGCTCCTCGGCGGGAAGTCGAAGGACTCCGTCGACCCCGTGAAGCACGTCGCGGCGATCGCGCCTCGGCCCCTCCTCCTGATCAACGGGAAGCAGGACATCATGATCCCGTACCCCTTCGCCAAGGCGCTCCACAACGCCGCGGGGAAGGGGGCGAAGAAGGTGTGGCTCGACACCAACCACTACTTCGAGGGAGTGGACCGCCGCGACCTGGGGAAGTCGGTCATCGACTTCATCGACGAGGCCTTCGGCACGCTCTGATACGCATGAAGCGCTCGTTTCCACCGCCATCGGAGAGCGAGATCCGCGCGGGGATCTTCTGGATCACCCGATGCATCGCTCTCGGTCCCTACGCGGACGCCGCATGCGTCCGCCTCGCCCTCGAGCACGGCCGCACGCACTTCCTGCCGCTCCGCCGTCCCGAGATCCTCGCCGAGCCGTAGGCGCCGCCGTCATTCGTGCGGATTCGTGCTATTCGCGGATTCGCCGGTCGGTCTTCTCCCGCCTCACCGTCTTCTCGCGACGCGACTCGCGGAGCTCGCGCACCTCCACGAAGTCCCACGTCATCCTCACCACCCCGTCGGTCACCTCGACGTGCACGGGCGAGCAGTGCTTCTGGAGAAGCCCGATGAGCGCGGTGTCCTGCGGCCGGGCGCGCGCCAGCATCCCGCGGATCCCGCGCGCCTCCGCCGCCTCCGAGAGGAGGTCGAGGATCGCCTTCGCGAGACCGCGTCCCTGGTGGTCCTCCCGCACGAGCAGCACGATCTCGCCGAGCCCCGTCGGCCGGTCGAGGTCGAACCGCCCAACGCCGACCATCGCGTCGCCGCCCGGGTCGCCGACGAACGCGCCGATCGACATCTCCCGGTCGTAGTCCGCCATGCAGAGCCTCTGCAACTCATCCCGATCGAGCCTCGCCACCGGCTTCCCCAGCCTCGGGAAGTAGGTCTCCTCCGACCGCGAGTAGAGCAGGTCCTGGAGGAGCCGCTCGTCGGAGGGGCGCACCGGCCGCAGGCGCACCTCTCCGGTGGCGGCGGTCAGCGTCCTCTCCAGCTCGACCGGGTACGGCCTCGCGGCCGACGGGAGCGGGACCTGGTCGACGTAGACGTACCGCCTTCCTCGCGCCGCGGCGAGGAGGTCGCCTCGGAAGTCCGGGTGCGCGATCGCGATCAGCGCGAGGGCCCGCTCCCGCACCGTCCGCCCGTGCAGGTCCGCGATCCCGTGCTCGGTCACGACGTAGTGGACGTCGCCCCGCGTCGTCACCACGCCGGCCCCCTCGTCGAGGACGGCGGCGATGCGCGAGACGGTCCCGCCCTTCGCCGTCGACGGGAGCGCGATGATCGGCTTCCCGCCCAGCGACCGCGCCGCGCCGCGGATGAAGTCGACCTGCCCGCCGATCCCGCTGAAGAACCGCGTCCCGAGCGAGTCGGCGCAGACCTGCCCCGTGAGGTCGACCTGGAGCGCGGAGTTGATCGCGACCATCCGCTCGTTCCGCGCGATCGTGAATGGGTCGTTGGTGAACTCCGACGGGCGGAACTCGAAGAGCGGGTTGTCGTCGACGAAGTCGTAGAGGCGCCGGGTCCCCATGCAGAACGAGGAGACCACCTTCCCCGGGAGGAGCGTCTTCCGCCTCCCCGTGAGCGCCCCCGACTCGATCAGGCGGAGGATGCCGTCGGAGAACATCTCCGTGTGGATGCCGAGGTCGTCGCGGTCCGTGAGGTGCGCGAGCGCCGCGTCGGGGATCGTGCCGATCCCCATCTGGAGCGTCGCGCCGTCCTCGACGAGCGAGGCGGCCAGGCGGCCGATCCGGTCGGAGACCTCGTCGACGGGGGCCGGAGGCAGCTCCAGCATCGGCGTGTCGACCTCGACCAGGGCGTCGATGCGCGTGACGGGGATGAACGAGTCGCCGAGCGTGCGGGGCATGTGGCGGTTCATCTCCGCGATCACCACGCGCGCGCGAGAAACCGCGGCCTTCACGACGTCGACGGAGACGCCGAGCGAGCAAAAGCCGTGCGCGTCGGGGGGCGTGACCTGGATCAGCGCGACGTCGACACGGAGGCGCCCCCGCGTGAAAAGGCCGGGCACCTCCGAGAGGAAGATGGGCGTGTAGTCGGCGCGTCCGTCGCGGACCGCCTCGCGGACGTTCGCGCCGATGAAGAGGGCGTTGTGCCGGAAGGAGCGCTCGTGCTCCGGCGCGGCGTAGGGGGCGTCGCCGCGCGTCAGCAGGTGGAAGATCTCGACGTCGCGGAGCGCGCCGGCGCGCGCGACGAGGGCGCGAACGAGCGCCTGCGGCTCCGCGCATCCCGACCCGATGAAGACGTGGTCGCCGGATCGGACGACGCCGGCGGCTTCCTCCGCGGTGCACCTTCGCGCCATATCGGCCTCACTTCACGAGAAGGACGGGACAGTCGGCCAGGAGGCCGACCTTGTAGCTGACGGTCCCCCAGCCCATCCCGGGGCGGAGCGGCTGGAGGCGGTGGGAGTTCAGCACGACGAGGTCGATCCCCGCGCGCGCGATGTAGCTGACGATCTGCTTCGTGGGGTCGCCGAAGAGGACGACGGCGCGGGTGCGGATCCCCTTCCGCCCGAAGCGGCGGGCGGGGGCCGAGATCTTCGCCTCGGCGACCTTCTTGCGACCGGCGTAGAAGCGTTTCAACTCCTCGAACTTCAGGCCGAGGACGAGCTCGATCGCGTGGAGCATGTGGATCTCGGTCCCCTCGCGAGCGGCCATTCCCATCGCGATGTCGAGGACGGCGCGGTTCTTCGGCGTGAAGTCGACGGGGACGAGGATGCGCTTGAACATGGAGGGGCCCTCCTCGGGCGGCGGTGACAGGATGTGGCGCAAGGGGCGTACCGGAGGGGGGTGCAGACTCGGAAGGCGCAGATCCCGATGGGAAAGCAGGTTCCGTCTCGGAGGAGTCGGGGCGGCGCAAGGGGGTGCCGGCCGTTCGGATCCCCACTTCCGGGATCCACGAGGACACACGAAGACACACGAAGACACACGAAGCGACGGGAGGGCGTGGTGCTCACGCCGTGCTGCTGGTACGCTGCCGCGACTCTGAGGAAAGGCGGCGAGATGGGCGACCCGTGGACGAGCGGCTACCTCTTCGCGATCGCGTTCGTGCTCGCGCTGCTCGAGGTGCAGATCGAGGGGCCCGACGGCTGGGCCGTGAGGCTCCCGACGTGGAGGTTCGCTCATCCGCGGCTCCTCGCACTCACCAATGGCAAGCCGATCACAGGCTATCACCTCTGCATGAACGCGCTGCTGCTGCTCCTCGTGCACATGCAGGCGGTGCGGACGCCATGGTCGTGGAAGGCGGAGGGTGAGCTGCTCTCGCTCTACCTGCTCCTCGCAGTGTTCTGGGACTTCCTGTGGTTCGTCATCAATCCGCACTACGGCCTCGCGCGGTTTCGTCCCGGGCAGGTCTGGTGGTGTCGCCGCTGGCTGCTCGGCCTCCCCGTCGACTACTGGACGGGGCTCGTCGTGTCGCTCGGGCTCGGTCTCGCCTGCGATCGAGTCCTCGGCCTCGGCCGCTGGTCTCTCACACTCGGCGTCCTCTCCGGCCTCACGCTCGTCACCGCCGCGGCCATCCGCCGGAAGTGAGCGGGGGCGGGCCCCCTCGGACCCGCCCCCTTCGTGTGTCTTCGTGTGTCTTCGTGGATCGGATCAGCGGCAGGATCCGTTCCCGCCCTTCTCCGCCCCCTGCGGGATCTCCGCGAGCAGCTCGCCCGCCTCGTTCACCTGCGGGTAGCGGAACACGTCCCCGCGGTAGTTGCGGAAGACCCACTCCTTCTCCGACTTCGAGAGCGCGTACTCGGGAACCAGCGACACCTTCCCGCCGCCGCCGGGGAGGTCGACCACGAAGTGCGGGATGGCGAGACCGCTCGTCCACCCGCGCAGCTTCCTCATGATCTCGATCCCCTTCTCGATCGGCGTGCGGAAGTACCCCGTCCCCTTCGTCACGTCGGCCTGGTACAGGTAGTAGGGCCTCGTCCTGCACTTCAGCAGGATGTGGAACAGCTCCTTCAGCACCTCCGGGTCGTCGTTCACGCCCTTCATGAGCACGCACTGGTTCATGCAGGGGAACCCGTGGTCCGCGAGCCGCTTCAAGGCATCCTGCGCCTCCGGCGTCACCTCGCCCGGATGCGCGAAGTGCACCATCATGTAGATCGGATGGTGCTTCTTCAGCGTCGTGCAGAACTTCTCCGTGATCCGCTGCGGCAGCGCGCCCGGGATGCGCGTCCCGATGCGGATGATCTCCACGTGCGGAATCGCCCGCAGCGACCCGAGGATGAAGTCGAGGTCCTCGTCCTTCAGCATCAGCGGGTCGCCTCCCGAGAGGATCACGTCGCGGACCTCCGGGTGCGCCGCGATGTAGTCGATCCCCTGCTGGAGGGACTTCCTCGGGATCAGCTCCGGGTCGCTCACCTTCCGCTTCCGCGTGCAGAAGCGGCAGTAGTAGGCGCACTGGTGCGACACCAGGAAGAGCACGCGGTCCGGGTAGCGATGCGTGATGTTCGGCACCGGCGACATCGACTCCTCCGCGAGCGGATCGTCCCTCTCGCCCGGCGCGTCCATCAGCTCCCGCGGGTCAGGCATGACCTGCTTCCAGAGCGGATCCACCTCCTCCCCCGTGCTCAGGCCAGGCAGCCCCGTATCGCCGGAGTCCCCCAAGCGCTTCTTCAATACCTCGAGGAAGTACTTGTTGATCCGGACCGGGAAGTGGGCGTCCACCGCCTTCACCGCGCCCATGTCGACCCCGGGGAAGGCCGCCTCGAACTGCTTCGGGGTGTTGATGCCGTCCGCCAGGAGCCGCTGCCACTCCTCCATGACCTACCCACCTCCACAAGAGAACCGCTTCCCGTACTCCACCTTGTCGTCGCCGACAGAGTAGAAGTCACGCACCCGCGCCAGCTCTTCGTACTGGTGTCGTAGGTAGAAGACCCTCGTGCCTTCGTACCTGGGTTGGGAAGAGGTCTCGATCATCAGCATCCGCCCCCGCTCCCGGCGGACCCAGTCCTCCGTGAAGCGGAGAAGCCGCGACCCCAGGCCGCGGCGCTGGTCCCCCGTCTCGACCGCGATCCAGTACAGGTCCCAGACCGCGTCCGTGCACGGGGTCCGTCCGAAACACGTGTACCCGACGAGGCGCCCCTTCTCGTCCGACGAGCACCAGAGCTCGTAGTCCCGCTGCTCGGGATGCGAGAAGCAGGTGTCCACGATCTCCATCGCGACGTCTATCTCCTGGGGCGTGAAGACCCCCGTCCGTTCCAACAGCGCCTGCACCCCGTCCCGGTCGCTCGGGCACAGACGATGAACTTCGCTCTCGGCCTTCGCGTTCGCCGTCAAGACAGCTCCTCGACGAATCGACCTGGCCAATCACTGCGCATTGCGCATTGAAACTTGCACATTCTCGCTATCCCCCCACCTTCACGACCTCGGCGGGGGCCGGGTGCTTCCCATTCCCCTTGCGGCGCTCGAGCGCGAAGCCGATCACCTTCAGGATGAACTGGTCGTACGTCCAGCCGTACGCCTTCACGCTGCGGATCAGCCCCGCGTCGTCCGACACGTCGGGGTTCGGGTTCACCTCGAGGAGGTAGAACTTCGCGTCCGCGCTCATCCGGACGTCGAGCCGCGCATAGTCGCGGCAGCCGATGATCTTGTAGGCCTTCTGCGCGAGCCGCTCGAGCTTCCGGAACTGCTCCGGCTCGATCTGCGCGGGGCAGCGCGGCACCGTCCCCTTGTACTCCGCGCTCTTCTCCACCCACTTCGCCTCGTAAGAGACGATGTGCGGCAGGTCCGCGGGGAGGCCGGCGAAGTCGATCTCGGACAACGGCAGCACCACGGGAGGCTCGTTCCCGATCACGGTGACGTTGAACTCCCGCCCCTCGATGAACTGCTCCACGATCGCCGGCTGCTCGTACTTCTGCACGATGTAGCCGACCCGCGCGCGCAGCGACTCCACGTCGCGCACCACGCTCTCGTTCGAGATCCCGATGCTCGCGTCCTCGCGGCTCGGCTTCACGATCACGGGGAAGGGGATCTGGTCCTTCCAGTCGGACATCTCCATGTCGAGGACCACGTGCTTCGGCGTCGGGATGTTCATGTAGGAGAGGAGCGCCTTCGTCTTCGACTTGTTGAGCCCGAGCGCGAGCGCGCCGGGGTCGTTCCCCGTGTACGGCAGCCCGAGCAGTTCGTAGAGCCCCGCGACGCTCGTCTCGAGCAGGGAGTTGTCGCTCACCCCCTCGCAGAGGTTGAAGATCACGTCGACCTGGCTCTGCTCGAGCTTCCGGACGAAGTTCCGCATCGGGTACTCGACGCCGATCCGAACCGCCTCGTGGCCGTGCCGCTTGAGGACGTCCTCCACGAGGACCACCGTCGAGAGGATCGACGTGGAGCTGATCGCCTCCTTCCGTCGGCCCCGCTTCCGCTCCTGGGGTCCCGTTGCGTCGAACGTGATGCCGACCTTGAGAGGGCCCATGCTAGCGGAGTCCTACACGGTTGCAGGCGATGTCGAGCACGCGGAGGATGAGGTCGTCGTACGTCATCCCCGCGGCGCGCGCCGCCTTCGGGAAGCAACTGTTGTCCTCGGGCTTCGGGAGGATGCCCGGCAGCGGGTTGACCTCGAGCACATGGGGCGCCCCCGCCGCGTCGCACCGCACGTCGATGCGACACCAGTCCCGGAGGCCCAGCGCGCGGAATGCGCCGACGCAGATCCGCTCGATCCCGTGCCGCAGCTCCGGCGAGACGTCCGCCGGGCAGCGAAAGATCTCGAGCGGGTTCTTGGCCGTGTCCCAAATCCACTTCGCCTCGAAGCTGTAGATCCGGTTCACCCCCTTCGGCAGCGTGTCGAAGAGGATCTCGACGATCGGCAGGCACTCGACGCCGTCCCCGTTGCCGAGGAGCGCGACGGTGAACTCGCGGCCCTCGAGGTACGGCTCCACGAGCGCCGCCTGGCGATACATCGTCGTCACGCGACCGACCTGGGCCTCGAGCTCCGCGTCGCTCCGGACGACGGCGTCGTTCACGATCCCCTTGCTCGACCCCTCGGCCACCGGCTTCACCATCATCGGGAAGCCGAACGGCAGCCGCTCGCGCCGCGCGCGGGCGAGGTCGGCGGCCGACGCGAAGAGGAGGGTCCGTGGCACGGGGATGCCGTGCGCCGAGAGGACCTCCTTCGTCCGGGCCTTGTCGAGCGAGATGGCGAGCGAGAGCGGGTCGCTCCCCGTGTACGGGATGCGCAGCATCTCGAGCATGGCGGGGATGTGGGACTCGCGCGCAGCGCCGAAGATCCCCTCCGCGACGTTGAAGACGATTTCGGGGCGGGACCTGCGGAAGCGCTCGAAGGCGTCTTCGTTCGCCTCGATCAACTCGACCGCGTGGCGGCGGGAGAGGGCGGCCTGGATGGCCGACACCGTCCCCCTCGAGTCGCACTCGGCGAAGAAGTCGGGAGGCAGTGGAGGTTCGTCGTCCTCCACGAGCGACTCGCCGATCTTCGCCGTCTCGTCCTGAGAGGCGGCAGGCAGGTCGCCTTTCAGGTTGTAGGTGAGAGCCACCCTCATTCAGGCGAGCGTGTAAAGCACCTTTACAGTACACCGGCCCATCGGAGGTTCGCGTTCCTGCACCCCTGTGCGGGTCGCGGCTCTCTCCGATCGGCACGCATGCCCAAGTATATGCGGGAGGCGACCGTAGTCAAGCAAGTCGTCCCATGGTGGATACGTGATTTCCGATCGCGGCCGGAGTTTTGCGTAGATGTGAGCGACGCGGCCGGTCCGATTTGTGGAGAATCGGTGGAGAGTCGGCGCCCCCCGCCGCATCCCGAGTGAAACTCTTTATTTATACATTACATTTCGTAGCTTATAATCTGTAAACCCTGTGGAGAGCCGCCTCCGGCGCGACCTCGGAGGCGATCTTCGCGGACAGGCTTCCGCGGCGCCTGCGCCGGCGCGTCCCGCGGACGCACGCGCGCGCGCTGCGCGGAGGCCGGCGCGAGCCCCGCTCGCCCGAGGGCGCGCCCGGCCGCTCACGGCGCCGCGGGGCGCGTTATGTCTACTTCGCGCTTATGTCTACTTCCTGTCGCTGCTTCAAAGGGGGCCACAGCAAACGTGGTTGTTCTTCCCCCACGGAGTTTGCCCGGAGGAGATGACGGGTAGAATGGGGCCCACGCAGAGCGCGAATGGAAA
>ORJL011630628.1_pt1 | contig 14676 bp, 18 predicted proteins | sample 1779941 | NCBI WGS metagenome assembly ORJL01 (sample SAMEA104232317, study PRJEB22302) | groundwater metagenome | biome: forest; feature: aquifer; material: groundwater | place: USA | collected 2011-08-07 | depth 5.8 m
ATATTTACTAAATAAATCTAGAACTTGGTTGCTTACTGGTTCTCATCCTCCCGCAACAGTTGCTGCTAGTCTAGCTGCACTCGAATTACTGGAATCTACAGACAAATTTGTGAAAAAACTCTGGAGAAATACTAAGTATTACAAAAAAAGAGTGAAGCAATTGGGCTTTGATACCGGTGTAAGCGAAACTCCGATAGTCCCATTGATGACTTATGATGCTGGGAAAGCCAAAGCAATGAGCGATAAACTATTTTCAGAAGGAGTTTATGCTCTGCCCATAGTATTCCCAATGGTTGCAAGAGACAAGGCAAGGATCAGGACTATGATTAGGGCTGATCTTTCTAAGGAAGAATTAGATTTTGCACTTGAGAAGATAGAGAAGGTGGGAAAGGAATTGCAAATTGTCTAGAAAGAAAATTAAGCCAAGTACAGGAATCGAACCTGTCTTCTCCGCTTTCTAAAGATCATAGGTATAATACCTCACAAAAGCAGACCATTGCAGGCGGGCGCATAACCTCTCTGCCAACTTGGCGTATAATATTCTATGCCCACACATATTTTTAAATTGTTTTAGTAAGAAATGATTTACTAATTGTATAGATTAACTGCTGCGAACGGAGCGCCGTTCGCTGGAATTGCGTCTTGCAGTATTACAGAAGACTAGCAAGGCGCATGGCATTAGTATATAATTAGCCCATGGGCTTGTAGCTCAGCTAGAGTCCCGAGACTCGAAACATGTGACTCGGAACTTCTGAAATGGCTAGAGCGTCGGACTTTTAATCCGCAGGTCGAGAGTTCAAAAGCTTTGCCTTGGCAGGCAAAATTTGCCAGCAAAGCTGTCAATCTCTCCAAGCCCGATTTTTTTTTTAATTATAAACTAGATTCTTAGTTTTATTCTTCTTAGTTGTAGCCATGAAAACATATCGTTGCTACATTTGCGGTCTTGAGTATGACAATGGTGAAATCGCAAAAGAATGTGAAGAATTCTGCAAAAAGTATGGTGCGTGTTCTCTGGATATTGCAAAAAAATCGATAAAGAAAAAATAAAAAAGAAAGGAAAAATTGATAGAAACGTTACACGTCATGATAGAGGTGAAATTCCCACGGATGAGGCCTTAGATTAACCTGAGTAATCTCATCACGTTTCCTCTCAATCCACATCTCTACGAAGTCCTTTGTGAATACCCCACCTTCGATAAGGAATGTATGATCTGCTTCCAGTTCGTTTAAAGCTTCTGACAAACTACCAGGCATCTGGCGTATCTTGGATGCTTTCTCCTTTGACATCTTATAGATGTTTTCAGTTACTGCTTCTCCTGGATGAATTTTCTTTTTTACACCATCAAGACCTGCCAGAAGCATCGCTGAAAATGCAGTATAGGGATTACAGCTTGGGTCCGGAGGTCTGTACTCTAACCTTCTTGCTGCCTGGTTCGTACTCTCGGCAACAGGAATTCTTATGGCAGCACTCCTGTTTCTGTAGCTGTAAGCCAAATTAACTGGAGCTTCAAAACCAGGAACTAACCTCTTGTAAGAATTTGTAGTTGGATTTAGAATTGCTGCCAGTGCACGTGCATGAGTGAGTAAGCCACCGATGTAAAAGAGTGCAGTTTCGCTTAAGCCACCGTAAGCTTCGCCAGCAAATAGATTTTTGCCTCCTGACCAAATACTCTGGTGAGTGTGCATTCCACTTCCGTTATCATTGAAGAGCGGCTTAGGCATAAACGTTGCAACTCTGCCATGCTTTCTTGCAGTATTTTTTACAACATATTTGTAGATCTGCATATTGTCTGCGGACTTTACTAAAGTATCGTATTTAATACCGATTTCACATTGACCTGCAGTGGCAACTTCATGGTGATGCTTTTCAATTGTGATTCCACACTTCATCATTGTAAGAATTGCATCGCTTCTTAGTTCATGTACAGCATCGTGAGGCAATACCGGGAAATAACCTTCTTTGTGCCTTGGTTTATAGGCAAGATTACCTGTACCGTCAGTACTTTCTTTCCCAGAATTCCAGATACCCTCTTCAGAATCTATGAAATAAAATCCAGAGTGTTCATTTTGAGAATACCTTAGATCATCAAATACAAAAAATTCAGCTTCTGGACCGAAATAAGCAGTGTCTCCAATACCACTGGACTTGAGATATGCTTCGGCTTTCTTTGCAATCGTTCTTGGATCTCTGGAATAGGGTTGCTTCTTTATTGGATCGTAAACGTCACAAATTACACTTATGCTCTTGCTTGAAAATGGGTCTACAAATACAGTGGAATAATCAGGGATAAGAAGCATGTCGCTTTCATCAATTTCCTGGAATCCTCTGATACTTGAACCATCAAATGGCAGAACATCCTTGTCACTGAATTCTAGCATGTTTAACGGCAATGTAAAATGCTGCCACTGACCATGCATGTCAACAAATTTCACGTCCACAAGCTCGCAGTTATTCTTTTGAGCCAATTCCTTTGCCTTGCTTCCGTAGTCGTTTGTCATAGATGTCACCAAATAAGATACTAAACATTTGTATTGTCTTTTTTGTAGTTACTACACATATTTATATGTTATCTGAAATTTTCTAAACACTTGAGCTAGTTATTTTAAATCTTTATGAACAAATGTTTGTAATAGTGAGGAAATTCATATGAAAACAAAACAATTGGATGACGTTGACAAGGAAATTCTGAAACAGCTGAGAAAAAATTGCAGGAGAAGCTATAGAGAACTGGCCAAAGCCATAGACATAAGTCCTGCTGCACTCATAGAAAGAGTGAGAAAACTTGAGGAACGGGGAATCGTCACCCAATATGTCGCCGTACTTAATTATCAAAAACTTGGGTTTGAATATATGGGAATAATCAATGTAAGTATAACTAAGGGTGCGTTATTAGATGTGCAGAAAAAAATTGCTAATTTTCCAAATGTAGCTACAGTCTATGACATAACTGGAGAATATGATTCTGCGGTAATAACTATTTGTAAGCATAGGAATGAGTTGAGCGCATTGATAAAGAGAATAAATAATATACCACAGGTTCAGAAGACTAATACTAATGTAATATTAAACGTGATAAAGGAAATGAGAGAGTTTGATGAGGTTTAAGAAAAACAATTGTTCAAACGATCAATATTAAATAAACTTGCATATTATAGATATAAAAAAGGGCTCGTAGCTCAACAGTAGAGCGCTCGCTTGGCGTGCGAGAGGCCAGGGGTGCGAAAGAACAAAGGTCTTTAGTTTCTAGTCCTATGTTTCGTTTTTCCCCTCGAGTCCATTTTTTATTCTTTGTAAAACTAATCCTTAGAATTTTAAAGAACAAATTGATAAGAAATTTGTTCTGTTGTAAATTCTATAGAATTTACAGTAGAAAGATAAAAAAAGAAAAAATAAAATTAGAGTTAAGATGGAGATATATAAGTTACGCTGTCGCCTCTCAATAGAATAGTTCCAACGCCTCGCTTTACTTCGCCGTTGGCAAGTTGTTCAGCTTTTTCAAGAACTATGTTCATGTGTACATCGTAAGCAGCCATTACTCCTCTGAATTCTACGCCACCTTTTAAACCAACAATCACTGTGTTGTTCAAAGAACTGTTCAATATATCAAATGGTCTTTTCTCTGGCATTCAAATCATTCCTCCTAAAAAACAAATGTCTTTTTTACTTTCTTTAATATCTATTTTTTATAATCATCCTAAGGATTTTTAATATGCTCGACTACGCCTTTCGCCTTTACGATAACTACATGATGAGCAGTATTCCTCAGAGCTGCACTGAACATGACATCAGTTGCAACGATCAAGGTGAGTTTACCTTTGGCCCTTGCTTTTACTAAAACAGGAAGAAAATCAGTATCGCGAGTAACTAGTGCAATTGCATCTATGCCTGAATCAAGAACATATTCCATAGCTTCAATAGCCATGGTGACATCCACATCTCCAGTTGTAATTATAGTTTCAAAACCCTGGTTCCTCATTGCTTCGATCAGTTTATCAGAAGCAAACTGGTCAAGATAAACTCTGGCAACTTTTATGTCGCCATACTTAAAGATTTCATTTTTTATGTCTGCAAGATCGACGCTGAATGCTTTTCTTAGTATGTTTGGACCATCGACTAGCACGGCTATGTTCGGTCTTTCTTTTTTGAAAAGATTTTTTAGAAATGACATGAGAATCACGAATTAATTACAGATAGCTTGATAACTTAAATAGTTTGGTTGCATTCTTTGCAGTTGCAGATGCAACAACCTCAAATTCCAGCTTCTTCAGTTCGCATATATATTCTACAGATTTGGTTACTTCTTCCGGCAATCGTACTACTGCAGGAGCATCTGTTTCAACAAGTAAATACTCTAGTCCGATGGAATTTATAACTTTTTTCCTTTCCTTTGAACGTAATGGTGGAATGGAAATATATGCACCTATGTCAACTGCATTTAAAGCTTGTTTCTCGTCTCCTGCAAAAAAATGCATCATTATTCCGTTTGAAAACTTCCGTTCACGAAGCATAGAAATACAATCGTCATCAGATTTTCTAGAATGAATTACAATTGGTAAATGCATTTCTTCTGCAAGTTCAATCATTTGCTCGAATACTAGTTTCTCTTTCTTTCTATCGCCTTCACTCTTTGCCCAGTGATAATCCAGACCAACTTCTCCTATAGCAATTGGTTTAACCTTACTCTGTTTAATTACTTCGATCCACTCTTCCAATTTGTCAGTTCCTTCTTTTAGAGCTGTTTGCGGTGCAATGCCAAGGACTAGAGGGATTTGTAGCTTCTCTGCTATTGAGATATTTTTTAAGTTCGCACCGTTGGAATGACCAACAGTTATAGGCAGAAGTCCTGTTGGAGGAACATAGTCCTTAATAGATTCAAGATGACAATGAGCATCAATTAACATAGTAAGAATAGAATAGTAAACAAATAAAAGAAGTAGGTAACGATAATTTGAACGTCCGATGGCCATAGCTCGCTTGGAGTAGCCTTAAAAAACCTTAGTGTCCATAAGATTTATTATAATTCTACATTTAGAATTAATTATCAGTAGGTGTACTTATGAATGAAAAAATTTTTTTAACAGCCAAAGACTTAAAGGAAGGGAAGTATATACTAATAGAAGACATACCCTGCAGAGTTGCAGATATAGACAAATCTAAATCTGGAAAGCATGGTGCTGCCAAGATGCGAATAACTGCCATCGGTGTTTTTGATGGACAAAAGAAAATCATGTTAACTCCAGGAGACGCTGATGTTGAAGTTCCAATTATAAACAGAACCAACGTTCAGATAATGAGTGTAAGCGGAAAAACCGCACAGGTAATGGACTCCCAAACATATGAGATATATGAAATAGAAATTCCAGAAGAAATGGTGGCCAATGCCGCATCTGGTAAAGAAGCAGAAATTCTAGAAGCAATGGGAAGAAGAAAAATGGAGAGAATTAAATAGAGGGATTTTACATGACAACGATTGAAATAGTTTCACAAGTAGAAAATAAACTTTTGGGCAGAAAAGAATTAACTGCAAAAATTGGATTTAGCGGACCTACACCAAATAGAAAAGACATTCGTTCCACCATAGGCGGAAAAATAGGTGCGAACCCTGAATTGATGGTACTTGACCAGGTTAGAAATGAATTTGGAACCACCAGCTTGACAGTTACTGCTCACGTATATGATAATGCTGAAGTTATGAAGAAAAATGAACTTTACCACCTCATGGTAAGAGATGGACTTGCTCCAAAGAAGGAGAAAAAGAAGAAAGTAAAGAAAGTAGCAACACCTAAGAAGCAGTAAAACAATGAATTAAACGAGAATGATTATTATGGCAGATGACAAGAAAAAAGACGCACCGAAAAAAGCAGCAGCACCAGTGAAAAAAGAAAGAATTACACAAGCATACAAACCAGGAAAAAACTGTCCTAAGTGCGGATCAGGATACAAGCTTGCTGAACACAAAGATAGAAGAAGCTGCGGTAAATGCGGTTACTTCGAAAAAAAGTAAGTTTAGCAAAGATGCGGAGCATCTGGCAACAATGAAAAAGGTTTTTCTTCTTTTATTTCTTATTTCTCTTTTATTGACAATATTTTTTATAACAGACAATAAAGCAAATTATTTTTATGCCATAACTATACATTTGGGTTTAGCGTTCATTTCACTTTTTTTCCTATTTAAAAAAGACATTCGAACTACGATTTCTAATCTTGGAATCCCATTTGACTTATTGAGACTCGCCAAATATATTGTAATTGGACTTGGAGTAATATTCCTAGTAAGTATAATAATCAGCCAAGTTATGATGCACTTTGGATTGTGGGATCAGGAGAAAGTAAGAGAAAGGATAACTGATATGCCATGGTACATTTTAGTCCTTGCAGTGACGATTGTACCGATAAGCGAGGAACTATTTTTCCGCGGATTGCTTGTTAGTAAGGTTGGCATTATACCTGCAAGCATATTATTTTCAATTGCACACTTTACCTATGGATCCTGGGCAGAAATATCTGTTACACTTTTCATAGGTCTTTGGTTCGGATATATTTATAAAAAATCAAAAAGCATACTGCCTACGATGGCAATACATTTTATATATAATCTACTTTCTATTTCAATAATGATATTAGCTACGCGGGCAGGATTGGTATGACGATTACACTTGGCATAGAATGTACTGCACATACGCTCGGTATAGGAATCGTCGAAAACGGTAAAGTACTTTCCAACATCCATGATGTTTATCGCCCTAAGAACGAAGGAATAATACCAAGAAAAGCTGCAGATCACCATGCAGAAGTATTTGCAAGTGTATTGAAACAGAACTTAGATACTGCAAAACTCACCATGGACGAAGTAGATTTAATCGCATTCTCACAAGGCCCTGGTATTGGTGCACCTTTGAGTGTAGGAATAGCAGGAGCAAAATATCTTGCTGCTAAATTTAGCAAGGAAATAATTGGTGTAAATCACCCCTATGCTCACGTGGAAATAAGCAAGCACCTAACTGGGTTGAAGAATCCCATTGTTCTTTATTTGAGTGGTGGCAACAGCCAGATATTAATTGAAGAAAAGCAAGGATACCACGTACTGGGTGAAACTCTAGATATTGGAATTGGCAATTTATTTGATACTTTTGGAAGAGCAATAGGTTTAGAATATGCTCACGGAAGTGTGCTTGAACAGCTCGCTAAACAAGGAAAATATGTTGAACTGCCATATACAGTTAAAGGAATGAATCTAGTTTTTTCAGGATTATTAACCCAGGCTGAAAAACTATTCAAAGAAGGGAAGACGAAAGAGGATCCTGAAGAACGAAGTTCTTTGGGAGATCGTAACCAAAGGTTACGGGATTTGACCTACTCGATCATGGAAACGGCATTTGCCATGAGCTGCGAAGCAACTGAACGCGCACTATTCCTTACAAAGAAAAAAGAATTGATTATTTGCGGAGGAGTAGCACAGAATAAAAGATTGCAAGAGATGCTAAAAATGATGTGTAAAGAGGATAAAGTAAAGTTTGGAGTTGCACCTGATGAATTTAATCGTGATAATGGCGCAATGATTGCTTATGCGGGTTCAGTTTTATATAAGAAATACGGAGCGATGAAACTGGATAACTGCAAACCTATAACTAATTACAGGATTGATATGGTAAGTGATGTGTTTGGTAGGGGCTAGAAGCTTGATGGTAGATACTAAATGGTAGAGTTCGATGTTAAATCCTTGTAGTCTTTGTACAGCAAGATGCTGCAAACAGCATCTCATTACAGTAACTTCTTTTGATATTTTAAAGATCCATGAAAACACTAAGAAACCCATAGAGGAATTTGCAGAACTTGCTGATCCAAGAATTTTAAATATTGATAATGACACAGTTTTAGAGTTCTATGATAGTAGTGATAGGTACCCAGAATGCAGAGTTTTAGCAATTAAATCAGGGCCGTGCCACTTTCTAACTAAAGATGACAGGTGTTCTATACATGAATTTGCACCTTTGACATGCAAGAGATATCCTTTTGGACCTGATGGCAAGATTACTAAAAATGCAGTTTGCCCTGCAATTTCAAAGGTCCTTTTTAGTTTTATGAAAATAGAAAATGAGAGGTTTAACAATAACCTAAAGGCATACAAAGAAATAGTAAAGAAATGGAATACTAGAAGAGGAAAATTAGCTGAGTGTATGAATTTTTTAATGGAGGAAAGTAAGAAAGAAAATGGGACACGCCTAGTTAGTTATTGATTAAATCATCTATGTCTCTTAAGTCGTCATTAACTCCTTCTATTTCACTACTTATGTTTTCCTTTGCTGCAGATGCCTGTGGCTCGCTGTTGATAACTATTTGATCGATTTTTTTAACTTCCGTAGTTGGCTTTGACTGAGTACAACCAGATAATACAAATACAGATAATAAAACGATTGCCATGATAGCCAGAGTTTTATTCATGAATTTACCCCACAATGTCAATAACTGCAGTCTTAAGCTGAGCTCTTATGTAATCCAATGTATCATTGATATCTTTGACTGAAGCATCATCCAGAGTATCTTTATTCTTAATTGATTGTTTTGTTTCGTCTATTCTAGTAACAATGTCTTTGAAATCCTGCGATACTTTTTTCCATTTCTGATACTTTGCATCATTTGTACCTTGATAATAATTTGCTAATCCTTCTGATTCAGTAGAAAGACGATCGAATTTGATGGATAACTTTTCAAGTTTTATTAGTAGAGTAACTATTTTTTCGGTTGAATCTGAATTGTCTGAAATCTTCTTTTCTTTTGTCTCTTCTTTTGATCCGTCTTGTCCGTTATAATTATCATCCTTGATTTTTTCCGACTGTCCGCCTTCAATAAAATCAACAAATGACTGGAAAGGAACTGCACCAACCAGTACTCTGTCTCCTATGAAAAATGTCGGAGTTCCGCTAACTCCCCTATTCGATCCTTCCTGATAATCTGCTTCGACAATTGCTTTTTTCTCTCCATTTGAAAGACAATTTTTGAAAGTTGCAATATCCAAGCCAATTTCATCGGCGTAGTTATTCAATGAAACTTCATCTAGCTGAGGACTATACTTAAATAAAACATCGTGATATTCTAAGAATTTCCCCTGGTCTCTTGCACACTCGCTGGCTTCTGCCGCTTTTCTTACATAGTCATGAAACGGTAATGGGAAATGTTTGTATTTGATAGTCAGTTTATCCCCATATCTTTGCTTCAGCTGTGGCAGAGTATCATCAAAGAATTTTTTACAGAACGGACATTCAAAATCTCCGAATTCAGTTATTTCAACATCTCCTCCAGCGTATATCGCAACAGGCATAGGAATTTCTTCAGTTTCGGTGGTTGAAACCGATGAAGTTGTTGAAGTACTGCCTGAACTCGTAGTAGCAGTACTAGAAGTTGTTGATGTTTCGGTCGTAGTAGTAACCTGAGTTGTTTCTTGTGTATTTGATGATGTGTTATTGCCAGACCAATTACTGCTGTCAGGATAACTATAGCTTATATTAGAATTTTGGCTTGTAGTTGTACTATTATTAGTCATAGTTACTGTGATCGTACTGGCATTATTAACCGGCTGGGAATTTGAAGGTGTTTCAATTCTAGTATTGTATCCAGTTGATCTACAATAAGCAAGAACACCATTTTCGTATTTACAGAAACCTTTATCAGAAGTACCAGTATCTTCGAAAGAAACTCCTGGGCTCAATGATTGATGTTCTATACTATCCATAACTGCAGTGAAGTAGAATCGTTTGTTATCTGAAACACGACCATCATAAAAATTAGCATTACCGTTTCCACCTGCTGCAAAGACGGCAATAACTGAATTGTCACTTACGCTTTTCATAATGTAAAATAATCTTCTGGAATCTTGTGTCTGCGGAGTTATGACAGGCAAACCTTCGAAATCGTTTGTAGATATTACCAGGCTATCTGTATTTCTTTTCTGAAACGCCAGGGTCCATGGCTGGGAAACTGCAATTTCTGCCCATCGCTTGCCACTGTCTGAATCATATTTAACCTGGCAGAGGTATAATTGGAACGAAGTACCATCTTCTGCAGTAAACCCCCTTATTATGGATGATGACTGCTGACCTTGAATAGTTCCAAGCAGAGTATTATCTGATATCTTATAGATACTCAGATCTTGTGCAATATTTGGAGAAACAACTTGTTTAAGGTTAAGACGATAGTAATCAAATAAATCAAAGTTTTCGCCTTCATGTAAAATAATAGAACCTACGCAAACTGGTTTTTCTTTTATTTCAAAAACTGTTGAACCTGCATTAGCTAAACTAACAAAAAGAAGGATTAAAATAATAATTGAAAATTTGTTTTCCACAATAACTCTTTATGATTAATGAATTAAAAACATTCCTTTATTGGAATTCTTCAAGCTTCTTCCCAATCATATCTGCTTTTGTCCAGGGAAACGAATAGCTTTTTTCATTTTCTTCAAAAAGATGTATTGGTATAAATCTCCAGCCTAGGCGATTTCTTCGCCATGCTACTAGAGAAGTAATACCAGTATTCTCCTGCCAATGCCTCAAACCTTCAAACTGATCTTTTGGGATTTGCAATGAAGTCTTTTCATGTGCTTTTGATTCTATGGCATATTGTGCACCATGTTTGAACAATAGTAAATCTGGAGACAGAGAAGAAACACCGCTGCCTGCGGCACGAATTACCGAATAACCTCTTTCTGAGAAGTATTGAATTAATTCACGTTCTGCGCGAGAGCCTTTTTGGTAAGTTGTCATCCCCTTGACCTCTTGGAAAAGAAATATAAAGTTATCCTAAGATCATCTAGTGATTATTATGAAAGCACTTGTATGTATTTGTTTATTGGCGATGTTTTTGGTTTTAGGATGTGTGCAGACTCCTGCTGAGTCGTTAGACACCAAAGTAGTTATTCAAACTACAAATAAAACGAGTATTCAAGATACGAACGAAACCGTTTCTGATGCTACTGTAGGTAAAGCAATAACTAAATTTGATCTAGTAGAAGATGTTAGTGAAGTTGAAACAGAAGAAACTACTCTGGATTATAATGAAACTAATGAATTAGCAAGAAAGCTGCCAGTCATAAATCGAACAATCATAACTCAAGTACCTTCACCTACAAGATGTGTAGATTCTGATGGCAATAATGCCAGTAGAAGAGGCACAACAAGTATTATGAGTGGAACTAGATTAGTAGAGACTAGAACAGATTATTGCAATGGAAATAGAGTTGTAGAATATGTATGCAGGAATAGTAGTATGATATCAGGATTACTAACGTGTCGTGATGGCTGTTCCGATGGACGTTGTAACCCCGAACCAGCAGTTACATCCACTACAGATTCTGTCGTTGTCTTTGACTCCCCTGGACAAAGACGATTACTAATCATTAATGATCTAAACCCAACAACAGAAACTTTGGCAGGCATAACCGTAACTATAAACAATACTATCGCATCAATAAGAATAGGCCAGACACAATCATTATTAGATTATTCTTCAACGGAAGTACTAGAAACTATGGACTTTGCTTGCGTAGAATCCGGATCATTTGCTATGGTAGATACTATAGATGCAGATGGCTCAAAACGTGTTGTTGATCCGTCTACACTAAGTACTTCTGGTTCAGATAATTCTTATCGTTACTTTACAATACCTAGCAGTTTAACAACACCTTACTGGCTAAGAGTATTGTACGGAGAATGGCTTCCTGCTTCTGGCACTACTGCCGTATGTTTTGACAAGATATCCACGCGTGTAGTAAACTGTGCTGGTGATGGTGTAACTATTAAATATTTTGATATCCCTGTTACAAGCCACCCTAATGGTAAAACAATAGCTCTAAAGATGAGCGGTTTCTTACCAGATGGAACATTTTATGGTGAAACGTACTACTGTGGACTATATGGTGAATAATTTCTTTCTTAAATTCCATCCCCAACTCAGTAATTCTGCAAGTAAATAAAAGACAGAGGTAAAACTTTGATCGACTGTCGCGAAGCGTTGTCACGAGGGCAAAAAAATCGTGACAACATTTGACATTAACTTGATGTCAAAGCGACTGGAATTACGTCTTATAGAATTACAGAAGACTAGCAAGACTTCAGTGCTAAAGTATGTTCGGATTCACTGCAACTAGCTCTAGAAGCACATTTATTAATTTTTTTAAATAAATATTGTAATGAAGTTTGAGATAATCCTTTTCATAACAATTCTATTTTTTGGATGTTGTACATCGACAGATTTGCTAAAACCAACAGACCCGATACAACCACAACCTGATGATCCAATACCGCCACAGCCTGATCCGGAGCCAACTCAAATATGTACAGATTCTGATAATGGAATAGATTACAGTGCTAAAGGAACAGTTACAAGAGGAACTTACACTGCAACAGATTATTGTTCTGCTTCCACCCCCAAAATAGTTTCTGAATATTATTGTAAATCAGATGATACGGTTGGATCAGAAGATTATTCCTGTCCTAATACTTGTTCTGATGGAAAGTGTATTGTGTCTTCAACTCCTGATGAGTCCTGCACCACAGACAGCGGATGCGGGTACAGAAAAAGATGTAATGCAGGAAAATGCGAAAGTGTTCAATGCACTTCTGATTCTCAGTGTACAGGTTGTAGACGATGTTTTAATTATAATTGTGTACATTGTGGCTACGGTGCTAGCGGTTATTGCACCTGTTAAATTATTTTATCTGGACACCTTCGCTAACCACGTTAACATCCAAAATTTTCAAACCTTTTTTCTTCCAGAAGTTTTTAAGTTTTGTTTTGTCCTGCTCACTCCTACATAGTGCGATAATGCTATCCCCGCCACCCGCACCTGGCAATTTACAGACAAAGGCACCATTTTGTTTTGATTCTTCAATTAGTTTAGTGTGCTCATCAGTTTCTATGCCAACTCCTGCGAGTTTACCAAGTTCTTTTGTCAATACTCTCCCTTCCTCAAAAAATTTAACAAATGAATTCAAATCTTCCATTTCTAAAGAATCTATAGCTTCTTCGTTCGCTTCGTTAAGTTTATCCATTATTGATTGATACTCGTTTGGATTATTTTTCTTGAACTCCATAACTTTAGTTACAGAGAAGGTAGTTGACATGGAATCTTTTGGAAAACTTGCTACTAAAAGCTTGAGATTAGGCGGCATGTTTACGCCCATAACATCGTAATCTAACTCAGTTTCAAATAATTTCGCGGGTAAAGTAAGATTTAATTTTTCAGGTGAATATCTGGAATATCCTACTGAGCCAAAGCAGGAAGCTGCAACATCGAAACCACTGCCAATTTTGCCTTGTGATAATGCATGAGCATACTGAGCCAAAGTATGGAGTAAGTCTATATCGGTAATTTTGAATAGTTTAAGTATTGCTGCCACGGTTGCTACAGTAACTGCGGCACTTGAGCCTAAACCGCTTTTCCCGCCTTCAACTGAGAATTGATTGTCACTTTTTGTTGTGATTTCAAAACCTGAAAAACTAATTCGCTTGAACTTGAGATATTCTAGAACAATTTTTATTGCACTAAGAACGAATTTAGCGTTCGGATCGTTTGAATTATTAATTTCATTGATTGTAGTTTCGATTTTCGTCTTGAATTGAGGAATATCAATTAGGATTTTGTCATCTTTTCTTGGTTTGACAGTAGCATGAACATATGCATCTACGGCTAGAACATAGGCAAAATTTGGCCTTTCCAGTACTGAGTAGCCGCCAATTAAAAGTATTTTTCCTGGTGCTGATGCTGTAATCATAAAATCATTTTTTATACAAAGTTTTTAACCACCATTGTTTGAAGAATGGCAAGGTCAATGTTGATAAGAGATATGCACATGAAGGAACCAGAGCATCCAACCATGGATTTGGAGTTTTAATGTTGTAGAAAAGAAAAACTGCAACAAGATAAATTGAAACTCCGATTATTGCTCTCCTTGTTTTGCTGATTTCCCAATTTTTATCTGCTTCTACGCGTGCATTGCGTTCTTTGATTTCTCTAATTTCCTTATTTTGTGCCATTTTTATCACTCGTATATTCCCTGATAGGGTTTAACATTCTTTCCTCTATTGCTGAAACGTATTTGTGATTGCCGATTATATGACCGAACTTAGTTTTTATATCTGTGATGAATTTGTGAAGTTCGGCCGTATTCTCCACGATTATATCAATTTCGATATCCCAGCTACCGATGCACTTATTGATGAATATTACGTTGTTGTGTTCAAGACAGAAATCAAGGAACTTCTTTTCCTTCTCATGAGTCATGCCTCTGAAAGATATTAGAATTTTATAATATTCAAAACCTAGTTTTTTAGCATCAAACCATGCAGTGTAGCCAAGAATAAATTTATTTTCTGTAAGTTTTTTTATTCTATAGGTTATTGCGTCAGGAGTTAATGCTACTGCACTTGCTATTTCAACAGTAGTCGCACGTGAGTTAGTATAAAGCAGAGAGAGAATTTTCATATCAGCTTCGTCCAGATTCTCAGAAGTAGTCATTTTCTCCAGGGGAAATTCTGGATGCCTCTCTCCTTCCAAAGCTCTGCTCCATGATAAATATGTCTGATAGGTTGTTGTAGCTACGCTCTTCTCCACAATACTTTTTCCAAATTTCTCAGTAATAAGATTTATTGCATCTTCCACTTCGGTTTCATCTTTAGCA
>ORJL010450406.1_pt1 | contig 14669 bp, 12 predicted proteins | sample 1779941 | NCBI WGS metagenome assembly ORJL01 (sample SAMEA104232317, study PRJEB22302) | groundwater metagenome | biome: forest; feature: aquifer; material: groundwater | place: USA | collected 2011-08-07 | depth 5.8 m
CCGCACCGGCCGTGAGCGCCGACAGCGCCCGGCTCGGGATCGCGTCCGGGTGGCGGACGGCTGGACTGCCTGGCGACCACGGGCCGGGGGTGGGTCCCTTTATCTGGGCAGGGGTGGGTCACTTCTGGTGAGCGCTATAGGCACGGCAACCCGCTTGTCGCGGAGTCGCTGAAAGCGCGGATCCTCATCTCTCCCATGCACCCATCCAGCGTCCATCCGGTCTACCCGTGCGCAGTGGATCTTCTGGTGACCGAAGTAACGGTGCACCCGCACACCTGCTGGTACGCGCCCCGGGCGAAAACCGCGGGTGAGGGGGTCTGCCCGTCCATGCGGCAGGATGGTCGATACCGGTGGGGGCCCGAGAATCGTTGCCGCGAAGCAGGGCCCGCGCGCAGTAGCAAACCCGAGTGCGACGACAACGCGCTCGGGAGATGCTTGTACTCGCCCCACGAGAAGCTCCGATCCATGGGGGCCAGCGCGTTGCGCGAGCTTGTAGACGTCCATTGCAGATCGGGGGTACTCGTTGGGGATGAGCGCAGCCTCGAGCCAAAGGAGCACCGCCGCCTCAGCCTTGAATGTCGATGATTCCATGCCGTTGTGTCGGTGCACGAGCCATCGGACCAGAGTTTCATCGTTCTCCCCGACCAAGAAAAATGGACTCCCGCACCGGACGTGGACGACACGGCTCTCCGGCCTGCGTTCCAGCAGGCTCCGAATGGGCGGTGGGTGTGGATTGGCGTAAAGAATCCAGTACGATAGAAACTCATTGCGAAAGTCATCGTCAAGACCACCAGATTGCGCGTGCTCAATGATCTCCATGGCCGTACAGATGGCGTTCTGGACCAAGGCTGTTGGGCTATCTGGTGAGAACAGCGTGCCCGGTGGATAGAGGCACAGGACGCCATCTTTCTCGACGTGGGGAATCGGTCCATCCGGACGCATCGCGACCATCGCGATGCGCGGCGGAGTGCGCGGAAAGCTGGCATCCAGGACTAGGTCGAGTTGTTCGACACGAGTCTGGTGGCGAACGTCAATGCGCCACCCGATGTAGGGCCGGCGATTGGCGTAACGACTGAGTTCCGCCACGCCGAGTCGACGGACGCCTGAGTCAAAATCAAACAGCCAATTCTGCACCCCTTCCACGGCAATGGTGAGATGGCGGGATACCCCAGGTCCGCCTGGTCTACGCATACCTACCGCCGCCATCCTTTTTGACGGCGGCACGCGCTTCGGTTGATGTACTAAGGGACTTGAGCAGCCCAGCATCAATCCCCCTCGGCTGGGCGGGTAGCTGTTCAGCACGATCAACAAAGTACTTCGTAAAAAACGCCTTGTCCCAGCAATTGAGGGCAGTCTTCCTGTCGGTGCGCGGTTCCAGGAGCGGCTGCAACCACGCCGTGGCATCGGCAAGCCTGTCGCGCAGGAATCGGGCCGCGGCGTCATCGACACCATCTGTAATGGTCTCGTTCGGTGTTACGGGGTGCTTGACGACCAGATTCGAGTCCAGCCGACCCTTCATCGCGCACATCGTCTCGTAGAGCGCGACGTCCTCGCGCGCAGCATTGGATCGGAAACACTCTGAAACCAGCACCGTGATGCCGAATCCACTCAGGACCTGGTCTTCCCAACTGCGGCGGCTCTTTCCAAATTTCTTCACAAGGCGCGTGATCCGACGGAATTGGCGGCCATTCTCTGTATCAGGACTCTTCTGCTCGTTAACTTCGTCAAACCACGCGGTGACGTCGCGCGCGTCCGAGCGTTTCCAGTCGCTGCTCGCGAGTTCGCAATAATCGGGGATGACGCTGTTCTTGCTGCGGACCACGCGATAGATCGGGAGATCGACGTGATACCCCTCATCGTATAGAACACGCACGCAATTCGTGCGCACCACCGGTGGTGTCTTGAATTTCTTGTCGTCGAGCGAATCCCGAACCATCTGGCGTACGTCAAGAGCCGACATCTCGGCCCCTCGTTCCCCCACGAGGACCTCCTTCTCGAAATACACACCATCGTCGATGTCATAGTCCTTCGTGGGGTGCTGGGTCATCGTCTTCATCGCATAGGAACCCTGGCTTTTGAACTCGCTGAACTTCGGTCGCCCGGCACCCTTGAGTCCGGTTCTCAGGCGGGTGCGGTTCGCGTCTCTGCGCTTGCGCATCTCGCCGCGTTCATCATTCGGAAGCGTGACCTGCTCATCGTGAAACGCAAGTACGTCGGCAGTGCAATCGTGCATCACTAGTTCTCCTTCGTCTGCGAGGTGGATCCTGCCTGCGTGGTTCCTTCCGTAACTCCAGCACCATGGGGTGTGGATGGTATCGAGGTTGTGCCGCGAGATTGCGCGTCCGCAAATAGCGCCTTGATGAACTGACCGTCACGGTCCTTCAAATCCTGGCATCGGCTGTGCGCCATGCTTGCGTCAGAGCGGGCTTGGTTGATAAGAGCATCGATCGCCCCAGCCCGGGTCTCGTCCAGATCCAGGTGCGACATGATCGCGGCGGGCACGCGCTCGCTTGGAAAACGCACAATTTCGCAGGGACGTTTTATGTGCCGAGAGAGCATCCTGGCCATGTGGTCAAAAGCGAATTCCTGGGAATCGATTGCGAGCGGGGCGACGAGCCCACCGAATTTCCACTGAACCAATCCGCGGTGGACATCCGCCTTCTGTACTTGCTCACCTGCCGGTCGAGGGCACGTCCCAAGACAGAAGACCTGAATCTCCTGCTCTGGTGCCGCGATGTTAAGGGCTTCGATAAGCCCGACGAGCACCGGGTTATTGGCCCAGAGTCCGCCGTCCGCAAAGACGAAGTGTCCAGAGGGAGCGTCCGGATGATTGAGAGCAGCTAGGGACCGATAGACTGGCGCCGCGCTCGTTGCGAGGCATACATCCACGAGTCGGTAATGGTCGTCTCGGTGGTTAGAGCCTGGCCAATGAGGGGTCTTGAATACCCAGCTTCGATGCTGCCCCAACTCGACGGCAGTGATCGCGAGCGCGATGCCACGACGGTTGTACACCTCTGCAAGGGTCGTACTTCCGAATCGCTGGTCAAGCGCATGTCGAAGAGCCTCATTTCCCTTGTGATTGGCTCTAGGGCGACGTAAGAGATCTACAAACAGGGAGAAGCCGATTCCCGCTGGCAGCTTGCGAGGAAAAATGTGCTGGCCTTCGGTGCGGAAGAGTTCGACCACGGCGGGAAGCGGCAGGTCAGCCGCAAGAGCACACGCGATGATGCCACCGACGCTCGTCCCCACGATGAGATCGAAGGCCCTTCCCACATCGAGCGCGCCACTTCCGCACTGACGGGCGAACCCGTCAGCGACTGATGCCAAGTACGTCGCCGTGTAGACGCCGCGCATGCCGCCGCCGTCGAGGCTCAAGACGCGGAAGGGCCTGTGGGACATGTATCTGGTTTCAACCACTTCGAGTTCATCTCAAGACGTTGAGGTCAACACGATGATACCCCGAACAGGCCCAGTCCGCAAGTCCCAGTACTCTCTCGAGGCTATCGCGATCGCCCTCCCCAGGGTTGCGTTGACTTCAGCATCGCAACGGGATGGCGGCGCGACTGGTGGACAATCAGGACGAACCGGGGCGGTCCGGCACGACCCCTTGACGGGCCGCATCAGCAGGCAGATAATGGGCCTATCGACGCTCGGAGATCCCCACCGTGCCCGAAAACGCCATGGAACGCCTCCTGGAGCGCCTCAAGCGCATCGAACGCGCGCTTGAGAACGAACCCTGGAGGAAGTCCATGCAGGAGTTGGTGGACGACTTCTCGGAGCGGCTCGAGGAGATCAAGACCTGGCTCGAGCCGCTCCTGGAATGCGATAATCCCCCGCTCCGCTGGGAACCTCTCAAGGTGATGATCACGGAAGGCGGGCCAAGAGGTTTCGAAGCACCCGGCGCGCGACTGTACGGCCCTCCCGGACGATACGTCGAGATCGTCCCGAAGGCCCGTCAAGTCTTCAACGCCACAGGTCGAGCGGATTTCATCTCGCCCAAGGGCCGAGTGGTCTTGGCGAGGTTCGCCCCAGGCGAGTGGTCGTTCATCTGGCCGGTCGGCGACGACGACGAATGGAGATCGGCCAAACTTTCTCCCACCTCCCTGGCGGATGTGTTGCAGGAGATGATGACATGAACGGGACCGCAGTTCTCGACGACCCCAAGCCCAAGCTGCTGTCGCCTTCCGTCCAGGAGAGCCACCCCTTCGACCCGCGTGACGAGGTGCCCGTCACCTCCCCGCAGTCGCGCACCTTCCCCGTCCCAGTCCGCTGGATCAAGATCCTCCTCGATGACGCCGCCTCCCGGGCTGTCACCGCCGGTGCCGACCTTACCCTCGTGTTGCGGAACGCCCCCGGTGAGGAGCGCCGGGTTCATCCGCTCGATTTCTATGCGCTCGATGACAAAGGCGATGTCATCGTCGACAAGGCGATTATCGACTTCGTGGTCAAGAACGCCAAATCACTCCCACCCGATGCCTAGAGGCTCCGACGCTCGTGGGCCGAACGCACTCTTGCCAGAACTGGGACATCTGGTTTGTCCGTTGGTGGCATGAGAACAGCAAGAACCCCGACAATGACCGGAAGGAGCGTCGGGTCGTGTTCATGTTCGAGCAGGGCGAGAAGCTGTTCTTCCTGTATGTCTCGACGGTCTTGAAGGACGAGGAGCGGGTCGTTGTCGATCCCAAAGACCCGGAGTTCCACGATACCGGGTTGTCCGAGCTGAGCTACATCTACCCAGGGACCGTCAAGGAAGTGGATCCGGACGACCTCTTGGGCGAACGGCGAGTCGGTTTTCTTGGGCCAGGGTATCGGCAGAAGGTCATGGACGTGCTGACCGTGCTGAACGCACGTCGCCGCCGGAAGCCCGACCAACCCTAGTTGTCCGCACGCGCTTCGTCGAGCGCGCTTTGCAGGACCCTGCGGAAGTGCAGGTCGTGGTGTTCCAGCCCGGGGGTGCGCCGGCGCCAGGCAGAGCGGGGCTGGCTGAAGGAATGAGGGACCGCACCAGATGACCATGCGAACCGACGCTCCCGATCCCGCCACCTCCCTCGAGGTCCGCGCGCGGCTCGTCGAGGCCCTCGAGCTCGATCTCGTCGGTCCCTGGGCCGGACACTCGCTCGCCGAGGAGCGGCTGCCGGGCAGGGTCAGGCCCTCCAATTGGTATCTGACCGGCTTCCTCATCCCGTCGGGATCTCCGCCCGACAAGAGCGCCGACGCCGACGAGGACGAAGACGTCGGCGAGATCCCCGAGTCGGCGGGCCTCGCAGAGGAGAGCAACGAGGAGCGCAAGGCGGCCAAGAAGGGCTTCTTCCCCTCCTCCATGGGGCTGAGCTTCCTCGTGCCGAAGGCAACGCGCGACCTCGCCGTGCTCGTCCGCTGGGGCGACTACGCACCGGCCGAGATCGCGGGCGCGGACGGCAAGCCTCTGCCCGTCTGGCAGCGACGGCCGCGCGAGGAGACGGTACCCGTCTCCCTCGCCGGCGCGAGCGGCGATCCGGCCATGCACGACGTCTCCGGCTCCGGTGGATTGCAGCTCCACATCGTCGAGCGGCAGATCACGGGGGAGGAGATCGAGGAGCAGATCCCGCCCGGGACGCGCTCGGTCTCGGTCTTCCTCGTGAACCACCGCGCTCCGGTCAAGGAGGAGCCGGACCTGGGCTACGCCTTCCAGCCCGAGATCGAAGTCCGCAGCAAACAACCGTTCGTCCCCCGGCCGGACCTGCGCGGCGCACGGGCCGCGGAGTGGGACGAGCAAGTGGCCGATCTCCACTATGCCGACACGCCCGAGTACGCCACGGGACATGGGGTGTCCGCCGAGTGGGAGATCCACGATGGCGCCTGCCACGTTCTCCGCACCGCCTGGATTCCGAGCGCCGAGGTCGAGAAGACGGCGACCGTGGACATGCCGGGCGTGGAGGTGGGCATGGCGTCGCTCGGCGCGCTCGCCGACGGCTCGGCAGCCGAGGCAGCCCTCCGTCCGCTCGTCGTGCGGTACCGGGAGTGGATCGCGGCGCGTCGCGCGGAGGTCGAATCGCTCGGCGCGACCCGGCGGGCGACCGCCGAGGAGCTGCTGCGCTTCGCTGCGGTCGCCGCCGACCGGATCGAGCGTGGCATCACCGTTCTCGCCCAAGACGCCGACGCCCTTGACGCCTTTCGTGTTGCCAATCGAGCCGTAGCCCGCGCCCTGCGCCGGAGGCTCAAGGTCGAGACCCCGCGCTGGCATGCCTTCCAACTTGCCTTCGTCCTGCTGAACCTGCCAGGTTTGGCAGACCCCCGCGAACCCCATCGCGAGACCGTGGATCTGCTCTTCTTCCCGACCGGCGGCGGCAAGACCGAAGCCTATCTCGGACTCGCCGCCTTCGCCATGGTGCTCCGGCGTTTGCGCCACCCGGGCGAACAGGGACTGGCCGGCGCGGGCGTGAGCGTGATCATGCGGTACACCCTGCGGCTGCTGACCCTGGACCAACTCGGGCGGGCGGCAGGGCTCGTCTGCGCATTGGAAATGGAGCGGGCGGAGAACCAGGGACGCTACGGCGAGTGGCCCTTCGAGATCGGCTTGTGGGTCGGCAAAGCCGCGACGCCCAACATACTCGGCCACAGGGGCGACCAGCGCTCGGACTCGGCGAGGGGCAAGGTGCAGCGGTACAAGTCCGACCCGAAGCGCTGGCCTTCGCCCATTCCGCTGGAGAATTGCCCCTGGTGCGGGGCGCGCTTCGGCCCGGATTCCTTCGCGCTCCTTCCCAGTCACGACCACCCGCGCGAGCTGCGCATCGTGTGCCAGAACTTCGAGTGCGACTTCACGCGCGACCGTGCGCTTCCCATCGTGGCAGTGGACGAGCCGATCTACGAGCGGCTTCCCGCCTTCCTGATCGCGACGATGGACAAGTTCGCGGCGCTGCCTTGGGTCGGCCAGGCGGGGTTGCTGCTCGGTGGAGCCGATCGGCATGACGCGATGGGATTCTACGGGGCCGCGGATCCCGGCCGAGGCAACCGACTGGCCGCGCCACTGCCTCCGCCGGACCTCATCATCCAGGACGAACTGCACCTGATCTCGGGGCCGCTCGGGACGATGGCCGGACTCTACGAGGCCTCGATCGAGGCGCTCTGCGTTCGCTCGGTGAACAGCCATGCGGTGCGGCCCAAGATCGTGGCCTCGACGGCGACCGTACGCCGTGCGCAGGACCAGATCCAGGCGCTCTTCGCGCGGCCGTTGACGCAGATCTTTCCGCCGCCGGGCCCCGACCGAAGGGAGTCCTTCTTCGCGCGGACCGTGCCGCCGGCGGATGTTCCCGCCCGCCTCTACCTGGGCGTCGCGTCCCGAGGCAGGAATCCCAAGGTCATGATGCGCAAAGTGTGGCTGGCGCTCATGGGCGCCGCCGAGCGCGCCTATCGCGGCGCCGGTGGTCACAAGAACCCGCAGAATCCCGCCGACCCGTACATGACGGTGCTCGGCTACTTCAACAGCCTGCGGGAACTGGGCGGAGGACGGCGGATCCTCGAGGAGGAGGTTCAGAACACGATCAAGGGGTACGGGGCGCGCAAGCGGGTTGGAGAAGAACCGGGACTGTTCCGCGACCGCAAGACGTTCTCCGAAGTAGTGGAACTGACGTCCCGCGTGCCGACCGACAAGGTGGCCGAGGCGAGACGCCGGCTCGAGTGTGGATTTCACGAGCCGCATCGGGTGGACTGCGCGATCGCGACGAACATGATCTCGGTCGGTCTCGACATTCCCCGGCTCGGGCTGATGGTCGTCCTCGGCCAGCCCAAGACGCACTCCGAGTACATTCAGGCCACCAGTCGCGTCGGGAGAACGGACGAGCGGCCGGGGTTGGTGGTGACCCTGCTCAACATCCACAAGCCGCGGGACCGCTCCCACTACGAACGCTTCCGGCACTACCACGAAACCTTCTACCGCTCGGTCGAAGTGGGAAGCGTGACGCCCTTCTCGGCACGCGCGCTCGACCGGGGTTTCGCCGGGGCGCTGGTTGCCCTGGCGCGTCACGTCCTGGCCGAGCTGACGCCCCCGCAGGGGGTCGCGCGTATTGCCGAAGTCCGAGCGGAGGTCGAACGCCGGTTGCTCGCGGTCTTTCTCGAGCGCGTGCGCCAGCAGCCGATCACCGACGCGGACGAGCGGGCAGAGCGGCTGCGCAGCGTGCAGAACCGGGTCGTGGACCTGCTCGACTCCTGGTGCAAGGTCTTCGAGGATTACCGGGCCGCGGGGGTCCCGCTGCAGTATCAGAAATACGAGCTGCCGCAAATGCGGCCGCTCTTGCGGGACATGCTGGACCAGAACTTCGAGTCCGAGCACCATCGAAAGTTTCGCGCCAACCGCTCCCTGCGCGATGTCGAGCCCGAGGTGAATCTGTTCCTGAAGGACCTGAGCGGCGTACCGGTGGAGAACCGCACATGAGCCGAAAGGCGCACGGGCAGGTTCGCCGCAGCCAGGTCATCACCACGTATGGGCCGGGTGCTCTCATCGACCTGCCCCAACACTCGGCGATCGTCGGCGGGCTCGACAGTTGGCCCAAGACGGCCGACCTGGAAGAGATCGTGGAGCCCCGGCTCTCGCTCAAGCTGCAGATGATGACGGGCGTCGTCGGTCCCAGGCTCTTCGCGCCGCCGCCGGATTCGAACGATCCCCGAACCCCCGCGATGGGAATCGGCGTGTGGCGCTTCCCCGAGTGGTTCGTCGTGAGGGAGGAAGGAGGAGGGGAGGAACGCGAGCGCTCTCGCCGGCTGGTCCATCGCATAGGTCTGGACGACAAGGGCCGATTCGACGGCCGTCAGGTGGTGGCGACACGATTCGTTCGCGCCTGCCCGAAGGGACACGTGGACGATCTCGACTGGCGCGGCTACGTGCACGGCGTCGAGGACCGTTGCCGACGGCAGCTCTGGCTCGACGAGCGGGGCACCAGCGGCGACCTGGTCGATCTCGTCGTGCGCTGCGAGTGCGCGAGGTGGCGCGGCCTGCACGAGACGGCTGCCTTGGAGATGAACCCGAACCCGCTCGGTACCTGCCGCGGCGCACGGCCCTGGTTGGGAAGGGTCCCGCACGAAGAGTGCAATCTGCCGAGCCGTCTCCTCATCCGCACCGCGTCCAACGCTTATTTCCCGCAGGTCTTCAGCGTGCTCTCCCTCCCCGATCGGGGGTCGGAGGTCGAGGCCGCCGTCATGGAACTCTGGGAGCACTTGCAGATCGTCGAGTCCGCCGCGGAGCTTGCCTTCCTGAAGAAGCGGCCCAAGATCGCGCAGCGGCTGGCCGAGTTCCTTGACGAGGAGGTCCTCGCCGCCATCCACGCCGCCAAGGCCGGCAAGGGGGAGGAGCGGCCGGTGAAACAGGTCGAGCTCGAGGCCCTGCTCGCCGCCCCCGAGGGCTTTGGCGAAGACGTACCCGTCGATCTCGACTTCCACGCGCGCCGAATGCCCGATCGGGCCTGGCGCCGCTCCAAGCGCTGCGACGGCATCGAGGCGGTCATCCAGCTTCACCGTCTGCGCGAGATCCTGGTCTTGACCGGTTTCACGCGCTTCGAGGCGGTGACGCCGGACATCAACGGGGAATACGAGACCGACGTGGAACGGGCCCAGGTCGCGCTGGAGCCACAGTGGTTCCCGGCCGTCGAGAATCGTGGCGAAGGAGTGTTCGTTCAGCTGCGTGCCGAAGGAGTGAAGCGCTGGCTCGGGCGACCGTCGGTGAAGCAGCGGCTGGATGACCTCGCCCATGGTCACGAGCGTTGGATGAAGGATCGCAAGAGCCAACGGCCATTCCCTGGCGGGCCCTACGTGCTCCTGCATACGCTTTCGCACCTCCTCATCCAGTCGCTCTCGATGCGCTGCGGCTATCCGGCCAGTTCCATCCGGGAGCGGATCTACGTGGACGGTGAAGCCGGGCGCTTCGGGATTCTCCTGTACACGGGAAGTCCCGACGCCGAGGGTACGCTGGGTGGCCTGGTTCAGCAGGCGCGGCACCTCGACGATCACGTTGCGCTCGCGTTGCGGATGGGTGCGTTGTGCTCGAACGATCCGATCTGCGCGCACCACGCGCCGGGCAAGAGCATGGAGGAGCGCTGGCTGCACGGTGCGGCCTGCCACGGCTGCGCGCTGGTGGCGGAGCCCTCCTGCGAGATGCGCAACGACTATCTCGATCGCGCGCTCGTCGTGCCGGTTCTGGGCGTCCCCGATGCCGCCTACTTCCCGGCGATCTCATGATCGCGGCCCTACTCGATCTCCCGGAGCATCTGCGCGGGCGCCTGGCAAGCGCGCTTGGTGCGGGGCTGCTCGCTCCGCCGTACTCAGGAACTTCGCTGCATTCCGTGCTGGGGATTCGAGAGGGAGCCGAGGGGGTGGTTGAGGCCTTGCTCGATCTCCAGCGACTGGGGATCTCCGGGCCGGCTGCGGCCGCCTGGATCCGAACCGTCGAGGAAGCCGCAGGCCGGACTCCCCGGCCGGACCTCGTGTGGTCGGGCCCCGAGGTGCCGGGCGTGCACGCCCGCGACACTCGTCGCGTCTACGAGGAATTGCTGGGCTCCGCGGAGCGCTCGGTCTGGGCGAGCACCTATGCTTTCTTCGACGGCCCGAGGGCGTTCGACGTTCTGGCACGACGCATGGATGCGCGGCCCGAGCTTCGCGTCCGGCTGCTGCTGAACATCCAGCGCAGGAGGGGCGATGCGACCGCGGCGGAACAGCTCGTGCGAAAGTTCGCGGATCGGTTCTGGTCAACGGACTGGCCCGGATCTTCGAGGCCAAGCGTGTACTACGACCCGCGTGCGCTCGAGATAGACGGGCCCACGGGAGTGTTGCACGCCAAGGCGGTGGTCACCGATGACGAGGCGGTTTTCGTGACCTCGGCGAACCTGACGGAGGCCGCTCTCGACCGCAACATCGAGCTGGGGTTGCTCGTTCGCGACCGCGCGCTGGCCGCGAGCGTGTCGAGCCATTTCCGGGCGTTGATTGATCGGAAGCTGCTGCTGCCATTGCCGATGGCGTGACGAGCCCGCTGGAGCTTCACCTTAGACCTGTGCGGAGGTCTCGACGGACGCAGACGTGGACCCGCGGGCCGCCAAGCGCCGGGTCCTCGCCGTCGGGCCCACTCGCCGGAAGTCCTGAAGCCGCCGGTCGATGACGGGCCCCCCACGCGCGCAGCTGGGCCCAAGTCGCAGACCGGGAGATCGGGTACGCCATCGACCCGAGCGGGTGGCCGGAGCGGGAAGCGTTCGACCGCCGAGAGATCACCGGCCGGCCGGCTCGAACGGCCCGGCCAGTCGCGCGCCCTTTGCGCGCGACGGCCGGCACCCGGCAAGGGTGCCACCACCCCTGCTCCCGCCGGATACGCCGCTGCTGCACCCTTTCGCGTACCAGCGTGTTTATCATGTGCAGCTCGGTTTATCCTTGTGCAGGTGTTTTCTTATAAAGCGCAGGCGAATTCCAAGAAGAACTTGCCGGTCAACTCGAAGCACCGTCGCGTCCACTCGATGTGCAGCCCGGATTCTCGTCGGTTCGGTGCTCCGCTTCGATGTGCAGCTCGGTGAATTGGTAGATCAAGGCGCTCCTTCGATGTGACGGCTTCGCATCATGAAGCACCGGTGATCCCACTGGATGTGACGACGCGGCGATTCGAAGCTCGCGTTGGTTTATCTTTGTGCCGGAGCAGCACCACGTCGTGACGTGATCCGCGGGGAAGATTGCGGCGGGTGCAGCATGCGGCGGGGTTTCCATCCGCGTGCCGTGCTCCGCGTTCATCGCGCCGCTGCTCCGGCTTTTCGTGCACGCCCTGCACTTCGTAAAACCGCTCTGCACTGGATAAAACCCGCGTGTTCTTGAATCAACCAGGCTGCGATTCATGAGGAATCGCCTGCACATCGAGTGGCCGCTTCAGCACATCGTGGGGCAAGCCTGCACTTGATTGCTCCAGCCCGTCACAAGCTGCACCCGACCGGCTCATCGAAGATCCATCTGCGCACATCTTGTGTACCGGCGGTTCAACGTCCAGCATCCCCGGCACATGATCGCACCAGGCGCGGCTTAAAAACCCGCCTCGGTTCATCGAAGCGAAACCTCGGCACATCGTAAATCCCGCCGGCACGTCGTTGGCCGCCCCGGCACATCGCAGCGCAACACCTGCACATCCAGGCGCCAGTCGGATCCAATCAACGCACGGTCGCCACAGCGTGAATCTGAGCGAACATGCTTCCTCTCGACGGCGCGCATCGCCTTCGGTCGCTCCAGCGCGGGACAAAGCCGCATGACTACATTATACATGCGACTTCTCCCACGGGGTGCCCATCAGGGGGGGGGAGCCCCTCCTGCTTCCCCGTTCCCTCTCGGTGGGCCCATTTTACTTTCCCATTGACCGACCAGTACGAGGATCACCATCCGCTTCGATCGGCCGCGTTTCGAAACGAAACATGTTACGATTCGAAACGCCATTGAGCCACCAACGTAGCTGCACAGATTATGTTCAACTACATATACACGCTAATCTTGCGCTTATAAATCACGACTAATAGTGTGGCACGATGATTGCTATTATAACCTCTTGTCCGACCCAGTGACGCACGCATTCGGAGGAGCGAGAGATGGCGACGCACGACAGGTTCGAAGACCTTTCCACACCGGAGTTGTTCCGGATCGTGGGCTCAGCACCGAAGGCCGAGGAAGCCGCTCTCGCCTACCTGGAACGGGTCCAACGGCGGCTCGGCGGATACGTCAGGAACCGCTTGGGCCGGCGGTCGGCCGATCTGCCCGACGCCGGGCAGACGATCTTCCTGCACAGTTGGGAACATCGACCGGTCGCGCCGACCGAGCCGAAGGAGTTCGAGGGTTGGCTGTTCTCGATCGCCCGGGCGGTGTGCGTCGATGCGACCCGACTCCGCCGGCCCGTGAGCGGGCTGTCCGAGTGCGTCCGCGCTTTCTCCGGCCCGGGTCCGCACACCACCGTGCGCAAGAAAGAGGAGAGCTCTCTGTTGCGCCAGGCGCTCGGGCAATTGCCGGAGGAACACGCCGAGCTCCTGAAACAGCATCACGTCGAGGGCGTGTCGACCGAGGAACTGGCCAAGCAGCGTGGCGAGGCTACCCGCACCATCCGCAAGAAGTTGACCGCGGCACGCTCGCTGGCGCGCCTCGCCTTGAAGAAGGTGGGCATCACAGACGCGGCCTGACCGGGAGCCTCGACCCGGTCGGCGCCCCCCCGCCGCGCCACACGCCACGCCGACCGGCATCGGCCACGTTCCCCCGGTTCCCCCGCAGGTCCCCGCCCCGATTCGCCGTGCATCTCCCCTCGGCTCCTCCGCCCTCATTCGCCGTGTATCTCCCTCCACGTGGCGACCTCACTGCGGAAGCGCCGGATCTCACTGGGCCGTCCCTCCCCTCCGTCGAAGGCGGCCTTGAAGCGGGCCGAGTCACCTCGATGTCGCGGTTATTTCTTTCTTGGTTCAGATTCTCGGGCCGCAATCGAGCCCTCGAACGATTACCAGGGTGAGGCTCGCGCAGATACGGCCGCCTTGTTGGCGACCCGCGAGCACGCACGCCGGCCGGCTTCGCGGCGTGCGCAGCCCCCGAGGAGCCGTTTGGAGGATGCCGCAATGCGTCCCACCAGACTCAATCCCAAGCGTGTGGTGTCTCGCGCCCGCACGCAGGTCCAGGGGTTCCTGGACCTCCCAGAGCTCGAGAAGGGGATGTCCTGCCCCCCGGTGCAGGTCAAGTCGACCTTGGACAAGGTCTTCCAGTGCGAGCTCGCGCAAGAGCAGCTCAAGAAAGCGCTGAAGGGGGCAACCATGGCCCTCCAGCAGGCGCTGACGGAGCTGCAAGGGCAGGTCGGCGCCAACATCGGCGTCGCCGGCATGCTCTACGGCGCGGGCTCGGCCCAGCTCATCCGGCTCGGCGGCAACCCGCGGCGCAACGGCCGGCGGGTTGTTGCCGGCCCGACCCCCCCCACGGTCTCGTGACCGGCCACGCAACTCGGTTCATGAACGGGCGCCCACGGGGGAAACCCACGGGGCGCCCGTTCTCATTTTCGGCCCAGCCGGCGGAAAGGGGCCGGGCTTCAAACCCATCGCGTCCAGAGATCGCCTGAGCCCCGCCGGCTGCTGAGCGCTCGACGTCGGCGGGGGCGGGGGTCCCCTCGGGGGCCCATCCCCCCCCCCCCCCCCTGCTCGCCCCCCCCCCCCAGCCGCCATACGATCGGCGGCGCGGTCCGGTCGGCCGCGCCGGCCTGCGCGTCGTGCGAGCCCTGCGGCCTCACGCCCCGCGGAACCGATCCGCGCCACACGCGCTGGCGGCTTCGACGAATGCGAACGTCACTTGCCCGTCGTCGTGCATGAGCTTCTGGTCGAGCTTGAGCGCCGCGGTCCGCGGCACGCCGCCGCCGTCGAGTTTGACCACGAGGCCGGTGAGCGCCGGACGCAGCATGAAGGCGTCGCCGATCGGCGATGCCGCTGGCCGGCCTGGAGATGCCCGTCTACCTGCCCCCGCCCGATCCGATGCCCTACTTGCGGCGCACCCGCGAACGGCTGGCGGAAACCTTCGGCGTCCAAGCGGAAGCCCTCGCGCTCGCCGGGACTCCCGCCGCGGAGATCGTGCGCTGGGCGACCGATCGGAACGCCGACCTGGTATGCCTGACCACGCACGGCCGCACCGGTCTTGCGCGCGCCTTCCTGGGCAGCGTCGCGGAGCAG
>ORJL010948988.1_pt1 | contig 14659 bp, 12 predicted proteins | sample 1779941 | NCBI WGS metagenome assembly ORJL01 (sample SAMEA104232317, study PRJEB22302) | groundwater metagenome | biome: forest; feature: aquifer; material: groundwater | place: USA | collected 2011-08-07 | depth 5.8 m
AATTGGTCGGCACCGATTTCTCCAATTACTTCACCGAACCGGACAAGGCTCGCGAGGGCTACCAGCAGGTCTTCGCCAAGGGCTTCGTCACCGACTATCCCCTCACGCTCCGGCACCGCGACGGCCGGTTGATCGACGTGCTCTACAACGCCTCGGTCTACAAGAACCCGCAGGGGACCGTGCTCGGGGTGTTCGCCGCGGCGCGCGACATCACCGGGTTAAAGCAGGCTTCCCAATACGCCCGCAGCCTGATCGAGGCGAGTCTGGACCCGCTGGTGACCATCAGCGCGGAAGGCAAGATCACCGACGTGAACGAGGGCAGCATCAAGGTGACGGGGGTGCGCCGCGAGGAACTGATCGGCACGGACTTCTCCAATTACTTCACCGAGCCGGACAAGGCCCGTGTGGGCTACCAGCAGGTCTTCGCCAAGGGCTTCGTCACCGACTATCCGCTCACGATCCGGCACAAGGACGGCAGATTGACCGATGTCTTGTACAACGCCTCGGTGTACAAGGACGTGACCGGAAACGTTCTCGGGGTCTTTGCCGCGGCGCGCGACGTCACCGAATCCAAGCGCGTCATGCGCGAGTTCACCGAGACGAAGAACTTCCTGGACAACATTCTGCAGAGCTCGACCAAGTACTCCATCATCGGAAAAGATCTCAACCACCACATCCTCTCCTGGAACGAGGGGGCGCTGCGAAACTACGGCTATCGAGCCGAACAGATAATCGGCCAGGATTCGGTCATTCTTCATACGCCAGAGGACATAAAGTCGGGGGCCGTCGAAGAAATGCTGGCGACCGCCCGTGAGAAAGGATTTGCCGAAGGTGAGTTCCAGCGCGTCCGCAAGGATGGTTCCCGTTTTACGGCAAGCGTTGTGGTCACGCGGCGCAACGACGCTTCGGGACGGCCCATCGGTTATCTGCTCATGAGCAACGACATCTCGGAAAAGAAACTGGCGGAAGAACAACTGCGTTTCGCCTCCCAATACGCCCGCAGTCTGATCGAGGCGAGTCTGGACCCGCTGGTGACCATCAGCCCGGAAGGCAAGATCACCGACGTGAACGAGGGCAGCATCAAGGTGACGGGGGTGCGCCGCGAGGAGCTGATCGGCACGGACTTCTCCAATTACTTCACCGAGCCGGACAAGGCCCGCGAGGGCTACCAGCAGGTCTTCGCCAAGGGCTTTGTCACCGACTACCCGCTGACGATTCGGCACAAGGACGGGAGATTGACCGATGTCCTGTACAACGCCTCGGTGTACAAGGACGCGGGCGGCAACGTGCTGGGCGTGTTCGCCGCGGCGCGCGACGTGACGGCGCAAAAGCGGGCATCTCAATACGCCCGCAGTCTGATCGAGGCGAGTCTGGACCCGCTGGTGACCATCAGCCCCGACGGCAAGATCACCGACGTCAACGCGGCCACGGTCAAGGTCACCGGCGTCGAACCGGAAAAATTGGTCGGCACCGATTTCTCCAATTACTTCACCGAACCGGACAAAGCTCGCGAGGGCTACCAGCAGGTCTTCGCCAAGGGCTTCGTCACCGACTATCCCCTCACGATCCGGCACCGGGACGGCCGGTTGATCGACGTGCTCTACAACGCCTCGGTCTACAAGAACCCGCAGGGGACCGTGCTCGGGGTGTTCGCGGCGGCGCGGGACATCACCGTGCAGAAGCGCGCGGAGGCGATGGTCGCCGCGCAACGGACCAAAGAAGCGGAACGTCTGGCGGAGATGGAGCGGCTCGCGGAACTGGAGCGATTCCAGAAACTCACCGTGGGGCGCGAATTGAAAATGATCGAGCTCAAGAAAGAGATCGAGGAGTTGAAAAAACGGCTGCCTGAAGAAGCGCCAAGGTGAGCGTGGTGAGCCGCGCCATGAATTTTGTCGAAGATGACGGGGAACAATTCGCGGATGTCGGCGACTTGCGGCGCGCCATGCTCAATATCCTCGAGGATTTCACCGAGGAAAAGGAGCGGCTCCAGGAACTCCAGAGTGCGAGCTTGAACATCCTGGAGGACTTCGCCGAGGAAAGAAAGCGGCTTGCGCGCGTGCAGCGCGCGACGCTGAATATCCTCGAGGATTTCACCGCGGAAAAGCACCGGCTCGAAGAGCTCCGGCGCGCGGCCTTGAACATACTGGAGGACTTCGGCGATGAAAAAAACAGGCTTGCGGGCGTGCAGCGCGCGACGCTGAACATCCTCGATGATTTCACCGAGGAAAAGCAACGGCTCGAAGAACTCCGGCGTGCGAGCTTGAACATACTGGAGGACTTCGGCGATGAACGAAACAGGCTTGCGGGCGTGCAGCGCGCGACGTTGAATATCCTCGAGGATTTTGGCACGGAGAAGGAGCAAATGCACCAGGTGCAGCGAGCCACGTTGAACCTCCTGGAGGACTTCGATGCGGAAAAGACGAAGGTCGCGCGGACCAATCGGCAGCTCGAAGCCAGTAACCAGGAGCTGGATAGTTTCTGCTACACCGTGTCGCACGACCTGCGCGCCCCGGTGCGGGGGACGAATGGGTTTTCGCGCATCCTGCTGGAGAAGTACGCATCGAACATGGAGGGCGATGGACTGCACTGTCTGCATATGATCCGCGACAACTCCCTGCGGATGGGGCAGCTTATCGACGACCTGCTGGCTTTTTCGCGCTTGAGCCAGTCGCCGCTGGTGAAAGAACCGGTTCGGCAGGAAGCGCTGGTGCAGGCCGCGCTGGCGACCTTGGAGGCCGAACGCAAAGGCCGGCAGATCGATCTTGCCGTCGGCGAGCTTACCGCGGCCAAGGCCGATCCGCGCCTCTTGAAGCAGGTGTGGGTCAATCTCATCGCCAACGCGCTCAAATATACGCGCGGCCGGGACAAGGCCGTGATCCGCATCGGTTCGGAAACCAAGAACGGCGTTCCCGTGTACTTCGTCCAGGACAACGGGGTCGGGTTCGACATGCGCTATGCGCACAAGCTTTTCGGGGTATTCCAGCGGCTGCACCGGGCCGAGGACTACGAAGGCACCGGAGTGGGACTAGCCATCGTCCAGCGCATCATCGGCCGCCACGGCGGACGCATCTGGGCGCAGGCAGTCAAAAACGAGGGCGCAACCTTTTATTTCACGTTACAAGAGGCGGGGGACCATGCTGAGCAATGAAGTCGAGATTCTTGTGGTCGAGGATAACCCGTCGGACCTGGAGCTGACGCTGCGGGCGCTCAAGGAACACAACCTGTGCAACCACATCCAGGTTGCCCGTGACGGCGAGGAAGCGCTGGATTTCATTTTCTGTCGCGACAAATTCGCGGGCAAGCACCCCGATGAGATCCCCAGGGTCATCCTGCTCGATCTCAAGCTGCCGCTCATCGACGGCCTGGAGGTGCTGCGGCAGGTTCGCGCCGATCCGCGCACCCGTCATATTCCCGTCGTGGTACTGACCGCCTCCACCGAGGAGCGCGACGTGGTGGACAGCTACACCCTCGGCGTTAACAGTTACATCACCAAACCGGTGGATTTCGATCAGTTCAGGGAAGCCATGCGGACGATCGGTATGTACTGGTTGCTCCTCAATCGTCCTCCTTGCCCTCAACCCTGAGCATGGAGCCCTCGGCGGCACCGTTAGCGAGTGCCGCAAAAAGATTGCGCGTTCTGATCCTGGAGGACTCGGCGAGAGACGCGGAACTGATCGTCCGGGAACTGCGCAACTTCGGCTACGATCCTAACTGGTCCCGGGTCGATACCGAAGAGGATTATCGTTCGCAGGTAACTGCTGATCTCGGCCTCATCATCGCCGATTACGCCCTGCCGCAGTTCGACGCTCTCAGTGCGTTGGCGATTGTGCAAGAGCAGGGTCTCTCCACGCCTTTCATCATCGTGAGCGGAACCATCAGCCAGGAAACGGCGGTTAGCGCAATGAAACAAGGTGCTGCTGACTTTGTTCTCAAGGATCGATTGGCACGGTTGGGTCCTGCGGTGGCCAACGCGCTGCGACAACGGCAACTGCGCGACGAGAAGGGTCGGGTCGAACAAACGCTGATAAGAAACGAGGCACGATTCCGGCGGCTCGTCACGCGCATGTCGGCGCTCGTGGTCGAACTCGACCAACGGGGAACGATCTTGTTCGTGAACGAGACCGTGAGCGCGGTCACCGGATTTACGCCCGATGAAATTCTCAGCCGGAATGCGTTTGAGCTGTTTTTTCCAGGCGAGAACCGTGCTCAACTTGCCCCGGCGCTCGAGCTCCTGTCGCGCGGGGAGGATCTGCGCAACTATGTAACGCGATGCCGGACCAAAGCCGGCGAGTGGATTTCCATCGAGTGGAATTCAGCCAATGAGTATCGCGTCGACGGCCGCCTGCAGAAGATCATTGCCTTTGGCATGAACATAAGCGAGCGCAAAAAGCTGGAGGAACAACGGGAGGCGGATGTGCGGCGCCTGGCGGAATTGTCGCGCCGCGTCGTCGCGGTGCAGGAGGCGGAGCGGCGACGCCTCGCTGCGGAGTTGCACGACCGGACCAGTCCGAACCTCTCGGCCGCCGCGCTCATCCTCGGCACGATTGCCGCGGACTTGCCGCCACAGGTACCCGGCGGGCTCGAATCCCGATTGGCTGACACCAGCGCGCTTCTCGGAGACACCATCGCCGGCATCCGCGATGTTTGCGCTGAACTGCGTCCGGCCACACTCGATTACGCCGGCTTGCCTGAGGCCCTGCGCGAGTACGCAGGGCAGTTGTCGCAACGCACCGGAATCGCCGTCAACGTATCGAGCGGAAGCCCCAAGGCGCGGCTGAACCCTGATTCCGAATCGATGTTGTTCCGCATTGCCCAGGAAGCGCTCACGAACTGCGCCAAGCATGCGCAGGCGAGCGCGGTCACAATTGAACTGAGATTCAGCAATGCGCAAGCCGTGCTGACGATTTCGGATAACGGCACAGGATTTGATCCAGAAGTACTCGGGCAGCCCGGATCCAGACCCGGCCTGGGACTGCTCACCATGCGGGAAAGAGTCGAATTCGCCGGCGGTAAGTTCAGCCTGGAGTCTGCCCCCGGAAAGGGTACGCGAATCCAAGTGGCAATCTAGGCTCTCTCCAATAACAAAGAGTTCCTCATCCACGCCAAGCGGCCGGGCAGCTTCCTTGATCGACCAGCCCATCCCCCGGCGCTTGGCGAGAAGGTGCTCAGGAATGCTCTTTGGCTCCGGGACGGGGTCGTAGCCCAAGAACCGTAGAATGGCGGGCATGGACTCAATCGACCCGCCGCGAGCACGATTGTGCGCTCGCCTGCTACAAACTCACGCGCACTTTCAGCGATCAGCCGCGCGTCATCGTTCAACGATACGTCTTTCTATTTTGCCTCCGCTTTCTTTACACTGCGACGCGCCGAGGGCAGTCCCAGCCCTCGCTTCGCCACCTGATCGCGCATGATTTGCACGCTGCCGTGATTGATCCCTGATTGGAACGAACCCATCACGTTGTGCGCAAACACGCCCTTTTCGATCGCATAGGGAGAACTGCTCAGCAGACTGCCGTACTGTCCGAGCATCTGCGTGATCGCCTCGGTGGTTTTCACGCCGTGCTCCGGCGCCCACACTTTCTCGGCCGAACCCTCGTAAGTGAAGTTGCCGCCGTGCTCCACGATCGACATGCTGCGCATGGTCATCAGCCGGCACACCTGCGCCTCGATCCACAGCTCCGCGATCTTGTCGCGGATCGCCGGGTCCTTGCCCGGGGCAAAATCGCCCAAGCTATTGGTCTTCACCCAGTTCACGATGTCTTCGTCGCGGTGCACCGAGATCAGGTAGCGCCAAGCCCCCACGCGGTCGAGGTTCAGGCCCATCGAGCCCACGCGCCAGCCCTTGTTCTCTTCGCCCAGGAGGCAGGACTTGTGCACGCGCACGTCATCGAAGAAGGTCTCGTTGGTGCGCGATTCGCCGTAAGTCGTGCCAGGCGGCGCTTTGGGATTGTTCTGGATCGACCACAGCGGGCGCACCGTGATTCCCGGGGTATCCATCGGGAAGAGAAAGATCGAGATGCCGTCGTGCTTGGGCACATCCCGATTTGTGCGCGCCATCAGATAAATGTGCGTGCATGTATGCGCTCCCGTCGTGTACATCTTCTGCCCGTTGATCACGTAGTAGTCGCCGTCGCGCACCGCGGCGCAGCGCAGGCTCGCCAAGTCCGCCCCCACCTGCGGCTCGGTGAAACCCTGCGCGAAAGAAACTTCCTGATTGATCAGGCGCGGAAGGTAGTAACGCTTCTGCTCCTCGGTGCCCGCGGCCAGAATCGCCGGCGCACCGCTGCCGCCCATGCCGATGTTGATCCCGACTCTCACAAATTCCTCTTCGACGATGTACTGGCTCAGGCGATTGCCACTCTGCCCGCCGTATTCCTTCGGATAGGCAATGCCGAGCCACCCCCGTTCGTGGATCTTCTTGTGCAATGCAGTCATCTTCGGCCCCCGGCCGCGCGCGCCTGCCGCACTTTGGTGCTCCATCTCCTCGATCACATCGTCGGTCACATTCTCTTTGATGAACTGCATAACCTCGCGCCGCAGCGCTTCTTGCTCCTCTGTATATGCAAAATACATGGCCTTCCCTCCAATAGTCCTAAACACAAATTCGTGACCGCGCACCTTTAGGCGCTACCTAACCGCTCCTTATAATCTTGTTCCCACGCGCAACTACCTTGGTCAATATCGTCAATATGCGACGAATTAATTGTCTCGCGACGCCGATCCGCTATTTTCCGCCCATTTGCGGCTCTAGCCAAGCGTTTGACGAGGTTTTGCCCTGATCACTCCAATCGCGCACTCCGGCCAATCTGCCTCGCGCAAACAAACCGGCCCATTGCCCGGCACTTGGCGGGTAGGCGCTCGGCAATGCTCTTCGGCTCCGGAAAGGGGTCGTAGCCCGAGAACCGTACAATGACGTGCATGGACTCAGTCGGCGGCTCGGTCTGGCTTTTTCCCCAACGCGGGACGCTTTGGGGAGTTACACCAAGCCACTCTCCGGCCTCCTTCTGACCTAGATCGAGCATGGGCCGCCGCTTCCGGACGCGCTCTCCCACGGTCTGGGGATGAAAATCGGTTTCCTTTGGTTTCAACGCGTTAAATCGACTAGGGGCGATTTGCACGAGAGCAACGCAACCCTGCATGTGCGGCTATCTCGGGCACCACAACGGACGCGGTCACTGCACGCCTGATCAGGTGCTGCGCTACCGCGCAAAGATTTCCGGACCGCTACTGGATCGCATCGATATTCATATCGAAGTGCCTGCCGTACTACCGCAAGACCTAGCGCGCGTGAGTAGCGGCGAATCATCCAGCGTGGTGCGCGAGCGCGTGGCACAGGCGCGCGCCGCGATGATCACGCGTCAAGGAAAAGACAACGCGCGCCTTGCGCCGCGCGAGATCGACCGTCACTGCGCACCCGATGCAAGAGGCGCGACGTTGCTGGCGCAGGCGATCAGCAGGTTGGGATTATCAGCGCGCGCGTATCATCGCATACTCAAGGTTGCGCGCACGATTGCGGATCTTGCGCGCGCGCAGTGCGTCTCCGACGCGCATGTAGCGGAAGCGATTAAGTACCGGAGATTTGATCGCGCGTAAGACAGGAATGACCGGAAAGGCCGATAGTACGAACTGGGCCAGAGTTCCCCTAAAAAGCACCGAATCATCCCGCCACGGTTTTACTATCGTCCGTCTTGTGTGCTGCTGGGGCTCGCTATCCGGCTCGTTCGCGCCGAGACTATCGCGTCAAGAGAATTGGAAGTGCCGAGCGGAAAGTTTCGCGTGTTCTACTCAGGTCCTCCGTGGTCTTATGGGAATACCCAGCCAGACTATTACACCGAGCAGCGCGACCACTATCTGGTAATGAGTATGTACGATCTTTGCACTATGCCGGCAAGAAACATCGTGGCAGATGACGCCGTGATTTTCCTATGGGCGACCAACTCAATTCTCGAACATAGTTTTAGGCTGATTAACGCCTCGGGCGTACGTATGCGGCCGCACAGACTTTCCTGCAGGGCGCAGTCATAATCATCGCAACGGTGGAAGGCTATCTACTGTCGGGTATGCGCGGCAATAGCCTTCGGTTAACCAATTTCCCCATATGCTAGTTTTCGTCGCGGGCATCACGGTGACGCTGCTCTGTGCCGTGAGAAATGCGACCGGCACCGATGGTGCTCTAGTCGAAAGGAAATCCAAATGAACTGGGATCGTATCGAAGGCAGTTGGAAACAAAGCAAAGAAGAAATGAAAACGATATTCACCGGATTAAGAAAGATCAGGAGGTTTGAGAGGCTGCAACTACCTTTCCTCAAGTCCGTCGCCGATTTCGATATCGTCATCGATATCGGATATGCGAAAGAGCGGGAGCAACCGCTAACGCTGAAACAGCTCTTGCTGCTGAATATCAGTTCGCGCGCGACGGTACGCCGCAAATTAGCCAGGCTTATTGAGCAAGGAATCGTAATCCGGCGCAAACATGCGAACGATCATCGTGCCAGCCTCCTGATCATTTCTCCTTCCAGTGTCAAACTACTACGCAAGTATGGCGGCACACTTACAGCCATTTCGGCGTTGCATTTCACATAAGCTGCAGATAGTCTGTCCGCCGGAACGGGCTGAGCGGCCTCCCGAAAACATTGCCATCGCTTAAGTGAGATTTCGGCAAGATGGCAATTCCAGGAAAGGAGAATTTTGCCGTGGAGTGGGCATGCTTCGGGTTTATTCCCATCGTTCTGAATGCTCCACATCTCGAACCCCTAGCCTGCACTAGCCTGATAATGTATACGTCAGCGACCGCGCTCAACCGCAATGGTCGATAGCCCACATACGTAGCGTCCCTCTCGACCGCAACGTTAGGCTGCGGTGAAACCACTCTTGGTCAAACGATACGATTTGCCACCGGGGAGTAACTCAAGCCATCCGTTCTCAACGGCAAATTGCAAGCCTGCGTTGAAATCCTTTGGGCGGTAGTCTCTCTGTAGCCAAAGGTAAGAAAATTGTTGCGGCGCAGAATGTCACCCGCAAGCAAACCAAAGTGGCAAACAAAAATGGCCAGAATCTCGCTTGCACATTGCTCTGGTGTCGGTAATGTTGCCATTCGAGCCTCAAATTCAAGCTTGTAACGAGCACTTGCTCCCGGTGCCGTCGATGGGCTCCGTCGCTACATCTGGTCGGTCCTGAACAGGGATCCGTTGGAAGACGGAAATGTGCAATTGGTTCCAGCGGGATAAGCGATGGACTGCAGCGGTGCGACTGCCAAACTCACGCACCGTCGTGCATGTCCTCGATAATTTTATAACACGAGCACGCGGCGGCTTTCAGGCCTTTGCGATCGAGAATCGTGATATTGCCGTGGCTGTAGCTGATCAGCTTATCTCGCTGCAGCGTGCCTGCGGCCATGGTGATCCCGACGCGCCGCACACCCAGCATGTGCGAAAGGAATTCCTGGGTGAGCCGGAATGGGCTTGATTGTTTGCGGTCATGGGTCATCAGCAGCCAGCGGGCCAGGCGCGCTTCCACGTCGTGAAAACGGTGGCATGCGGCCGTTTGGGTGATCTGCGTCATCAAACTGTAGGTGTAATGATAGAGTTCTCGCTGTAGTGCCTGGCTTTGCCTGAGTTTCTTGAGAAAGGGCTTCGCTTTCATGCGCATGGCCATTCCGGTTCCCTGCACCAGAGCGCGCACCGGGGAAATGGGGATCTCAAACGCGAGAGGAAAGCCGACCATGCCTTCGTGGCCGACCAAGCCGACCCCGAGGGTTTGGTGCTGATCCACCAGCGTCAGCAGAGAAACAACGGAGTCATAGGGAAAGTAGACGTACTTGATCTGCTCCCCGGACTCGTTCAGCACCTCGCCGTAAGTCAGCTCAACCCGCTTCAAGTCGTCGATCAAGTACTGACACTCTTTGCGCGGCAGGGCGGCCAGCAGGCTGTTTGCTACAGGTACTCGATTCACGATCTGCATAGCGACCTCCGGGTTTGTCGCGTTCCAATGAGAAGCTCCATTGGGAAATACGACAGGCGGCACAGGGCAAGCCCGTCCATATTCGGCATTAGGACGCCGGAGACGATGGTATCGGGCGGATCAGGCCGCGCGGCGTCCAGCACTCCAGACCGGCGCCCGCAACCGTCACCCGGTAGCCGTTAACCTTGAGCAGCATCTTGAGGAGATTTCGGTTCTCCTCGTGGTACTCGACGATCAACACGTGAGTCATGAGACTCCTTCCCGCCGTAGGCCCACGTGGCTATGACACGTGGGCCTACGGATACGTGCCAAAGAGAATACGCCAATTTCGTAGTTAGGTGCCAAAGTGAGCACTAATATTCAACGCTCTTTTTTGTACTCTATCGGCTCCCCCGATCTCGCCTTGGGAGTGGCGCAGGGAAAAAACAAGTGTCCCCTTGAGCTGAACGCTGCAGGCTTTTTGATAGCACTAGATAGCCGTAGGCGATTAAGCTGCAATGGACCTATGCCCTTGGCGGGAAGCGGTCATTTTTGCAACAGATTCCAGCGCACTCCCATGGATTGGTCGACTTCGCCTTCTGGCAGATCAAGGAGCCGGGCGACCAGGAGCCGGTGATTGCGATACAAAATCACGCCACCCTGCTCCCAAGCGCCCCATGTCCCCTGATCCACCCCAAGCTGACGGGCAGCTTCCTTGATTGACCAGCCCATCGTCCGGCGTATGGAGAGAAGGTGCTCAGGAATGTTCTTCGGTTCCGGGAAGGGGTCATAATCCAAAAACCGTAAAATGGCGGGCGTGGACTCAATCGGCGGCTCGGTGTGGCCTTTTTCCCAATTCAGGACCGTCTGGGGCGTTACACCAAGCCGCTCTCCTGCCTCGTTCTGATTTAGATTGAGCATGAGGCGTCGCTTCCTGACGTGCTCACCTAAGGTTCGTGGCTCAAAATCAGTTGCCTTTTGTTTCAATGCCTTAAGCGTTATCTGGAGACCCGGAAAAAGGCAACGCGTCCCTGCGCGTGCGGCTACCTCGGGCAGCACAACGGACGCGGTCACTGCACGCCTGATCAGGTGCTGCATGACTCAGAGCACCCAGCTCGACGCAATACCGGATATCCAGGTGGAAACGCCCCAAGTGTCAAGTCTCTTGTGCTTTGGTGGAAAGAGAATCTGGGTACCGATAAGTGCGCAGAATGGGTAATTCAAGCCGCGCTAGAACGGCTCATGCTGGCATGCCGCGACGTCCGCTAAGCCGCGGCTTGCAGATCGGCAATCACCGCAGCGAGAAAACGCCCGGCTTCGCCCCCGGTCACCGCGCGATGGTCGAACGTGAGCGAGAGGGGTAACACGCGATGCACTACGGGGACTCCGCCCAGAGCGAGCACCTGATCGAAAATGCGCCCGGCGCCGAGGATGGCCACGGTCGGCGGCAACACCATGGGCGCTGCGTACTTACCTGCGATCATGCCAAAATTCGACAGCGTGATGGTGTTTCCGCGCAACTCTTCGGGCGGAATCCTGCGCGCCTTGACATCGGCGCGCATCGCATCCAGGCCGCGCCGCAGGTCCGCAGCATCGCGCCTGCCAACGTCGCGCAGAACCGGAACGAACAAACCGTCCGGTGTATCCATTGCAATGCCGATGTCAATCTTCTTGAGCAGGCGCCGCCCGATCGCGTGCCCGTCATACCACGCATTGAGCGCAGGCTCGGCGTGGCAGCCCGCGACCATCGCGCGCACCAGACGCATGGTGATATCGCTGTCCGGACCCCAGGCATGAATGTCGGCGTCATCCATAATCGTGGCAGGGGCGATCTCGCTCCGGGCGAGCGCCATGTTTTGCGCCATCGCCCGGCGCACGCCGCGCAGGATCTCCTGCGGTCCTACCTCCGCCAGAAGCTTCGCAACGCGCTGCACATCCGCGGCGGTGATCAGGCCATCAGGGCCCGAGGGCGTGACCATGGCCAGATCGACTTCGAGGCGGTGCGCTAACGCCCGCACCGCAGGCGTCGCCTTGATTCCCGCCGCGCCGCGGGCCACTGCGGCCGCGTCCTCACCCATCACCCGGTGTCCGACCTGCATCTCGCCGACTACCGTGCCGCTGTCGTCATCGCCCGAGCCTTCGTAGCCGACTAACGGCGCCCCCAGATGCACGATATCGCCAGGCTTGCCGAACAGTTTGGCGATGCGTCCGGAATACGGTGCCGGGATGTCCACGAGGGCCTTTGCGGTCTCTACCGACAATAGAGGCTGGTCCGCCTTCACCTCGTCGCCGACGGCGACATGCCATTCGACGATCTCGGCCTCCTGCAGCCCCTCGCCCAGGTCTGGCAATTTGAAGATTTTCATGTGAACTCCAGGGCCTTGCGCACCGCGTGCAGGATGCGCTCTACGCTCGGCACAAATTGATACTCGAGTTTCGCCAGCGGCACTACGACGTCGTAGCCGGTGACGCGCTCGACCGGCGCGAGCAGGGACAGCAGGCCGTGCTCGGCGAGGTTCGCCGCGATCTCGGCGCCGTAGCCGCCGCTGCGCGCAGCCTCATGCACGATCACGCAGCGCCCGGTTTGCGCCACCGAATCGAGTATCGTGCCCATGTCGAGCGGCTTCAAGGTGGCGACATCGATCACTTCGGCCGTGATGCCTTGCTGCCTCAAGGCGTCCGCCGCAGCCAGAGTTTCGTGCAGCATGGCGCCCCAGCTCACCAGCGTAATGTCGCTGCCCTGGCGTAGCGTGAAGCACACGTCGAGCGGCAGCGCTTCGCCGCTGTCGGCAACTTCCTGGCGGTACAGCCGGTACATGCGCGTCGGTTCCAAAAAAATCACCGGATCCGGGTCGCGAATCGCCGCCAGCAGCAGGCCGTACGCGCGCGCAGGGGAGGAAGGAATCACCACCCGCAGTCCGGGTACGTGCGCGAACAGCGCTTCCGGGCTTTCCGAGTGGTGCTCCGGCGCGTGTATGCCTGCACCATAGGGCGAGCGCAGTACCATTGGGCAGGACAGGCGACCGCGCGTGCGATGGCGCAGGCGCGAGGCATGGTTGACGATCTGGTCCAGTGTCGGGTAGATGAAACCCGTGAACTGAATCTCCGCCACCGGTTTCAAGCCCATCGCAGCCATGCCGATCGCGATGCCGGCGATGGCGGTTTCCGCGAGCGGCGTGTCACGCACGCGCTCGGCGCCGAAACGAGCTTGCAATCCCACGGTAGCGCGAAACACGCCGCCGTTGACGCCGATGTCCTCTCCGAGCAACGCGACGCTCGGGTCGTGCTCCAACTCGTAGGCCAAGGCCAGATTGACTGCTTCCACTAGATTGACTTCAGCCATGCGAGCCCCCGGCGGACGCGCCAAAGTCCAAGGCAGCGGCGCGTTGTTGCGCAAGCGCGGCCGGCAGTGCCGCATACAGATGATCGAACATCGCCTGCGGCGGTGGCGCGCTCGTCGCGAGATAGGCTTCGACCGCCTGGTTGACGCGCTCGGTACATTCCCGGTTGAGGGCCTCTTCACGGTCCTTGTCCCAGTCACCGCGAAGCACCAGATGATTGCGCAGCCGCAGCATGGGCTCTAGCGCCCACTGCTTTGCCACAGACTCGGCGTCGCGGTAACGCGTGGCATCGTCGGCGGTTGTGTGGTCGCCGAGACGGTAGCAGATGGCTTCGATCAGCGTGGCGCCGCCTCCGCCGCGCGCCCTGTCCAGCGCTTCCTGCACTATCTGGCGCACCGCAATGACATCGTTGCCGTCCACCTGCTGTCCCTCGACCCCCGCAGCAATCGCCTTTTGCGCCAGCGTCTGTGCGCCGGTCTGGACGCTGCGTGGCACCGAGATCGCCCACTGGTTATTGTTGATTACCACCACCAGCGGCAGCTTCCAGACGCCGGCGATATTGAGCGCCTCATAGAAATCGCCCTTGGAGCTTGCCCCGTCGCCGAGTATGCATACAGCGACGCGCGGCTCGCGCCGCAACTGCATTGCGTAAGCCACCCCCGCGGCATGGCACGCCTGGCTCGCGATCGGCACGCAGTTCGGAAAATCGTGCCGCGGCACTGCGAAATCGCTGCCGCGTTCATCGCCGCTCCAGTAAAGCAGGGTTTCGACCATGCTCACGCCGCGCAGAAACTGCGCCCCGTGGTCGCGGTATGACGGCAAAAGAATGTCTTCGCTGCGCATCGCACTGCCAACCCCGACGCCCACGGCTTCCTGCCCCAATGACGAGGCGAAGGTGCCGAGCTTACCGGTGCGCTGCAGCGCGATCGCCTTGGTGTCGAACAAACGCGTGAGCACCATCGCGCGGTACAGTGCCACCAGCACGGCAGGATCGGTTGCGAATTGCGGCAACGGCTGGGTCGTTGCGCCCTGGGGATCGAGGAATCGGGTGTAGCTAATTTCAAAACTGGCGACGGTGCTCATGAATGTTTCCTTGCAACGGCAGCCCAACTGGCCAGAAATCGGGCTCAAGTCCAATTTTGGCCTAAAGCATGGCGCCGGGCTTTCCGAGCGCCTGCTCGGTGAGTTGGTGAGTCAACCAGTCGTAGGCATCGTCCACCGAGTCTGTGCGGTGCACGAGGTTCACGTCCGAAGCGTCGATGGTGCCATGGCGCACCAGCGCGTCGAAGTCGATTACCTCGTGCCAATACTCCGTGCCAAATAGCACGATCGGCATGCGCTTGGTCATGCGCTTCGTTTGTACCAGGGTCAGCACCTCG
>ORJL011012000.1_pt1 | contig 14657 bp, 13 predicted proteins | sample 1779941 | NCBI WGS metagenome assembly ORJL01 (sample SAMEA104232317, study PRJEB22302) | groundwater metagenome | biome: forest; feature: aquifer; material: groundwater | place: USA | collected 2011-08-07 | depth 5.8 m
GATGACGGTACCCCCCCTCGGCGATGACGGTACCCCCCCTCGGCGATGACGGTACCCCCCCTCGGCGATGACGGTACCCCCCCTCGGCGATGACGGTCGGAGGACCGCCCGACTACGACGGGCTCTTGGGATGATAGCGGAACCGCTGTCCGCCGATCGAGGCCTCGAACATGAGGCCGCCGCGGACCAGCGTAAACCCCGCGAGCCCGCTCTGGAAATCCGCCGTGGCCGCGGCGCCGTCCTCGGCGGCCACCGCCGAAGCCTGGGCGCTGAACTCGAAGTTCGCGCTCTTGAAGCTCTCGCAGGCGGCCTGGTCCTGGAAGAAGATCACCTCGCTATAGGTCTGGCCGCCGAGCTGCGCTCCGATCGTCACCTGGCTCATCGAGTCGTATCCCACGATCCGGCCCTGCTCGTACACCAGGCCCTCCCCGCCCGCCGCGCCGATCCCCACCCCGCCCTTGGTGATCTTGGGGAACATCGCATAGCCGTACGCGGAGTCGAAGAACCGCTTGATCCCCGGATCCGTGGTCTGGAACCGCTCGACAGCGCCCTGGCACTCCGGCTCGAGTGAGGCCTCTGTGTCGGCTCCGCCGCCCGTCTTGTAGGTCGAGCAGCCGATCAGGCCGCTACCGGCCAGTGTCAGGACCAGAAGTACCGCATTGCGCTGCATCATGGCGTTACTCTCGCAAGTCGGACGACCGGCCTTCCCTCCGGGGTGCCGGGGACGCGGACGGTGCGACCGCGCGTCCAACCGATTTCGCGCCCGTGCCCGCTCCGGTCACGCGATGTGCTCGATGGTACCAGCGAGCGGGCGCAACCGCTTGTTTTTTCGACTTTTCGACCTGATGGCGTGCGGTGCGGCGCCCGTGGCATCGCGAATCGCAGGCCGCTGACGCGATACACCGCAGTTCGCGCGCCGGGCGGACTCGATGTGCGGCAACCGGACTGCAAGGCCGATGGCAACGTCTCGTTCCTGGTGGCGCTGCGGTTCGGGAACGACCCGGGTTGGGAGGTGGCCCGTGCCGCGGTCCCTGCGCTTTCGCATCCTGCGACCTCGCGAAGCGCTGCCCGGAACCCGCGCCGGCGGCGGTGCGCGCGTACCTCGGCCACCGCCGCCCTTACGGACCGCCGGGTACCGCGCGGGACTTCGCATGTCGGCGCAAGCTGCGGCAGGCCTTGCGCCTCTTCGTCGTGCCGCCCTGACCCGCCACGAACCCGCCGACCTCGCATCGTCAGGAGCGCCTCGTGCTGGCAACGTACATCCCCGCATTTCTGGATCACCTGCGGGAACGCGGTCACACCCGTCCGACCATCGATGCTTACCGCGGCACCGCGCGCAGCTTCTCCCGCGATCTCGTGCTCCGGGACATTCGACCGGCGGACCTCGCTCCGACTCGAGTCAGACTCACCTCCAGGGGTACGTTCCCGCCGGCCGCCGGCGGCTTGCCTTATCGACCGCACCTGTTCTCGGTCGACGACCTCGGGAGCATTCCACCAAAGCTGGCACGAATTTGTATCCGTAATCGAGTCGTAACCCGTTTGCCCCCTGTTGTTTGAGATTTCGAGAAAGGCCGCTAGCCGGCGCTCCTGTTCCGGGAAGTCGACGCCGAACGTCGCCTGCCGCACGCGCTTTCCGTGCCCGAGGTGTTGCGCTTCCTCGATCAAATCTGCGTCTGGCCGCGCTCAAGTCGTTCGGGAAGGCCATGGTGCTGTGGAACCCAACCCATCGCGCCGCCTATGAGGCCCTCTTGCGCATTCCCCAGGAGCGCGCGCACCCCCGAACGCCGGACATATTCCCCAGGGGAAGTCAAGGCGAATATTCGTTCGGATGCCGGCCGGGAACCGGCTCCACCACGCGGTGCGCGCCCGCGGAAATGACGGTCGCTGGTGAGGCGTCCAGAACGGCTTCGGCGCACCCCCGAGGCGGGGGTCGCGCGCCGGAATCCCGGTTCAACCTCGGTTTCCGGGGATTTATCTTGACAAATCGCTGCAGCCACCCCTACAATCTACCGACCAATTATGGGCGACGGTCCGAAGTTACTTGTATTGGGGTAAGAGGGGTACGGAAATCCACACGTTGGGGTTTTTCCGGCCCTACCTGCCCCCCCATCGTTCCCGCACCCGGCATCGTCGGCTTAACGGAAGAGGCATGCTCGAAAGCACTTCGATCTCGCCACGGTATGCAGCCGCGCTGGGGGTGGCCTGCGCCTTCCTCCTGATCGGGCTCTTGCTTGCCGTCGGGCTGCTGGTGGGGGTGCCGGGGTTGTCGGAGACGGTTGCGGGGACCGCCGTATCCACACCGTCGCTGACCGAAGCCCAGCGGGAACGCGCCCGAGAATTGCTGACGAAGTACGAACGCGCCATTGGATCGCTCAATGAGCGCTTGGCCACCTTGCGCGAGGAGTTGGCGCGGCCGCCGGGAGTATCAGGCGCACCCCAAGCGCCCGGCGCCCCCGATAAGACCGACAAGAAGACCGACGAGAAGACCGACGTAAGGCCGACCGGTCCTGCTACCGAGGCAAGATTGGACTACCGGGGGCGGACGGGCGCGCCGGCGCTGCAGCGATCCGATCCGTCGGTGGTCGTCGCCCTGCAGACGCTCGGCTTTGACGCCGGCCAGGAAGAAGAATGGCGGGAGGCGGTCGAAGTAGTGCACCGGGAGGTGCGTGCCGAAGAATATCGCGATTTGCGCAACATCCGAGTCGACAAGCAGGCCGCGACAGCCGAAAAGTATCTCAAATTGACCCCGTTCCAAAAAGGGGCGTTCGTCGCAATACGGCAGCGGGAAAACGAGAAGCTTGCAGATCTCTATTCGCGGGTTTGCCCGGAGAATTTTCGAGAGATCAACTCGGAATTCCAGCGGGTGCAGTCCTCCAGCGCCGAGGAGTTCCGCGCGCTGCTCGGTCCGGACCAGGCAAAGCACCTGGGACAGTCGCTGAGTTCGATGAAGCCTTGACCCGGGATGGGTTCCCGACATCCGAGGATAGCAGGAGGGTTGGTGATGACGCGCATGGCTTGGTGGGAGAAGATCCCCGTCCTATTGATGATCCTCTCCATCCTCCTGGCGCCCGTGCGTGCCTACGGTGAGGATGGAGTCGTCGCCCAATTCGGTGGGCCGGAGATCGACGGATTCACGACCGACGCCGCGCTGCCGGCCGAGGATACCATCTCCTTCGATCCGGTCACGGACACGGCATCGGGTGTGTTTTACGTAGACTATGGCGACTTCAAGTACGCCCTCGGCCCGTGCACCGGCACCGATACGGTCTCCAAGATCGCGTCCGACCCGGATTACGACGCGGACGCAGACGTCCTCGTGGCATTCAAGACGCCCACCGACGACGGCCCAATGGGCGTCGCCATCAAGGGGGGGGTGACGGCCGTCGTACCGTGCGTGACGACGGGCACCGTCGAGGTATTCGACGGCAGTTCGAGTTTGGACACCGTCGGCTCTCCGGTCATCTTGGCCGCGGGCGCCGCGCCGTGGGAGGTCGATGTTTCGCCGATCGCGGACGTATGCTTCATCACCGACCGCGGCACCGGCTCGGTCATTACCCTCCCCCTCGTTCCGCTGGGGCCTCCGGTGAGCACGGCGATTCCGCCTGACGCCACCATTGCAGGCGCCATTTCCGACCCGCTCGACATCGAGATCACGCCGGGCGGAGCGGTAGGTTGGATGACTGATTTCGACCCCGCGCTCACGGCAGCGAGCGCGTTCTTCGGCTTCGGCTCGGGCAAGCGCATCATCCGATTCAGCACGGCCGCCCCGGGAACCCAGTTGAATGTCGACATCGACACCCTCGCGGCCGGCGCGGTCGGCCCATGGGGCCTGGACATCCTGCCTGCCGGCACGACCATCTTCACGATGTGCAACAGCGGGCACGTGATCGTGTCCCCCAATGACGAAGCGGGCGCGGTGGTAGCTGTGAGCGAAACGGGCTTGTTGTTCGGCGAGGTGGCGGCGGATCTGTTCGTCGGCATCCCGTTGTGGGACGGCGACTCGAGTCTCGACTCGGGCAAACTGTTCCTGAGCGCGCACTCCGACCTCATGGCCGCGCCGCTGGCGCCGGGTCCGGATCCGGGTGCGGGGGAGGGCGGGGCGCTCGTGCGCATCTTCACGGTGGCGGGCGCCGCGAAGTTCACCGACCCCGCACCGGGCGGCCCCGCGGTGATCGGAGCGGTCGGCGACGCGGAGCACCACTACGACGTGGCGACCCGGCCGGCGGTCGTCTTCTTCGACTCGACCCTCAGCCGGCGCAAGTCGGGCGGTCACGCCTGCTACGTGGGCGGCAACGGAAGCACGGGTCTTCCCTTCTCCCCCCTGGCTCTGCTGGGTCTGGGCGTGGCCTACTTCGTGTTGAATGGGGTCCGCGTGTGGGGCCGGCGGGACGCGGCGGGGGATCCGCCCGACCTCGGCTAGCTGGACGCGGTCCCCGGGGCATCGGATCGGATCGTTCATGAAGACTCCGGGTTTCTCGTCTGGCTTCCCCGCCCTGCCCTTCCTGAGCGGGTTCATCGGGGTCCTGGTCCTCGGAACCGGCGCCGGGGTCGTCGTGCTGGGCGGCACGTCGACCCCGGCTTCGTTCCCGACCGCCACGCCATCGGCCGGTCCGTCCGACGAGGACCTCCTGCGCCTCGTCGCAAGCCGTAAGCAGCGCATCAAGACGCTCACCGAAGAGGTCGCCAGGCTCGAAACTGACGCGCGCGAGTACTTCTCCAAGTTCGCACGCTCGGGAATCGAGGAGGCGATCGCGACCGAGGAAGCATCGACCCGGCAGAATCCATTCCTCACCAACACCGCCCTGCGCGTCCGAATCAAGTCTCTGCTGCTTGAGGAGCGCAAGCGCGAGGAGTTGGCGAAGGTCGCCCAGCAGGCGGACCTGGAGGCGGACCTCACGGAGCGCCAGGTAACACTCGAGGAGGGCCAACGCGCACAGGTGGAGGAGGTCTTCGTCAACTGGCTGGTGGCCCTGCAGGCATTCCGTTACAACCTGCCCAAGACGCCGCAGGAAGAAAAGGTGGAAGGCTTCCGCAGGGTGGAGGAATCGTTGCGCCGCGAGATGAAGGGCGTCCTCACGGCCGCTCAGTTCGACATGTGGAGCGAGACCATCGGCCGCAAGTACCACCGATACACCGAGTTCGCCGAAACCGCAGAGCGGATGCGGAACCAACCGGCGCGCACGGGCGGAGATTGATCGCTGGTCCGCCGAGACCCTCACCGCTCGTGCTTTGCCGAGACGACCATTACTTCCCCGCGGGCGGCCTCGAGATGGGCGACTTGGCCCGCGCCCACCAGAACTGAGCCGCTCAGGCTGGTGGCTCGACTGCGCGGCGCAGCTCGTCCCATACCGACCCGGGTCCGAGCCCCCAGTGGGCGACGGAGCCGGGGGCGGTCTCGGCGGCGTGTCGGGTCCCCCGCGGCGGCCATGCGCGCCCGTGCTGCGCAGCCAGCGGGGCGACGCGCAGGATCCGGAAGGCGCCGTCGAGGAATGCGATCTCGATGGGGAACGGCACGCCGATCATGTGGAAGAAGGTGCCCTCGGCGTCGACGTCGGGAAAGAAGAAGACTTCATCCGGGAGGACGCCGGGCAGGCCGATCACGCCGCGCGCCTGTGCCTCGGGGGTGCTGAGGAGGTGCACGCGCATGGAGGGCGCCCCTCGGTCGCAGGACTGCTCAACGCGAGTCGCCGCCCATGACGCGGAAAGGCGCGGCGATCGCGTGGGCGAGGGTCTTGAGGCAGGAGCCGAGGAGCAACCGCAGCGCCGCCACGAGGGCACCGCCTATCAGCAGGTGGATCAGGAAGATGGCGGCGATCGACAGCGACCGCCGGCGATCCTGGGCGCGGGGTCGGAGCATGAAGTGGTGATACCGGAATTGGCGCGGGGTGTAAACAGATTCGCTCGCCCGCGCGTCGAGCGCGCGACCAGCGGGCGAGCGATCGAGCGCGGCGCTCCCGTTGCGCCGCGCGGGGCGCATCCCCTTTGCCGGATGAGAATTACTTGACAAACTGTGACCCTTCGATCTAAATGACCTCCTACGGTTGCGGCGGGGTGTCTGGGCTGCCTGCAGTTCGATCCTTGTGGGTTCCCCGCGCCTCGACCGAGTGCAGGGGATTGCCGATGCGAAAGCAGGACGGGCTGACGCAGGTTTCGCCCCAGGTGGCGGCCGTTCTGGGAGCCGCCTTCGGGTTCTTTCTCGTCGGGACGGTGCTCGCCGCCGTGGTGCTCGTCGGCGACTACGAATACCAGGAACCGCGCTTCGCGCGCCCTAGTCCGACCGCGCCAGCACGGGACGGAAGTCTGCAGAAAATGCTGGCCAAGCTGGAACGCGACGACGCGGGCCTCGTCGATCTCGAAGACCGGTTGACCCAGGTCGGCAACGCCTTGAGTTCCCTGCGCTCCGGAGTGCTCCCGTCTGGCGCGGTTCCGGCGATGGCAGGAACCGCAACAGGGTCGGTCAAGTCAGTTGTGGCGTCGACCCACCGGGCGCTCGCCCGCGCGGAGGGGGAAGCGTCCCGGTCGGGCGCGGATACGGCCGTGCTGGCGTCGCTCCAGGCGCTCGAGTCGGAGCCGAGCGGCGATCGGGCCTGGGATGAGGCGCTGCAGTTCGCCCTCCGGGCGATTCGTCTGAAGGAAGGCGTTGCCAACCTGAATCGCGACCTTCGTGGCCAGGTGGAGTGGGCGGTGCGCGCCGCCGACCTGACCCCGGCGCAGTGCGACCAGTTCCAGCGGATCCGCGAGCGCGAAAACGGCGAGGTCGCGGACCTGATGGCGCAGTTGACGCCGGAAAACCAGAAGGAGATCCGCGCCGAGGCGACTCGGGTGCGGACCGTCGCACTCGAAGAATTCAAGACGCACTTGCGGCCCGAGCAGGCCTCGCGCTTCGGGACGACGCTGACCGACGTGCAACGCCCGGCGAAGTAGCCCGGCGTCCGGCCGTCCATCCCGCGTCCGCTTGCGGTAGGAACCCGGCCGTGAACCGCCGATCGCGAATCGCCCGCTTCGTCGTCTCGCTCGCCCTCGCCCTCGCCGCGCTCGCCGTGTCGCTCGGCGGGTTCCTTTCCCAGCCCCCTCCCTTCGAGAACTTCTACCCCACGCTGCGCCGGGACAGCCTTCCCGGCGGGAACCCGATTCAGGCGTTCGTCACCCCGCTGGCACCCGAGACGCTGCGCCGCGACCCGGAGCTGGCGCGGATTCAGTCCGAGCTGGTCGGGAATCGCTTCCCGCCCGGAGGGGAGCTTTACCTGATCGTGCGTGGGCACGGGTTCGCCCGCCGGATCGACGGATTGCACTTCGCGCTCGAGCCGAGGGCGGACCGCCGGTGGCAGGCCGTGCTCGTGGCTGACACCGACGCTTCCGCGGCCGACCCCGATCCGCCGCTCTTCCAGATCGGCGTAATCGCTCGCATCGGCGCGCCCGAGCGTGGCCATCATCAGATGGAAGTGCGCCTCCCGGCGGGAGGAATCGAAGGCAAGCTGCAGGTGGCATTCGAAGTGACTCCGGCGGCGGAGGCGTTACCGCAAGGATTCCTGAGCCGCTCGGATTTCTTCCAGCGGGCGCTCCGCTCGCCCTCGACCGAGGTGCGCCGCTACCTGCTCACCCACGCGCTCCCGGTCGCCCTCGGGCTGCCGGGGTATCACCTGGAGACCACCGAGCCGATGGCCTTGTGGCCGCACGACCGTGCCTCGGTCTCGACCCGGGGCTTTCCGTGGGGAGACGAGGGTTGGTTCGTGGAAGGTCTGGTCGGTCTCGCGGGCGGCGCCGAGAGGACGTCGCACCGGCTTTGGGCTTCCTTCGCCCTCGCGTACCTTTCCCTCGATCGGTCTGGGTGGCGGGAACGGTTGGTGGAGGTCGCGCGCTCGGCCAAGGGGCAGGAGGCGGCGCGCATCCTGGCGGCGACCGGCGATCTGGGCGCCCTGCCGCTGTTGGTTTTCTCGCTCGGTCGCGAGGCCGCGGAGGTCAAAGCGGCAGAGGAGTCGCTCGCCCTGCTTGCGGCGGCGATCGACGTGGCCGGCGAGGGCCGAGCGGTGCAGGCCGCGCTTGGCGCGGCTGCCTGGAACGATGCCGCGAGGATCTGGCGGGAAGGCGCGCCCGGGTCGGGAAGTCGGTCGATCCCGGGCCCGCTCAGCGACCTCGCCGCGCTGGGCGTCCCGGCATCGAACGAGTTCGTGAGCGCGCTTGCGGACCGCGGAACGGAGGCCGAACTGATCCGCTTCGCCCGACGCCTGGCCCAGCGCCCCGTGCAGGTGGATCGCACGGCGGCGTTCCTGCTCCTGCGCGAGGCCTCCAATCCGGCAGCGCGCGCAGACCTGATGCGCATGCTCAACTCGGGAGGGCCTCCCGGCGCCGCCGCCGGCCCGGTCATCGCCGCCTGGCTCGGGCACGAGGGGACGCGGCGATACGACCGTGCGGGCCTGCGCTTCCTGCGCGAAACGGCGATCGCCCTGGATCGCATCGCCCGACCGGAAGACGCCGCTGTTCTGTCGGCGGTGCTCTCGGACGATGCAGCCGACCTGTCCTCCCGGATCGCGCTCGCCCTCATCTTGTGCCGGGTCGCCGACGCGTCGCACAAGCCCGCGCTACAGCGCTTCCTCGAGCGCGCCCGCGCCGCGGGGCGCAGCGATCTCGGCGTGCTCGAACAGGCGATCCAGGCCATCGGCCAGTAGAACGCGAATGCAGGCCCCCGAAGGGTCGAGCCCATCTCGAGTGCAGCGATCCACCCAATCACTCCGTCTCGTCGGCGGCGATGGTCGTTGAGCGGGCCGCTGCGGGTCCATTTCCGAGCGACGACGGAATCCCAGCTCGTTCGCGCCATGCCGATACGCGGGGTGGGGCCGCTCCGGGAGGGGCGCGGCAGATTGGGGCCGCGGGCGAGCGAGAGCCGCCCCGACCTTGCGTCGGCGGCGCGCTCGGCCCGGACAGCGACCGGGTTCAGTCCAGGTGGGCGCGGGCCGAGTCGCCCATCTCCACGCCGGCCGGGAAGTACTCGCGCCAGCGCGCGTTGACCGTGCGCGCCGTGTCCTCGTCGCAAAACAGCTCCTCCGGGAAGCCGGGCTTGCGCCGCGCGTCGATCGCGACCGGGGCCGCGAACGCGACGTGGTTGTGGACGAGCGATTTGCCCGCCGCATGCAGATCCGCAGCAGGATCGAACCGCGTAAACGTCGTCCACAGGAAATTCATCGGGCTCTTCGCCGCCCGCGCCGGCTCGTCGCTCACCACCAGCAACGGCCAATCCGCGAAGGCCGGATGCGCGGCGAGGCGCGCGGCGGCCCCTGGATCCCGGTCCGCCCCGGGACCGCCGACCACCAGGCAGCCGGGACAGAAGACGCGCACGTCATGCGCCTCGGCCGGCGGTTCGACGGGAGGCCGGAACTCGCGCGGAAGCTCCCGGCGCTTTTCCCCCAGTCCGAGCCAGACCCCCTTGCTGCCCTCGTTGATCCGCGGCGTGTTGTAGTCGAGCGAGTCCATCGCCACGTTGGCGAATACGAACAGGTCGGTTTCCGGGATGGTGCGCTCGAGCACGTGCTGCAGCACCGCGCGAAAGTCGCGCAGGTCCACCCGGCGGTCCACGACCAGCAGGAATTTGGTGAGCGAGAGCTGGCCTTCGCCGAGGATCCGGAAGGCGGATGCCATGGCTTCGCGCTTGTATCGCTGCTTCACCACCGCCGCCGCGAGGGAATGGTACCCGGTCTCGCCGTAGGACCAGAGATCCTCGACCGCGGGCATGACCAGCGGGAACAGCGGTGAGAGCAGTTCCTGCAGGCGGTCACCGATGAAGAAGTCCTCCTGGCGCGGCTTGCCGACCACCGTCGCCGGCAGAATCGCGTCGCGCCGTCGCGCCAGATGCTCCACCTCGAATACCGGGTAATCGTGTACCAGGGAATAGTAGCCGTAGTGGTCGCCGAACGGCCCCTCCGGACGACGCAGGTGCGGAGCCACCCGGCCGACCAGGGCGAGTTCGCACGAGGCCGGCAGGTCGCGCCCCCCCGGCCCATGCACCACGGGTAGGCGCTCGCCGGCGAGAAGGGACGCGAGGAGCAGTTCGGAAACGTTCTCCGGCAGGGGCGCCACGGCGGCCAGGATCAGCGCCGGCGGCCCGCCGAACAGGACCGTGACCGGCAGCGCCTCGTTCCGGGCCTCGGCGACCGCGTAGTGGAAGCCGCCCCCCTTTCCGATCTGCCAGTGCATGCCGGCGCTGCGCGGCCCGTGCACCTGCATGCGGTAGATCCCGAGATTCGGAATGCCGGTCGCCGGGTGGCGCGTCAGCACCAGGGGCAGGGTCAGGAACGGGCCTCCATCCTTGGCCCAGCAGGTGGGGACGGGCAGCCGGTCGAGCCGGACGTCCGGGGTGACGACGTCGAGGACCGGACCGCGCCGCACGCGTCGCGTCCCGATGCGCAACCCCTGCCGAACGACGTCACGAGCGGCCCACAACTTTCCCAGGGTCGGCGGAAGCAGTTCGTGAGCGAGCTCGGCGCACCGCCGGACGAATTCCGGCCCGCGCCGGCCGAATGCCAACTCGCTGCGCCGTGCCGTGCCGAACAGGTTGGTGGCGAGCGGGAGCTCCGCTCCCCTCACCCGGGGGAACAGCAGCGCCGGCCCGCCCGCCGCAATCACGCGGCGGTGGATCTCCGCGGCCTCGAGCCGCGCGTCCACCGGGACGTCCACCTGCGCCAGGTCTCCGTCGCGGCGCAGTTGGTCGAGGAACGACCGCAGGTCCGGAAACGTCGGCTCGCTCATCCCGCCCGGCGTCCACCGCGGCCGCCCCCGCCGTGCGCGGCGGTGCGACCGGCCCCGCCCGCCTGGGCTCGGCCGCGCGCGAGTACGCGACCTGACGCTCCCCCGGGAGGTCGGCCGTGCGCGGTCGGCCCCGCACCTTGCAGACCCGGGCGCGGCGCGCCAGGGACGGGCCGGTCGGGCGCGGGCCCGACGCCACGATCGGCCTCGAGTTCCCGGTCGGGCGCGCGCGCTCCGTCAGTCCCCATGGGCCTGGGCCTCCCGGGCAGTGCGCAGCAGCCGCTCGCGCGTCTCCGCGATCCCGGTGTCGTCGGTCTGTCTCATCGGCTGCCACCCGCCCGGCCTGAGCGTCACGCGCACGGCCTTCCCGCCGCACAGGGTTACCGCGAGATTGCCGTCGGGCTGCACCACCGTGCAAGGCAGGCGACCACTCTCGGTCTCGAACTCTCCCGCCTGGAACGGGCCCAGCTTGCGCGGCGTGCTGCCCCCCACCACCCAGCCTTCCGGCGGATGGTCGTGAAGCGCAACCCTCAATACCGCGTTTCCCCACGTGTATGGCTTGTGGTCCCCGATCGGCTGCGGGGGCGCGGGGGCCTCCTCCCCCCCCCGCCCCTGCGGCTCCGGCAGGCCCCGGGTCTCCGCGATCGCGACCGTCACTTCGTCGCGTTCGAACAGGAAGTTCCATCCCATCCGGCACTCGGCTTCGAGGAACATGGCTTCCGCGGCCTGCTGCGGGTCCTTCGGGACGTGGATCGGGTAGGCCACGATCCGCACTTCGCCGTAGAGCGGGGTCAGCATCTCGTCGGTCTGGTGGTAGGAGGTGCTGTGGGCGAGATAAAGCGCCTGGCCGGGGTCGAACACCGCGGCCTCGTCCTCGATCACGATCACGTCGCGGTCGCGGAAGCGGCCCTGAGAGGTGTGGAACACCGCGTACCCGTAGTCCCCGGCCCAGGCATGGTTGAAGCCGAGGGCGCGTGCCAGAAAGTCCTGCCGCTCGTCGCCGGGCACGCCCGCGGCCGCGAGCAGGAGTCCCGCGAGGAGGCACGATCGTGCGGCTCTGCTCACTGCGCCGGCACCGACATGGCGGGCCGGAACCCGATCCGGTGGGACTTGACCTCCGGTGCGTATCGCTGGCGCCGGGCGCATCGCAACAGAAAGCGGCTGCCGCTCGCCCAGCAACCGCCCCGTACCACCCGGTCCTGCCCGGTGGCGGGACCGCGGGGGTTGAGCGCGTCGCCCGGGGGATAGGCGCCGTAGAAATCGGAGCACCATTCCTGGACGTTTCCCGCGAGGTCGTGGAGCCCGAATGGGTTGGGGGGGAAGCGTCCGGCCACGGTGGTCCGCCCGCAGCCGTCTTCGTAGCCCTCGATGACTTCGGGAAGGTCCACCACCCGACGCGCAGTCGCGTCCGCAAGATTCTCCACGCCCTCGGGGGGGGGCCAATCGAGGCCCCACGGCAGCAGACGGCCGTCACCCGCCTGCGCCGCGTATTCCCACTCCGCCTCCGTGGGCAGCCGCAGCCCGGCCCAGGTGCAGTACTCGTGCGCGAGATGCCAGGTCATCAGCACCGCCGGGTACTCGCCCCGATCGAACTCCGCGCTCAACCCCGTGCCGCTGCAGTGGGTGCTGCGAAACCCGCGGAACTGGGCGTTGGTGACCTCGGTCTGGGAAATCAGGAACGCGCGCAGGGTGACCTTGTGCCGCGTCTCGTCCACGTCGTGCTCGGGGTCCCCGTCGTGCGACCCCATCGAGTACTCGCCGGCGGGAAGCAGGACCAATTCCAGACCGGATTTCTCGTGCAGGTATTCCTCGAGTCCCGCCCGGTTCTTCCCGCGGTAGACCAGCCCCTCCGCCCGCACGCTGCCGACGTCTCCAGGCGCCAGGGTCGGCGCTTCAGCCTGTCGCAGCCGTGCTGCCGCTTCGCAGCTCGCCGCGTAGGCTGCTTCTTCGGCCTTGCGCAGCCGGTCCCGTTCCGCCGAGACGCGGGGATCCTCGCCGGTCCCCGTGCCATTGCGCGGCTCCGGCGGAATCGGCAGCACCGGCCGCCATCCCTGGCTCCACGCCACCGTCAGGCCGAGCGCGGCGAGTGCGAGGAATGCCCCCACGAGGGTGCCCGATCTCCGCGGGCGGATCGGCGTGAAGACCGGCTTCGAGGCCGGGCGGACCGGAGACGCCTGGCCGACCGACGTGGGAGGCTTGGCCCGGCTGAACGAGGTATCGCTCCCCGAAGACCGGGCGTGCGGGGTCGACTCGACGGCCGGCGTTGCGCCGGGACCCGCGTCTCCCCCCGCCGGCGCTGCGGTCGCCGAGGCCGGCTCCGGCCGGAGGCGAGGCCGGCTCTTCGTCGAGGCCCCTGGGACGGCGACGGGGACCGGGGCGGGCTCCGGCTCGAGCGGGGGAGGCAACGTGGGCGGATCCTCCTGGAAACGCGCGCGGTTCGTGGGCGTAGTGGGCGGAGGAGCGACCCGCACGGACACCGGCGCGGGCTCGACCTTGCGCGGCGCAGGCCCGCTGGAGAAGCGATCGCGACCGACCGGTTCGGGGGAGGGATCGACGGCGAGAGCCGACGCCGGGGCAAGGTCGGGCTGGGACGCGACGCGGGGCGTCGGCGAAGCGGTCGCGCCCGGTGCGACCGGCGGATCCGCGAGCAGCTTTTCCAACGATTCGGCCAACTCGCGCGCGGAGGCGGGACGGCCCTCCGGCTTCTTCGCCAGGAGTCGCGCGACCACCGCCTCGAGGCCCCGCGGCTCGTCCTCGGCTCCCTGCGACGAGAAGGGAGGCATCGGGTCGAGGAGCAACTTCTTCATGATCTCCGCGGGAGTCTTGCCGCGGAAGGGATGCGCGCCGGTGACCATCGTGTAGAGGATCACCCCCAACGAATAGAGATCGGTTCGCGCGTCCATCTCCAGGCCCTGCGCCTGCTCGGGGCTCATGTACTGTGGAGTCCCCATCTGCAAGCCTGCGGTGTTCACCTGCGACTCGTCGTCCTTGAGACCGGCCCGGTCGAGGAGCTTCGCGATTCCGAAGTCCAGGACCTTGACCTCGACCTCGAATTTCTCGTTGCGGAATACCATGAGATTGGCCGGCTTCAGGTCCCGGTGAATGACGCCTTTCGCGTGCGCGTGCTCCAGCGCCCGAAGCACGGGCAGGAGAAGCTGGATCGCCTCCGGGCCCGGGATCTTCCGCCGCTTCTCGAGAATCGAAGTCAGCGTTTCGCCTGGGCACAGGTCCATGACCATGTAGAGCAGGGACCGCCACTGGCCCACGTCCCGGACCGCGATCAGGTTGGGATGCATGAGGTCCATGAGCACCCGGGCTTCGCGAAAGAATCGTTCGCGCATGCCCGGATCGACGGCGAGGAAGGGATGGAGCGTCTTGAGCGCCTGGTCGCGGTGCAGCATCAGGTGGCGGCCCCGGAACACGTCGCCGAATCCGCCGGAGCCGAGGCGCTCGAGCACCTGATACTTCGAGTCGATTCCCACGCCGGGGACGAGCTCCGCCGGGTCCGCCCCGCTTTCCGGGGAATCGGGTAGGCCGGGAAGGGTGACGGGTAGGGAAGCCCCGCACACGGTGCAATTCTTGGAGCCTGTCGCCACCGAGGCGTGGCAGACCGGGCAGGACACAGTCGCGGGCATGCGGGCAGCCACCTCGAACCGGAGACTCGGGGCCATGATAGCAAGTGCGCGCGACGAATTCAATCGGGCGAAAAGGCTCACGAAAGGGTGAAAGGGTGGGTGCAGGTGGGTGGGGGGGTAGGTGGGTGGCGAGGTGGCGAAGGCGGCCCAGGCGGCCCAAACGGGCAAGCGGCGGTTACGCGGTGCCGCGGTGCGACGGTGCGACGATCCGGCGATGGTGCGATGGTGCGATGGTGCGATGGTGCGATGGTGCGATGGTGCGATGGTGCGATGGTGCGATGGTGC
>ORJL010011282.1_pt1 | contig 14651 bp, 9 predicted proteins | sample 1779941 | NCBI WGS metagenome assembly ORJL01 (sample SAMEA104232317, study PRJEB22302) | groundwater metagenome | biome: forest; feature: aquifer; material: groundwater | place: USA | collected 2011-08-07 | depth 5.8 m
AGGGAATTGCTGGCCAGCCGGTTCGCTCCGTGCAGTCCAGTGCAGGCCACCTCGCCCGCCGCGTAGAGCCCGGAGATCTCCGTGAGGCTATCCATGTCGGTAAGAACACCTCCGCATTGGTAGTGGGCTGCGGGGACGACTGGGATGGGCTCTTTGGTGATGTCGATGCCGTATTGGAGGCAGGTATTGTAGATGTTTGGAAAGCGGTGGATGATGAACGGCGCCGGCTTGAAGGTGATATCCAGGAAGACGTGGTCATTACCGCTCCGCTTCATTTCGCTGTCAATTGCGCGGGCTACCACGTCTCGAGGCGCCAGGGACTTGAGGGGGTGATAACGGTCCATGAACTCATCCCCGCTGAAGGTCTTGAGCACCGCCCCTTCGCCGCGCACCGCTTCGCTAATGAGGAAAGACTTGGCTTTGGGGTGGTAAAGGCAGGTTGGATGAAACTGCATGAACTCCAGGTTGGCGACCGGTGCGCCGGCCCGGTAGGCCATGGCGACTCCGTCTCCGGTGGCGATGTCCGGGTTGGTCGTGTAGAGGTACACCTTGCCGCAACCGCCGGTGGCGAGGACCACGGTTCGGGCTGCAAAGGCCTTGACCAGACCACTGCTCTTCTCGAGCGCGTAGGCGCCCACGCAACGATTGGGTCCGGTTTGACCGAGCTTCTGCGTGGTGATCAGGTCAATCGCAATGTGGTTCTCAAAGATGCGGATGTTGTCGCGCCCCTCGGTGGCGTTCAGCAGGGCACGTTCCACCTCACGTCCGGTGACATCCTTCGCGTGAAGAATCCGGCGCTTGGAATGGCCTCCTTCGCGTCCGAGGTCCAGCTCCTTCAGCCCCCCGGGCAGCGCGACGTCCCTCTCGCTGAACCGCGTCCCATACTCGATCAATTCAGCGATCCGCGCCGGGCCTTCGGAGATGATGGCGCGGACGACCTGTTCCTTGCACAGGCCGGCGCCCGCCGTGAGGGTGTCGCGCACGTGCATCTCGATCGAGTCCTCTTTGCTGGTGACGGCGGCGATGCCGCCCTGGGCATAATTGGTGTTCGACTCGGCGCTGGTTTTTTTGGTGATGATGGCCACAGTGCCATGCCGAGCGGCTTTGAGGGTGTAAAAAAGCCCTGCAATGCCGCTGCCCAGAATCAGGAAATCAAACGTATAGTCGGGAGAGCGCATAGGAGGAGGGTGTTTAGGTCGTGCCGTTTCCAGTGCGACCGTTTCGGTGCGGAGTTGGGCCTGTCCTGAGGCGAAAGCTACTTGGCGGGTTCATCCTCGGGCAGGGGTTGGTTTAGGGTTTCGGGCGCCCAGAGCAGGGCGATCAACCCGACGGCGTAAGCGGAAGCCACGGTCATGGCGGCCAGGCGGAAGCCAGGCAGGGCGAAGTAGCCCTGGAAAGCGATGGCCAGGTGACCCAGCGTGAGGGGGCCCATGGCGGCGATGAACCGCCCGACATTGTAACAGAACCCTGTGCCGGTGCTGCGAAGCCGAGTCGGGAACAGCTCGGGAAAGTAGATGGCGTAGCCCCCGAAAACCGAGAGGGTGCCGAACCCGAGTATCGGCCAAAGGTACCAGATCTGGCTCCTGTCTTGGAAGAGGCCGAAGGTCAGCAAGACGCTGCCCCAGCCCAGCAAAAGGGCCACCAGGAACGCCAGCCGACGTCCAAAGCGGGCTGCCGCCACCCCGAAGCAGTAGATGCCAAAGAATGCCCCGATTTGCTGCAGGATCAGGGCATTAGACTTAAGGCGGGTTTTCTCGTTCTCCGGCATGGCGCGACGCAAGAGTCCGTCCAGACTGGCTCTTTGGTCCGAGGATAGCGGCAGTGTGACCGATTGTTGAGCCGTGAGGGACTCGCCTCGTTTGAGCGTCTTCTGCCGGAGTTCATGGAGCTTTTTCTGCTCGGCCGCGGTCAGCAGGGCGAACAACGCGGGTTGGGCGGGGGCATCCGCGGCCGCGATCTGCTCGAGCCGGGCCCGCGTCTCCGTAGCGACAGTGGGGAGAGTGGAGTCGATCAGTTCCGGGCTCCAGAAGCCAGCACCCCAGAGACCCAGAACGCCGGCGATTGCCAGGGCCAGGCCCACAAGGGTATGTAGCCGCCATCGCGGAATGGTGAATAGATCGCTCATCTTCCCGAACTCGGGCAATCTTGCGGCGCCGACCGCGATTTTCGCCGCCGCCTTCGCCGCCGCAAATTTCTCGGGCTCCCTGAGGCGGGCGAAAATGAAAATACCCAGGAGCGCCGGCAGGGCGCCGACCCAATAGAGGCCCTGCCACCCCCAGTGTGGGGCTACCAGCCCGAGGAGCTTGGCGCCGATGATGTTTCCCACGGCCGAGAGGGCCTGAAGCATCCCCAGGGCATGCGGGCGAGCCTTCTCGGGCATCACCTCGGCCACCAGCGCCGCGCCGACGGCAAACTCGCCGCCGACCCCAAAGCCGGTCAGGAACCGGCCCAAGGCAAAGACCCAGTAGGTGCCGGCCATGGCGCTCAGGCCGGTAAAAGCGGAGTAGATGAGGATGGTCAAGGCCATGGTCTTGACCCGGCCCCATTTGTCGCCCAGCACCCCGAAGAGCAGTCCGCCGGTGGCCCATCCGATGATGAAAAGCGAGGTGACCCAGGTCCCGTACTGGGTTTGGATCTCGAAGGGCGCGTCCGGGAGGAGCGTCTTCATCGCCATGGACCGGGAGGCGGTGAATATCTGCTGATCCATCGTGTCGAACATCCAACCCATCGCCGCGAAGGCGAAGATATACCACTGGTAGGTATTTAAAAGGCGCCACCAAGATACGGTTGGCGCTCCTGAAGGATTCTGATCGTTGCTCATCGCTAAAAGCCGGACGCCCGGCGAGCGCGTCCAGGGAGTTGGCTCGGCGGAACTTACCTCTGGTAACACAGCCGCTGTGCCACAGCCAAGACAAAACCCAGCCCTTGACGAGAGGGCTACCCTGGCCGCAATGTAAGGAGCCCTAAAAACGAGCCAGGGGCGCAGTTCATGGCTCGATGCCCTCTGTGACTTTTGGTTCGGTGGAGGGTAGCAGACCTGACTTAGAATTATGAAACCAAGCACAATTTGTGGTGCCGCGTTGCTCGCCCTCGTCGTCGTCTCGAGTCCGGGCTGCGTGGAGCGTCGAACGGTGTACGTGCCGGTATATCAACCGTCTCCGGCGGCCGTGCAACCCACTTCACTCCCGCCTGGATCGACAAATGCACCGCCTCCGGTGGTTGTGACCGAGGCGCCTCCTCCACCAAGGCCAGAAGTGATTGTCGTGTCGCCCGGACCGGAATACGTGTGGGCGCCCGGCTACTGGGGTTGGAACGGAGGCTGGGTATGGGTGAGCGGCGGTTGGGTGGTCAGACCCGGTCCTCATTCGGTTTGGATCGGCGGAGGCTGGGCCAGGCATGGCGGGGGCTGGGGCTTTCGCGGAGGCCATTGGCGGTAGAAAGACCACAACCCGAGGCCTGGTCAACAAGGGCCTAACCAACTCCGGATGCCGATGCCAAACAACGTCATGGTTTCCCTTCGAACAACAGGACAGCGACGACCTCGATCGCCACGGGCATGCCTGGCCTTGATCGCGGTCGTCGCTGTTACTTGCCTCCGCCTTTCGGCGGCTGAAGACCGTTTCACACGAGTCTGGGACCCGGGTTTCCCGAAACCGCCCCCATTCCTGAATGGGCCAGTCGCCTTGCTGTTTACCAACCTCGATGGGTTCGGCGCCCACCTCGTGATGGAGACCGGAGCGTCCTCGAAGAAGGCCGGAGCGGTCTCGGGCGACCTCTTGGGCCGGGGAGGCAAGCTGCTGTTCGTACCTGACTCCAAGGGGTCTGGACGCAAGGGTCCCGCTGGAGGTGGCGTAAGCTTCATTTGGGATGTGGCGATGAATAGCGGCTACATCTTGAGCGAGGCCCTGCAAGCGTATGCGCCTGTCGCGTCCACCAACCAGTTCACCCAGACATCCGCCCAGGCCGACGTGCACGGTGCCAAGTCAGAGAGAATTGAAGGTCACACGTGCGAGGAGCAAAGGCTCGTCGTCGTGTCGAGCGACGGCGCCTCGGTGTCGTTTCGCGTCTGGCGAGCGGCGGATCTGAGGGGATTTCCCCTGCGGATCACGTTGGTGACGGACTCACGGCCATTCTCGCTCCACTTCTCCAAGGTGCGATTGGAGGTGCCACAGAGCGGGCTGTTTTTGCCGCCGGATGGTTTCACGAAGTATGAGAGCGCGGAAACCATGATGAACGAGCTGTACCTGCGCGCGCCGTCCCCCGTCCGGAAACGCGGCGGCCCGGCCCCTGAAGCTCCGGCCCCGGCTGGTGGCGACGGACGCGGCCCCGGTGACCGCCGATACTAGAGTCCTACTTGCGTCGGCGTTGGGTCAAGACGGCGGCGATGATAATGACACCGGTCAGCATGAGCCGGCTGGCCTCAGGCACGGCGTTGATGCTGAGGATTTTCTCGAGGTAGCCGATGGTGAGCGCGCCAACGAGGGTGAGGCCTATGCCACCGCGCCCGCCCGCCAGGGTGGTCCCGCCGATCACCACTGCCGCGATCGCGGTCAGTTCGTAACCCGTGCCCGTCTCCGGATCCCCCTGCTGCTCCTGCGCGGCCTGGCAGAGACCCGCTACGCCGGCCAGCAGTCCGCTGGCGGCATACGCCATGAGTTTGGTCCAATTGACCGGCACCCCCGACAGCCTGGCGGCTTCCTCATTGCCCCCGATCGCGTAGAGTTGCCGACCCCACCGATGCCGCGCCAGCGCGATCCAGGTGATAAGGGCGCTGATCAGGAAAATGACGGTGACCATAGACAAGTTGTCGTGGAGCACGCGGCTGTCGATAAGCCGAAAAACATCAGGGACATCGACGTACCGAAACGTCCCATCGGCGTTCTTTACGGCCGTGGATACCTTGGTCCCTCCGGAGATCGTCTTGGCGAGGCCACGTGCGAAGACCATGACGGCAAGGGTGGCTATGAAGGGTTGGATGCCGAACCAGGCGGTCAGGCCGCCCGCCACGGCGCCGGCCGCCGCTCCGATAGCCAGGCAAAGAGGGAGGGTGACCCAGGGAGGCCAGCCCCAATGGATGGTCATGAGGGAGAAGCTCACGGCCACGAGGGCGAGGACGCTGCCTACCGCCAGATCGATCCCACCGCTGATGATCACGAGGGTCATCCCGCATGCCAGTATGCCGAAGACGGACGCTTGTCGCAGGGCGTCCCGGTGGGTGCCCAGCTTGAAAAACGCGCCCTCGGCGTTGAAGAGGCAGCCGAAGACCATCACCAACATCAGGGCGATGATGGCTCGGCTGGCGGGGTCGGCCCAGAGCCGGGTCAACAGGTTGGTCTTGCGTTGCGTTTCAGGGTTCATATCGCGTTCTGAGTCTTGCGTCCCATTGCCGCCGCGAGGATGCCTTCGGCCGTGGCTTGGGCACGGGTGAACTCGGCGGTCAGCCGGCCTCGGTGCAGGACCACGATGCGGTCGCTCATGGCCAGCAGTTCGGGCAGCTCTGACGTGATCAACATGATGGCGATCCCCTGGGCGGTGAGGGCGTTCATGATCTGGTAGAGGTCGCGTTTGGCGCCAACGTCGATGCCGCGGGTCGGCTCATCCAGCAGGAGGAGCTGGGGCTTGGTCTGCAGCCATTTGGCCAGCGCGAGCTTTTGTTGGTTGCCGCCGGAGAGGGCGCCGGTCTCCATTTCGAGCGATGCGGCCCGCAAGGAAAGGGCTTGGGCGTGCGCGCGGACCTCGGTGGTTTCGCGTGTGGGGGAGCGCCAGCCGGCTGGCGAGAGCCGGGGCAGGTCTGCGAGCGTTACATTGGCGGTGATGGAAAGGGAAAGGACCAGGCCGGTTGCCTTACGGTCGTTCGTGAGTAAAGCGATTCCCTGATCGATTGCAGCACGCGGGGAGGGGACGGCCAGCGGCTGGCCGTTATAAAGGGCCTGACCGCCCGTCTTTCCGCTGTACGCGCCGAAGAGGCCCATAAACAGCTCGGTGGCCCCCGAGCCTTGGAGTCCGGCCACGCCCAGAATCTCGCCCGCGCGCACGGAAAGGGAGACGTCTTCCACAGCGGGACGCAGTGCGCCCTGGGGAATGGGGGTTGAAAACCGTTCCAGCCGCAGCCGTTCGGCGCCCGGCGCCGCCTCGTGCCGCGGGAATTGCTCACCGATTTCGCGCCCGACCATCCATGCCAGGAGTTTTGCGGGCGGAAGTTCTTCAGCAAGAGCGGAGCCGACGAGTTGTCCATCGCGCAGGACCGTAATCCGGTCAGCCACCCGCTGAATCTCCTCCATTTTGTGGGTGATATAGACAATACCGCAGCCTTGCGCCTTGAGTTCGCGGATCAGGGCGAAGAGCTTCTCCACCTCCGGCGCGTTGAGGGAGCTAGTGGGTTCATCCATCACGATCACCCGCGCGTTCCGCGATAGGGCCTTGGCTATCTCAGTCAACTGGCGTTGGGCGATAGGCAGGTTTTCCACCCGCTCTCGCACATCGATGTCCAGGCCCAACCGGGTCATCAGCCGCCGCGCCTGGTCGTATTGGAGGCGGTTCTGAACGAAACCAGCGCGAGTCAGCGGGCATCCCAGAAAGATGTTGTCCGCCACCGTCATCGCGGGCGCAAGGGATAATTCCTGGTAGATGACGGCGATGCCGAGGGCGTTGGCCTCCGAGGGCGAGCCTGGCCGGACCGTGCATCCCCCCATCTTGATGGAACCATCGAACTCCGTATGAACTCCGCCGAGGATCTTGATCAGAGTGCTTTTCCCCGCGCCATTCTCGCCGGCGAGGATGAGCACTTCACCTCCACGAATATCGATATCGACATCCTTGAGCACTTGGACGCTTCCGAAGCGCTTGGAGATGCCTCTCATTCGGGCAAGCATTGGCTTGTTCTGGCACGGTTCTTCCATCGGATCTCGGTGAACAGCGTAGGGTCTTCCCCGGCCGTTTGACAGAATTTTCTGATCCTTCGCGCGCCAGGCCCCACCTGCGCAAGCGTATCACCACCATCAAATCCGGTGCTTCGGTCCCGGACCAATGCGAAACGCCGTTCGGCATCCGCTCGATTCGGCTCGATCCCAACAAAGGGTTCGTCCTGAACGGCCAGAGCCTTGGGCGCAAGCGGATGAACAAAAACTCACGCCTCGAATGGCCCGTGAAGTACGCGCCCGGCACGTTGCTCGCGCACGGCTACAAGGGCGCCGAGGAAACCGCCACCGCCAAGGTCGAAACCACCGGCGCGCCGGCGGCCATTCAACATGTACCGCATCGGACGACGATCAAGGCCGACGTCGAAGATGTCACGGTCATCACCTTTCAGGTCAACGACCTGCAAGGGCGCTTGGAGACGAGGCGTCTTCAACGGGTTGGCACAAGTGATCGTGCAGTCCTCGCAAAAGCCCTGGGAAGCCACGCTCACCGCCCGCGCGCCACCTTTGTCACCGGGTGTCCAACTCAGCCAGTGGTGTTGCGCCGTGCCCTGCCGTGACACATCCGCGCACTCAAGAGTGAACCGAACACTCATCCAGTCTGAAGGGTTGATGAGATCATAAGCATATATAAAGACACTGATATAGTAGGTATGCTTGTGTCAATAACAACATGAATTGTCAAGCACTCAGGCACAACTCCCAAGCGTTTTACCTTGACAGGACCTGGCGCCGCGGGGATGCTTATCATATCACATCTAATCACATGGGAAAACGTGGAAACCAAATATCTATCAGTTTTTATGAAGAACAAATTCCTCTCAATCATAGCTTCGCGTCTGTTGACTCCTGTTTGCTCGTTCCTTCTCCTGACGGGTTCCGCCCAGGGAGCCCCGGACCCCACGCTCCTGTTCAACAGCTTCAACACGTCCGGCAACGGCAGCGGCCCGACGTACCTCCCGGTGTTCACGCTCACGGATACGTGGACGATTACGTCCATCGTGGACTACCACTACCCCTACACGAGTGCCTACGGCGAGATTACCATTCGTGACATCGCTACTGGGAACCTACGTGGGCCCTGGCCGCTCTCTGCCTGGACCGAAGTTTCCCTATCGTATTGGAGGGCGATGCCGAACATCGTCCTCGGTCCCGGTTCCTACGAGATTAACGATTCCGCCAGGTCCACATGGGCGTTCTCAACTGAGTACACGACTGGCTATTGGAACGATGGAGCGAACTGGGCGCCCTATATGGGATTCTCGTGGGTCCTGGGCACGCCCGTGCCGGAGCCCTCGACGTGGGTGGCAGGTGCGCTTGCGGCGCTCATGGGCGCTGCCACTTGTTGGCCGCGACGCAAGGCGGCTTGACCCGCCAGGCACTCCTGCGCTCGCAGGCTCCTCCGCACCATAGCCGGGGCTGTTGACTCGCGCTTGGTGATCGGTCGGTTCAGTTCGGGTTCGCCTTGGTCGGGACGTCCCGGCTCACGCCGGATCCTACCCCCCTCATAGGCAGAGATTTTTAAGGGGTAGATAATTTGACACTTTGTGGAGATAGCGCGACGTGTGAGGATTATTTGAAGCGGAAATCGAGTTTGAAGTTGTAAAGCCAGGGGATCTCGGGATTAACACCCTCCCGCGCCAGTTTCTCTGGCAGATGTTCATAGTGTTCCTTGTCGGCGAGGATCAGCCAGGCGCGGCTCGACTCGCTCGGGCGGCAGGCCCGACCAGGAGCGCATCAGGTCCCAAGTGCCCAGGCGCAGGTGCTCGGAGAGCAGGAGCGATGGCGCTTGCTCTCGCTTTCATGATGTTTCCTTTCGTTTGAATCGTCGTTGACACCCGGCATGACAGATTAAGCCTTCATTGATTACCTAACGGAAAAACCGTAAAACGTAACAAGGGAGCCGGCTCATCGCGTATTCGATCCTCTGCCTTTTCCCGCGAAGCTGAGTTGGCGAGGCGTCTCCTACTGCCTGGGCTCCGGGATGGACTACAGTAGTCGGTCTGGCCCGGAGGAAGGGATGGCAGGGCTGGCTGTCCTCAGCGGGCAGCACGCGGGGTCGAACGTCCAAACCAGCGCGCTGGGACAGCCGCGCCCTACCGCGCCAGAGGGGAGTCCATCCCGCCGCCCGGGCCGCAGGCGGACGGGCAGCGCGAGCTTGTGAAGCCCCTGCCAGCGCCAACTCGCGCTCCAGGGCATCTCTCCGACTCCTCGCGACTCATGCCCTCCGCGTTGAGCCAGCAGATCCGAATGCCGAGGGGGACAGGGCCAGCGTGGCGCCATATTTAGAGCTTGTTCGAAATCGCAGGCAAAGCGCCGCGTGAGGGCACGCGGCCTACAGCGGAATGGCAGAATCTCCATGCCCCGAGTCCCCCGACCCGGCAAGTTTTTAGAGTCGAGGCTCTTACGGCGAGCGGACGCGGTAGAAACGGGCAGGATAATGCGACCACTGGCGATCGCTAGAATAGGACGAGCCATTGCTGAGGGTATTGGTTTGTAGCGGAACCCAGACGGGATTGCCCAAGTCGGCGCAAGTTTTCAGTACGATAGCCAAGTCGTCGGTTCCACAGGCGATGAACTCGAGTTGGTATGATCCGGCTGACGCCGGATGCTACCTTCCTCATAGGGGTAGCACCGGACATCAGTCCGCTCTGGCTTTGTCTCCCGCGCAGGACGTTCGACTTCGACCGAGAGGCCGCGAAACTCCGTGTAAGGTGCAGGCCACGGCCTGCGCCTCCTGCCTCGGTTCAGTTCCTCCTGTAACTTTTCGCTGGCGCGGGACGTCAAGTAAACAGAGAGTGAGCTAGTGGTTCTAGGTGATTTGTATTCGGACAATTTGTGATGGGTATTCGAATTGGAGATCACGGGATAAAGAGCGCCCTGCTGGCGCTGTTCGTCCTGGGGACAGGCTTGCGCGCCTTTGCCGCGCCTGGCCCGGGATCCAATCCCTTCGAGGGCCAGGCGGGTTCTACGCCGCGAAGCCGGATAGATGAGCTGGTGTTTAGCCGGTTGGAGAAGTTGGGCCTCACACCCGCCAAGCTCTGCTCCGATGCCGTGTTTGTGCGCCGCGCCTGGCTCGACGTGATTGGCACGGTGCCCACCGCGGAGGAGGCGCGGGAGTTCTTCCGGGACAGAAGACCAGACAAACGCCGCGCGCTGATCGACCGCTTGTTGGAGCGGGACGAGTTTGCGGATTACTGGGCGATGAAGTGGAGCGACCTCCTGCGGGTCAAGGCGGAGTTCCCCATCAACCTCTGGCCCAACGCCGCTCAGGCCTATCACCGATGGATCCGCACCGCGATCAAGGAGAACATGCCCTATGACCAGTTCGCCCGGGAACTGCTTACGTCGAGCGGCAGCAATTTCCGCGTCGGCCCGGTCAACTTCTACCGCGCCCTGCAAAACAAAGAACCGTTGGGCATCGCGCAAACGGTGGCCCTCACATTCATGGGCACGCGAGCGGAGAAGTGGCCCACCAACCAGTTAGCCCACCTGGCGGGCTTCTTTTCACTGGTCGGCTACAAATCCACGAAGGAATGGAAGGAAGAGATCGTTTTCTTCGATCCCGGATTGGCGACGAACGGGCTGGCGAAAGCCGCCGCCTTTCCGGATGGCACTCCGGTCCTGCTGGCCCCGGATAGCGATCCCCGTAAGGTTTTTGCGAACTGGTTGATCGATCCGAAGAATCCATGGTTTGCGCGCAACATCGCCAACCGGATCTGGGCGTGGCTCCTGGGACGCGGCATTGTGCATGAGCCGGACGACATCCGCCCGGACAATCCGCCGAGCCATCCCGAACTGCTGGCGTTGCTGGAAAAGGAATTAATCTCGGCCAATTACAACCTAAAGCATCTCTACCGGCTAATACTGAATTCGCAAACGTACCAGCTTTCCTCCATTCCCCAGACTGACAAGCCCGAGGCCGCCGCCAACTTCGCCTGCTACCCGTTGCGCCGCCTGGAAGCCGAGGTGCTGATCGACGCCCTGAACCAGATCACGGTCAGCACGGAAAAGTATTCCAGCTCCATTCCGGAGCCGTTTACCTTCATCCCCGAGGACCAGCGGTCGATTGCCCTGCCGGACGGCAGCATCACCAGTTCTTTCCTGGAAATGTTCGGACGTCCGCCACACGACACCGGATTGGAATCCGAGCGCAACAACCGCCTCACAACCGCGCAGCAACTGCACCTGCTAAACTCCAGCCAGATCCAGCGCAAGATCGAACAGAGTCCGATGGTCCAAATCCAAAGGCAGGGCAACAGGACCCCGCGCCAGATCGCCACCGGGCTTTATTTGAGAATACTCTCGCGTTTCCCAAGCGAAGCGGAGCTGGAGATTCTGGGGGTGGATTCACCGTCCAGCGGCATGAAAGGACGCGAAGGCGCCGTGGATCTCGCCTGGGCTTTGATCAACAGCGCGGAGTTCCTCTACCGGCATTAACGACCCGCAATCGCATCAACCCATGAGCTTGAACCAACATCCCCACCGCCTCCGCCGGCGTGAAGCGATCCGTTGCGGTCTCCTGGGCACGGCAGGTATCTTGATGGGCGACCGCCTCGGGTTTCCCGCCCTCGGCGCCCCACGCCCGGCCTCTGCCAGGGCCGTGATACAGATCTGGATGGGGGGCGGCCCCTCGCACCTGGACACCTTTGATCCAAAACCCGAGGCGGGCGTGGACTACTGCGGCCAGTTCAGCCGCCCCATCGAAACCAATGTCCCCGGCATCAAGATCTGCGAACTGCTGCCCTTGCTGGCGAAACAGGCCGACAAATACTCGCTCATCCGCAGCATGACCCATGGCAACAATGGCCATGAAACGGCTGCCTACCTTGTGCAGACGGGACGGCAACCCGGCGGCGACGATGTCTATCCTTGTGTCGGGGCCGTCGTAGCGCTGTTCAAGGGCTACGAGGCCGGATACCAGGGATTGATTCCGCCTTACATCGTCCTGACCCAACCACAGGGGCGCTTCTCGGAAGCGGGCTTCCTCGGCTCGAAATGCAAGCCCTTCGCCACCGGAGGTGATCCGGCCAGGACCCCGTTTGCCGTGGAAGGGGTCGTGGCTCAGGGCATCTCCGAAACGCGCCAGAAACAGCGACGCGATCTGCTGCATCAACTCGATACGCTCGGCCAAGCCATGACTGGCGACCCGCAGTTGGTGGCGCGCGAGGCGTGTGAAAAGCAGGCCTACGACCTGATTCTGGGCGACGCGGGCAAGGTGTTCGATCTGTCGCAGGAGAAGGATGAAATGCGAGACCTCTATGGCCGGAACACGTTTGGCCAATCCTGCCTGGCCGCGCGGCGGCTGGTGGAGCGCGGCGTGCCTTACGTGACCATCAACTCTGGGGGCTGGGACACGCACAAGGAACATTTCCAGGCCATGCGCCGGAAGTTGCCGGAATTGGACAAAGGAGTGGCCACCCTGGTGCAGGACTTGTCCGAACGCGGCCTGTTGGACAGCACAATCGTCTGGGCTTGCGGGGAATTCGGCCGGACCCCGAAAATCGATCGGGAAGCGCCGTGGAACGGCGGACGCGGTCATTACGGGAAAGTCTTCTCCTCGTTGGTCGCCGGAGGCGGATTCAAAGGCGGACGCGTCGTGGGGGCCTCCGATGCGAAAGGCGAAACCGTCCTGGAGCGGCCGGTGTATCCCGTCGATCTCATCGGCAGCCTGTATGAACTGCTCGGCATCGATCTGGAGGCCAAGCTGCCGCATCCCCAAGGCAAGCAGGTCCGGGTGATGCCTCCCGCCGAGGAAGCCGGCAAGTCGGGCGGACGTCTGACCGAAATCATGTAGCCGATGATGCGTATGCTAAGTTCATTGCGATCATGGCGCCTGTTCTTGGGTCTCGCCGGCTTGCCGCTGGCGGCGCAAGGGTTGCAGGCGCAGCGAAGCCCGAACATCGGTTATGTCTATCCGGCAGGCGGACGGCAAGGCACCTCCTTCCCGGCGGCCATCAGCGGACGGTTTCTGGATGGCGTAACCAATGTGATCATCTCCGGCACCGGCGTTACGGCGACGATTATCGCCTACACCAAACCGCTGAACGGAAAGGACCTCAATCTCTTGCGGGACCGGCTTAAGTATCTGCAACAAGGCCTGTCGGCCGCGAAAGAGACCGACTCGCTGATCTCCGTGATAAGCGAATTCGACACCAATCAAGTGAGGCAACTGAGTCGGGCGGAGACGGAGAAGGAGCGGGTCGAAATCAGGCAAAAGCTGGCCAATCCAAAAAACCAACGTCCGCCCAATCCTCAGCTTGGCGAAGACCTCACGCTATCCATCAAGGTGGCGCCGGAAGCCGCGCCGGGCGACCGCGAGTTGCGCCTGATGACGGCGGCGGGCCTATCCAATCCCCGGACGTTCCGCGTAGGCCACCTTCCCGAATTCAGCAAGCCGGCGGAGGTCAGCCTCAGCGGTCCCAGAAACGCCAACCGACCCAGATCCCAGGGCAGGCCCGCAGCGGGTTCGACAACACCGGAACGGCGCAGTATCAGCCTCCCGTGCGTGGTGAACGGCCAGATCATGCCCGGCGCCGTGGACCGGTATTGGTTCTCGGCCCAGCGAGGCCAGCGCTTGGTCGTGGCGGCAAGCGCGCGGGATCTGATCCCGTACCTCGCGGACGCCGTGCCGGGTTGGTTCCAAGCCACGCTGGCGCTCCTGGATGAGAAGGGCAAGGAACTGGCATACGACGACGACTTTCTTTTCAATCCCGATCCGGTGCTTTACTACGAGGTCCCCGGCGATGGCGAATACGCGTTGGAGATCAGGGATGCCATCTACCGCGGACGCGAAGACTTCGTCTATCGCATCACTGTGGGCGAATTGCCATTTGTGACCGCCATCTTTCCGCTGGGCGGCGAGGCGGGCAAGCCCACCATCGTCGAACTCCAGGGCTGGAATCTTCCGACCAACACGCTGACGATGGACGCGACCGACAAGGCGCCGGGTGTCTATCCGGTTTTGGTCCGCCAGGAGCAACTGGTTTCGAACCCCGCGCTGTTCATGGTGGATACCCTGCCCGAATGCCTGGAACGTGAGCCCAACGACCAGCCCAAGAACGCCCAACCAGTCACCCTGCCCGTGATCGTGAACGGGCGGATCTCTCAACCGAATGACACCGACGTGTTCTCCTTCACCGGCCAGGCAGGACAGGAAATTGTCGCCGAAGTCATGGCCCGCCGGCTGAACTCGCCGCTGGATTCGTTCCTTCGACTAACCGACGCCACAGGCCAACAGATCGCGTTCAATGACGATCACGAGGACGCGGGCGCGGGTTTGACCACGCACCATGCCGATTCCCGCCTCAACTTGGCCCTGCCCGCCACCGGAACCTATTATCTGCACTTGGGCGATACCCAGGGCAAAGGCGGCGCCGCCTATGCCTATCGCCTGCGCATCAGTCCGCCCGAGCCGGACTTCGCGTTGCGCGTGGTGCCAGCCAGCGTCAACATTCGGGCTGGTAACACCGCGTCGCTCACGGTGTATGCGCTCCGAAAAGACGGTTTCAGCAATGAAATCGCCTTGGTTTTGAAGGACGCGCCGGCGGGCTTCACCTTGAGCGGCGCCCGGGTGCCAGGGAACACAAATCAAGCGCGCGTCACGCTGAAAGCTCCGCCCGAGCTCAGGACCGAACCGGTCAGTATCTCGCTCGAAGGCCGCGCCACGCTCCTCGGGCAGAAGGTCACTCGCCCAGCCGTCCCGGCGGAAGACATGATGCAGGCGTTTGCCTA
>ORJL010162546.1_pt1 | contig 14650 bp, 15 predicted proteins | sample 1779941 | NCBI WGS metagenome assembly ORJL01 (sample SAMEA104232317, study PRJEB22302) | groundwater metagenome | biome: forest; feature: aquifer; material: groundwater | place: USA | collected 2011-08-07 | depth 5.8 m
CCCGCGACTTAAGGATACCTGCAAACCTCATTCTTGCTGCCGCAATACTGCTCCGGTTCAAGTCAGATGCATTGAATCTTGAGGAAGAGGTGCAGCAGGCAACGCTTGAAACCTACATGGAAGAGGGAGGGCCGATTGAAATACCGGTGCTTGAACTCAAAAGCAGGATACCGCCAAAAAGGCGCGTGACTTTAGATGAGCTATTTGAGGCAATGGAAAAGGTATTCCAGGACACGGCGGAGCGGGAAAACGTCATAAAGCAGGTGAAGCTTCCGGCAAACCTTGAAATACAGCTGTCGGAATTCAACGTCGAGGAGAAAATGAAGGACGTGCTTGAAAAAATCCGGGGCAACCTTGACTCGGAAGGGTGGGCGACTTTTTCCTCATTGCTTGGAAGCAGGGGAAGGGAAGAGATAATATTTACCCTGCTGCCCCTGCTTTACCTTGCGCAGGAGCAAAAAATAGCCATTGCGCAGGAGCAGTTCTTTGGCGAAATATTCATAAAGCTCTCAGGGAAAAAGCCGTCAGGTGGATGAGGAATGGGGAAAAAGGCAAAAAAAGGAAGTTCGCTTCAGGAAAAAAGGCAAAGCGCGCCACAGGCAAAAGAAGTAATCGCAGCGCAGAAGAAGAAAAGTGAGGCGAGCAAGATTGAAATCGGGAAAACAGCCGGGCATATTGAAAAGGAGAATCCGATGCAGATAACGCTTAGGGTGGAAGAAGAGGGGGAAGAAATGCCAATCATTGAAGTTGAAGATGAAAAAAGACCGGTGCAAAGCGTGCAGGCAGAACAGCCACAGGCAAATAACAACGAATGGCTCAAGCCCGATGCCGTTCAGGCGTCGCTTTCATCAATTGACCAGGCGCGCGTGCTTGAAGCCGCGCTGTTCATGGCAAGCCAGCCCCTTGCAACCTCGGACCTTGCAAAGCTCGTGGGCATTGCAGCGATGGGGTTTGTGGATGAGAAGCTTGATGCGCTTGCGCGCGAATATGACGGCAAAAAATCCGCCATTGAAGTGGTGAAGGAAGAGAGTGGCAAGTGGGCAATGAGGGTGCGGGCGACATACGCGCCATCGGTGCGCGGATTTGCCGGAGAGGCTGAAATCTCGCGCCATGCGCTAAAGACTCTCGCATACATTTCCAAAAATGAAGGGATAAAAAAGAGGGATTTATTCAAGCGGCTTGGAAGCAGCATTTACGAAAATGTGGCGGAATTGGTGGAAAAGGGATTTGTGGCTGCAACTCCTGCCGGCAGGACTGTTTCGCTTAAAACTACTGCGAAATTCAGGCAGTATTTCGAAGCGTGAAACAATCAATATATATCATCCATATATACATATAGATGGTGTATTGCCATGGCGAACATGCTGATTTCGGTCGATGAGAAAACAGAGAAGAAGATACGCAGGCTTTAGGGGAAAATCCAGGCAGCATTCCGGCGATAGGATAACAGTTTATATTATTTCTTCTTGTTTGCATTCAGCTGTGAGGTGTTTTCGATGCTTACCTTGACTGGTGAAAATTTCAAGAATGAAACAGCCAAAGGCTGGACTGTAGTCGATTTCTGGGCTCCGTGGTGCGGGCCGTGCAAGGCGCTCTCGCCCGTGGTGGACGGGCTGTCTTTGGAAATGAAAGGCGTGAAGTTCGGGAAAGTGAACGTGGACGAGCAGCCCGAATTGGCGGAGGAATTCCAGGTGATGAGCATCCCCACGCTTGTTTTGTTCAAGGATGGGCAGGCGCACCAGCAGAGGGTGGGGTCTGCGACCAAGGAAGCCCTGAAGAAGTGGATTGAAAGCAACATGGCATAGTTGGCTTTGCTCCTTTTTTCAGGACAAAAGGTTCGCAGATATTGCTGAGGCAAGCCGTTTGAACGCACATTTATATGCCCCAAAAGCCCGAATTATGGCATGGCGGAACAGCACAAAATCAGGATGGCATGGCATGCGGTTAAAGCCACCGCAAGGTTCATAAAATACCTGCCTTTAGCTGCCGGCTTGATGTTTACTCAGATTTCATGCAATACACAGCAGGGGGTTGGGAAAATGGGTGGAGATGACAGCTTGAAAGTGGTTCCTAGAAAGGAAAATATTGCATCAAAAGATTCAAAGGATAAGAAAGAGCCGAAAAAACTCACAGACTTAAAGCCAATCCCTCTGGTAAAACCAGACTCTGCAAAATCGGACGGTCTAATCCAGAAATCCTACGAGGAGGCAAAGCCGAAAAAACTGACCAGATAAACCTCACTTTTCCCTTTCCATTTGATTGAGTAGGTTAGCTTCAATTTCGAAAAATACCTCGTTTTCCTTTGAATTATAGATTGTCGCACCGGCCCTTCGGAGCCCGTTTTGATCGACTTCATCAAGCTTTCCATGCAAATTAAGCTCATAAGAATCCAAAATGATTGATTTGGCATTATACTGTTCAAAGTCGCCCAATAGGGCATTATTCGACTTTTTCGCTATATCGTACCCCTCTTTGGAATATTTCTTCAATTTTGAAGTAATCATCAACCGCTGCTCGAATTCTGCTGGAGAATAATCTGCCCGCGTTTTTTTCTTTTGCAATGATTCGTTATAATTGGCAACCGCAAGATTGTAGCAAGAAAGCGTCAGCACCCATAGATTTTCTACCGATTTCTTATTTGCATTATATGCCTTTTCGCAATAAGTGACAGCTTCCCCATATTCTCCAGCCAGCAATAGGCCATGCCCAAGGCTGTAATTTGCAAGATAATCGGTTGGTTTCATCTTTACGGCTGTTTTTAATGTGGCAATCCCGGTGGCAATTTTTTCACCGCCTTGGGCAATCTGGGCAATTCCAAGCAAGCGAAGAGTATCGAAATTCTTCAAACCTGACAACCTGAGTTCCCGTTCTATCCGTTCCGCAGAAGCCTTGTCGGTTATTGACATGCTAGCTCCTACAACATAATGGTAATACGCTTCCGGAGTCCGGTAAAATCCGTAATCTGCCGAGGTTATCCTGTTTCCTTCCTCCCGCCCATCATTCAGTATTTCAAGTTCCCTGCTCTTCAAATCCTTGTTGATTCCAATGTTCCCGACTTCCACCGATTCGCCGAATTTCCTAAACGATGGGACGTGTGTCAGGTCGAAGATATGGCTGCCACCACCGATATTCACTACTAAATTAGCGTGCCTCACTGGTTCGTCTTCGAATTGGTCGTTTTCGTCGTGGGATTTTTGATTTTTCTTCCTTTCCTTGAATGAACTATCGCGCTCATCTACTGTTATGACATACACTGATGCGTCCTTTAGCAGCCCAAGTTGCTTTGCAGATTGATAGAATAATAACGCGTAATCATCGCAGTCTCCGAAGCCGGATGCGAACACTTCGTTGGGGCTTTTGATGCCTTTTTTGGTCAGGGAATACGTCTGCCCCAGCTTGTTCTTCCATTGGTCATTTGGCGCTACAAGCGTCCAGGAAAGGATTTCAAGCTGTTGCAGCTTTGTGCATTCCTCAAAAGTAGCAGGAAACGCCTCAGTTACTCCGTATTTTTTCATTTCCTTCAGCATGTCCGAATAGTTTTCCTTCATGGCATTCCTTATCGCCTTCAAATTCTCCTCGCTAAGCTCAATTTTTGATGCCTGGGCAGGCTCAAGGGCTTCTTCTGAATTCAAATCCGCCCGACGTGAACCCATAGAATTGCCATATTGCATCTGCCTTTGGACTGCGGATTGAGACGGCACTACGAAAAGCTTCCCTTTCTCGTCCTTGTCAATAACGACATTCGCAAGGCCAAGCCTGCCCTGTTTTGCCATGTCGTAAATCTGCGGAACCAAGGCAAGCAGTTCTTCCCGTTCGGCAAAATCAGTATGGGAGAGAGTGTCTTCGTAAAAAGGCTCGGAAATATGGGATAAGTCAATTGGATAGGGGAATTTCATGTGCATTCTCTCAATAGGCTCAAAATAGCCGGCTACGAAATAGACTACGCCTTGGGCGTCAGTCTTGATTGATAGGTGGATTGGAACGCCTGAATTGCGCAGCTCCCTATTCTTTACTTCAATTGCAGCAGCATACGTATCAAGGATTTGGGGCAGATGTGCCTTGTCTGAAGTGTCAATTATCACTTTCCCAACAATGGTGTGCGGCACTGAATTGCCAATCCTCGGCTTGCATTGCTCCAGAACATGGGCGATATCAGCATCCGCATGCTGCAAGACCTGCATTTCGTCAAAAACGTTGTTCTGGAACTCGACTTGCCTGCTTCTCGGCTCAAGGAACATGAAAGAAGGCATGGAGAGGTAAAACTGGAGTGGAAATATAAAACCAGCCCAAAATTTGGTGGCAGACGCCCCTTACTTTGCTGGCAAGTTGTTAACGGGCGAAGGCAGCATAGGGAGAACGAATAAAAAGCGCCAGCTGCATAACCTATCCATGGCAGAATTCACCACGCCCAAAGGCATGAAGGATTTTTCCGGTGCGGAGATGATGGTAAGGCAGCGGATGCTATTAGCGATAGAGAAGCAGTTTCGGCTGTGGGGCTACCAGCCGCTTTCCACGCCAGCGCTTGAAATGGTGGAAACGCTTGAGAAGAAATGCGGGGCGGAAATAAAGGGGCAGCTTTTCAGGATAGATGACGGCAAATTGGCAATGCGCTTTGACATGACCGTGCCGCTTGCGCGGTTTTCTGCGAATTCTTCCGTTCCAAAGCCTTACAAACGGTATGCCATTGGGCCGGTGTGGAGGCGGGAAGAGCCGCAAAAGGGGAGAATGCGCGAATTCCTGCAGGCGGACGCCGACATAATAGGATGCAAGGAAATGAGGGCGGAAGCCGAATTGCTGGCGATGGCAAATGAAACGCTTGAGATGCTCGGGTTTGCAAATTGCACGATATTGCTGAATAACCGGAAAATATTGTCAGGCATGGCTGCAAAATACGGCGTGGAAAACGACGCCGGATTGTTCAGGGCGCTTGACAAATTGGGGAAAATTCCCGAAGCGGCAATTGCCGAGGAATTGGGAAAATTGGGGATTGGAGAGAATGAGGCGGAAGAACTGCTCCTAATGCTAACGGAAAAAACCGGCAATAAGAAGGCGCTTTCGAATGCGTCCGAATTTTCCGAGGAAGGTGCGAAGGAACTTGCGCTGATTGTAGATGAGCTTGAATTAAGGAGAGTGAAAAATGCAGTGGTGGATTTGTCGCTTGCGCGCGGGCTCGACTACTACACCGGCCCGGTGTTTGAGATAAAGGCAAGCGATGAAATTGGCTCTGTTGCTGGCGGTGGCAGGTATGACAATTTGCTTGGCATGTACGGGCAGGCTGAATGCGCAGTGGGCATTTCGCTTGGCATAGAGAGGCTGATGGCATTGTCGGCAAAAGAGGGTGCGGCAACGCCTACAAAAGTGCTTGTGGTTGGAGTGAAGGATGAGCCGAAAATTTATGCTGCCGCACTTGAGGCTGCCAAATTTTTGAGGGCGGCCGGAGTGCCATGCGAAACGGACTTGCAGGGCAGGCCGATGCGCAAGCAGCTTGAATATGCAAACGCGCTCGGAATCCCGTATGCGCTTATTGTTGGCGAGGAAGAAATAAAGGCGGGGAAATTCACGCTGAAAAACCTGACAACGGGCGGGCAGGAAAAGGCGGCAATTGAAGAGATTGCGGCGGAATTGAGGAAAGCTGCGGGCGCACCTTAATAAAGGCAAATTGCGAGCATATACGGGGGGAAACGGGGTTAATTTATGCCAGCTAAAAAGTCATTCAACGACCTCAAGGAAGAGGTTGTGAAACAGGGCGGGTACTACGTTGTGCTTTACTTTGACATCCACGGCAATTCCAAGGAGGCGCTAAAGGACCTTATGGTGGGGTTCGTGGGCAAGCTCACGCAGGCGCAAGGGGTGCGGTTTGGCGTGGGCGAAATAGAGGAGCCGATTGAGCATGAGAACATGTATGCGACTACCGCGAAAGTTACCATGCTCCTGGAAAGCTTCTCGGACCTCGTGAGGGTGTGCCTGAACTACGGGCCGATTGGCGTGGAGATTGAGGAGCCGATTGTTGCAAAAATACCCGCGCACGAGGTGCAGCAGGCGCTTTTGGAAGTGTCTGCAACGAGCCAGGAATTCACCCACCTGGTGCTCAACAAGATGATGGACGCGGATGAAAAAAAGGATTTTGCCCGCAAGATGGGGGCGCGCGTGCTTCTTGGAAAGAAGATAATGGAGGAAAGGAAGGTATAACATGCCGACCGTGCCGATATTCCCGAGAATTCCGACCGGCATACCCGGCCTTGACGTAATAATAGGCGGGGGGTTTACCAAAAATTCAATCATTACTGTTGCGGGCGGCACGGGCTCGGGCAGGACGACTTTCGCAACGCAGTTTTTGGTGAACGGCTGGGCCGAGGGCGAGGAGCCCGGTCTTTACATTTCGTTTGACGAGCCGAAATTCTCGATATTTGCGAACATGGCGCCGTTCGGCTGGGACTTGCCGGAGCTCGACCGGGAAAAGCGCGTGGTGTTCATAGAATACCCGTATAACGAGCTTGCGAATTTTGGGGAGCAGGAGAATTCGCTTCTCGAGCTTATCGACAGCCTCGGGATTGAGCGGATAGTGTTTGACACCATAGGCCCGCTTGCGTCGATGGCTGATTCTGAAGAGGCAAGGGTGCGCGAAATGAGGCGCATAGTTGCCATGATACGAAGATGGGGCGCAACAACGATAATCACCGCGGATGACGCGCCGCGCTCGCCGCAGGAAATCCCGCGCAGCTCAAGCGGCATTGAAGGCCTCACGGATGGATTCGTCCACCTCGACTTGGTCAAGGAAGGGGGCGCGCGCGTGAGGACCGTCGAAGTGGTGAAGATGCGGGGCTCGGCGCACGAGCACATAATCTACCCTGCAGAAATCAGCTCGAAAGGATTTAGGGTGGGCACGCCGGCAGGCAGCAAGCCGGTGCCGAAAGCAAAGGCGGGCGCGCTGCCAAGGAAAGGGTAGGTGGAATGGCCGGCTTTGACTATGTGGAAAGCGTAGTGGAGTCGCTTGGCGCGATAAAGGACCGGGAAATGCTTTTTTGGGCAGGCATCGAAGTGGCAGTTTCGGCCCTGTGGCTTGCGTTTGCAGTGGCGCTGTTTTTCTTTTTCAACATTCCAAGCGGGCAGGGAGGGAAGGCCGCATTTTTTTCACTCGCCGCAATTTCGCTTGCCGTGGAACTGGTTGCGATGAAATACGCGTACATGAGGCTCAGCATGCGGGCACTTGGCATGTCAGGATACCGGTACCGGGAGGGCGCGGCTAATTTCATTTACTATTTGGCGGCGGGCATCAAGGCTTTTATGGCGCAGGCTTTCACCTGGTATGACAAGAAATACTTCGCGGCATTTGCAGTGTGCGGGCTCACAACTGTTGCGCTGCTGGCAGGGGCATGGAGCGTTACTGATATTTGGGCAAAGGCTGCGCTCATACTTGCAGGCTCGGTGATATTCATTGCCGGAGCGCTGGTTTATGCATTGGGATTCTTTTACCACGAAGTGAGGCTGATTGCGGCGCCGATTTTCTACCTGCAATACGCCCAAAACCCGCTCTCGGTGCCGCGCGCAGTGTGGGACATGGGCAGGGGGAAAACAACGCATTGCGCAAGCGTGCTCATTGTGGGCTGGGCAATTATCCAAGTGGCGGTGCAATTCCTCTCCGGGCTCGGGGCGATTTTTGGCACCCCGTTTTTGCTCGTATCGGCCATGCTTGCAGGCACGAAGGCACACGACCCGTTCTATGCTGCATCAGCCGGGATAGTGCTTGTTTTTTCCATTGCAGCATGGATGGCAACGAGGATATTCGGCGCGAGGTACCAGGTTGCGCTTCTGCGCAGCCTTGACCCGAACTTTCGTACGGGCGGATAGAGGGTGAATACATGGCATATGACATCATAAGCGGGATGAAATTCGCATTCGAAGGCTTGCACGACAAGGAAGTGATGCAGTGGATGCTTCTCTTCGCGCTTGCGGCAATAGCAGCGGCATTCGTGAGCGGCGCCACTACGGTGCTTATTCCGGCCCTCATCGCAGCGGACTGGATTCTGCTCGGAATCCCCCTTACTACAATTGCGGCGGTAGTGTTCTCGGTGCTTTTGGGCGTTGCGTACGTGCTTGTGTGGCTGTTTTTCCAATATCAGTTCTACCGCGCAGGCCTCCGGCTTGCCGGATACAAGCCGCCCGCAAACAGCCCCACTTGCGCCCAGTTCGTGTTCGTGACAATCAAGATGGCGCTCGTCAGCCTGTTTTCCTGGTATGACAAGAGGGTGCTTGCCATCGTGCTTTTGCTCTATGCAATCACCGCGCTGTGGGCGGCCGCGGGCTTTTTCACGAACAACGGCATACTCCTCATGGTCGGGGCCGGATTCCTCGCATTCACGGTGCTCGTGCACTACCTCGGGGTTTTCCTGCACGGCATAAGGGCGCTATTTGCCCCTCTTTTTTACCTCAAGGATGGAAGCTACGGGGGCAAGGCGCCTTCGCGCTCGTTTGCGCTTGTGAAAAACAGGACATTCGACGTTGCCATTCCGCTGATAGGAGGGCTCTTCATATTCTGGCTTGCATACATACCCGCAGTCATTCTCTGGGTGTGCCTGGTCGGCTTTGCGCTTGAGGCCGCAATATTCGCGATGTCCATGCTCTACGTCGCGCATGTTTTCGCCCACTACGAGCATTTGGGCCCCGTGGAAAAGAAGAAGCAGGAGAAAGAGTGAGTCGCCGGCGCGCAGGGCGCAAAAGAGGAAGGCTGGATTGGCGTGCAAAGCCCGCTTGCGCGGCGCTGGATTGCAAAAAAAACTATATTGGAGAGCGGCGTTCGACAAGCGCGCAAAGCGCTGCCTGCTCCACCATCTCCCTGCGGTGCAAGAGCCCGCGCGAAAGGAAGTGGATTGCGCCCCCCTTCCGGCCTATGCTTTTGATGCCTGAAAGTTTTGACACTGCTTCGCCCATTGGGGAGGAATGCAGAACCACTTCCCGCATTATTTTGTTTGGGAGGGGGAAGCCCATGGAGCAGCCCCACGAAAATCCGGAGCCGTCAAACAGGCAGCAGAATTGTATGTCGAAAAAATCATCCCCGAAAGGAATGAGGCCGCTTTCAAGGCCAACGCCGTAATCGCAGCGCGGAACGAATTTTTTGTATGCCGCAACTGCGCGTGCCTGCGCGCCGCCCATTGTTTGTGCTGCGCCTATGGGCTGCTCCGGCGCATGGCCTGAAATTTTGGTGTGCAGAAGCGTTATGCGGCTTCTGCCGAATGCGCGGGAAAATGCGGCTTTGGCCCCTGATAATTTCACCGGGTTTTCAGAGCCTATGGCAAAAACGATTTTCGCAAGCCTTTTCCCTTCCCGGGAAATTTTCCCCGAGGCAATGCGGGAAGATGAAATCTTTATGCCGTCCTCTGCCCTGGCAAGGGGCACCGAGATTATTTTCAATGCGCGCATGCCTTTCTTTTTCCTGATTGCGTTTATTTTTTTGGCCATGGGGGCGGTTTCCTCGCTTACTATTATGGTGCCGGGTGATTCATCCGATGTAGACGGGCCGAATGCATCGGCTATTGGGACTATGTCGCACTTGCCCTGCATTTTTTCTTTTTTCAGGAAAGCCAAAAGCGAGGCTTTCCTCACCGAAAACGGCTGGCAGGGGCGGATTTTCATCTTCCTTGCAAAGGCGTCGGTGGCAAGGCCGATGCACACTTCGCCAAAGCCCGACGCAAGGCGTAGGAGCTTTTCATGCCCGATGTGGAGGAAATTGAACGTGCCGCCAACGACAGCACTGTCCATGGAATAAAGCCTGCGCGCCATGGAGTTAAGCCTGTATTTACGCTTGTGAATTACCAACGCCTGAAGGCGTGGGCTTCTTCCTTCAAAGACGGAAATATCTTTCCATCTCCGGAAGCGTTACTTCCGGCCATCCCGGCCGTAGCTCTTGTGAGTATGTTCCTTGCTGCATTTAAATCCCTATCCAAGGAATTTCCGCATGCATTGCAATTGTAGGTTCTTTCATCCAGTGGGATATCCTGCAGATTACCACATATGCAGCAAGTTCTTGTTGTGTTTTCAGGATTTACAAAAATGGCCTCAGCACCAGCGCTCTCAGCCTTGTACTGAATCATCCTTGCAAAACTTCCCCAACTGGCGTCATTGATTTGCTTGCCAAATTTTTGTCCTGCCATTTGCTGGCATGACAAATCCTCAAGGCATATTAGGGAATATGACTTGACCAATTCATGTGAAAGCTTGTGGAGGAAATCATGCCGTGTATTTTTCAGCTTCAGATAGTGTCTTGCTATAATTTCATTCGCCTTCTTGCGGTTATGGCTTCGCTTTGGTTTTCTCGCCCTTTTCCTCTGAAGAAATGCAAGCCTGTTTTCGTATTTTTTGATATACCTTGGATTTAGGAATTTCTGCCCGTTTGAGAGGGTTGCAAATGTTTCCAATCCCAAGTCTATGCCGACTTTTGGCTTGTTGTTTGAGAATCTTTCAATTGGAGGCTCTTCGGCTGCCAAACAAGCAAACCATTTGCCTGATGCTTCCCGCTTTATTGAGAGGGTTTTTATCTTGCCCTTGATTCCCCGGTGTCTCATTATCTGGATTTGCCCAAATGGCATCACTTCTAGCTTTTTGTTGGAGTTAAGCCTAAAGCCAAATCCATACTGAGGATAATGCAATGACTTCATTTTCTCAAAGGGCTTGAATCTTGGAAAGCCTGCTTTCTTGCCTTCCTTCTTGAGCTTGACATATCTCCATATCGCTTTTTCCAGCCTGAAAGCAATTTCCTGTGCAACCTGGGAGTATAAGCTTGAATTTTTTGCCAAGGACAGCAAGGCATTTCTTGAGGGGAATTTGTGGAAATCCTGATAGAAAGATTTGCAGTATGCAAGAAGTTCATTCCATAGGTTTTTTGCAATCCATAAATGGTGCAGCATTTCTTTCTCCTCACGCTTGGAAGGATAAATTCGGAATTTGTACGCGCGCATGGGAACATCTGTTAAGAAAGCAGATTGGCTATTTATATACTGTTTTAGGGGGTAGCTTTCCGAAAAAAACTTCCCGTAATGGACGCGCTTCGTCCACCGCCTGAAGGCGGATTACCTTCGGTGGTTTTCGCGAGAACCTATTATAAAGCTGTTTTGGCTTGAGGCTTCATGAAGGCGCAGGGAAGCGTGGAAGCACTGGGGCTGCTCGGCGGCCTTGTCATAGTGCTTCTTGCGATTACGATTTTCCTGCCCCAGCAGCAAAGCGAGATAGGGCTCGAGCGGAACCGGGCGATTGCACTGCAATCGGCGCAGGCAATTGCAACGGCTGCGGATGATGTCTACCTGGCAGGCGATGGGGCGCAAAAGTCTGTGAGCGTGGAATTTCCTGACGGCTATGACGCCTCGCGCTCGTATGCGGGCAACAAAGTGGACACTGGAAACATATTCAACAACAGGACAATTGGAATATACGTAATCGGGGCAGGGGAAATTACTGCGGAAAGCCGCGCTCCGGTTTGCGGCACGCTGCCAAACGCATCGGGAGAATACAGGATTACGCTGTATTACAATGCTTCAGGGCACGTAATGGTGAATGCGTCGTGCTAAATCCGAAAATACCGCGCTATTGCAAATCCGCAACAACACCTTTTTAAACACTTTTAACACAACTATGCCACGAGAGGTGCATATTTATGAGTCTTCCAACACATGCAAAGTTCAACGTAGAGGGAACAGGTGGTGTTACTTCACTACAGGCATCAATGGAAAATGGCTCAACCACCGGAAAACCAATGCTCCGCTTACGTGATGCTGTCATACTCTTCGCAGACAACCGCCTATACGATGCCTACAAGGAAAAGTTAGGGCGAGGCAGTCCCGTTCATACGTCCATGAAGATAATCTTCCTCAAGGAGCAACTGCACGATGTACTAAACAGCAGCTTGAGAGAAACCATTGATGGCAAGACTTTTATAAGGGTACAAAACAGAGAAATAAGGGAATATATCCAGATAGACGATGAGCTCCTTACCCCTGAGAACAAGAGCAAGAAATCGCAGCTCATAGTGGCTGAAGAAAAATGGGTTACAAGCAACGGTTACGTCACCAAAATGCTTAAAGGGAACAAACAGCGGTCAATCCCAATTCCGCAAGATGGTGAGGTCTATTGTAGCGATATTCTAAACCTTCTTCTTAACCAAAAGGAGATACTCCACCCTGCTTTCGTCAATAAGTTTGTGCAAGAATACGGAAATTTGAAGGTTAAACTTTATTTTCAAGACGAGGAAAGTGTTGCTGGCGGTCTGGTTTCGGCTGGCGGCATCAGCTACGACTTCCGCGGGAGCATCTACGTTCCTCACTGGTTCACAACGGTCTTTCCTAGGGTGCCAACATATGCCGAAGCCGGAAAATTGGAGCAGTTGATTTAAACCTCTAGAGCCATACCAATCCACGACGAAGCCAGGTAGCGCATCTACAACTGCGAAGCGGTTGGAGAATCCTAGCCGCAGGCTAGGGCTTCTTGAACTGGCCAAGACAACCGGATGCGTGGGCAGATGGCGTAAGGCTGCCAAACGCATCGGGAGAATACAGGATTACGCTGTATTACAATGCTTCAGGGCACGTAATGGTGAATGCGTCGTGCTAAAAGTGGGATAACAAACGCAAGGGCCTAGGATGCTGTTAGCCTCATCACGGGTCAGAGGTTGTTCATTTCGTCATTGGCCCATGCTTTTTAAGCAAGGCGCATTTAAATCAATTGCATGCTTCCTGAACTTGTAATCTACCTGCTTGGCAAGAATGCCCACCGCGAGGGCGTAAGGCTCACGACGAAGGAAATGGCCACCGAGCTTGAGGTGTCGCAGCAGACCATAAGCCGCTGGATGATAGAGCTCGAGCAGGCAGGGCTTATCGACAGGCACGGGCGCGAGATAAAGCTCACGCAAAAGGCAGTGGCGGAATCAGAACGCGTGTATCTCACCCTGCGGCTTGCGCTTGAGGCGAAAAGGCAGTTCAATTTTTCAGGCATTGTGATTGAGGGGCTTGGGACGGGAAAGGGCTTCGTAAAGATGCCGGGCTACCAGAAGCAGTTCATCAAGAAGCTCGGATTCGAGGCATACCCCGGCACGCTCAACCTCAAAATACCCGCCGGCCAGATTGAGCAGAGGCTTGCGCTTCGCACTGCAAAGCCCATCATTATCGAGGGATTCGGCAATGGCAGCAGGCGCTTTGGCTCGCTTGCGGCTTACAAGGCGAAAATTTTCGGCGAGCCTGCCGCAATAATTTTCCCTGAAATGTCGCACCACGGCCTTGACGTCATAGAATTGATTTCGCCGGACAATCTCAGGCGGCGCTACAAGCTGGCCATGGGCTCTGGATTGCAGGTGCTGGCAGGCGGCGGCAGCTAGCTACCAGTCGCCAAGCTTTGTTTGGGCTCCTGTTTCTTTCATCTTTTTTGCAAGCGCAAAAAGCGTGCGCTCCACGCGCTCGCGCGAGAAATCGAATTCGCCGCACAGGTAATCGGAAACAGCAGCGGTATCCGGCTCCGCAAACGCAAGCTTGGGATTTTTTTCAGCAGGCGGATGAACGAAAAACTCTTCTATTTCTTCCGCATTTTCAATCCCTTCGGAGGGCAAATTTGAGAGGGAAAGCCTTGCGATTATTTCCTTCCAGCTTGAGGCGCCCTGCACCAATTTCAGGCCTTTTTTCGGGCCCACGCCTTTAACGCCGCCGTTGAAATCCGTGCCCATTAAAATGGCGAGCCATATCAGCTGCGGATGCGTGAGGCCTGAGGAAGACAGCACAGATTCAAGCTCGATTGTTTCCGGCTCCACATCGACGTATTCGTCCTGCCTTGGCACTTTCCGCCTTCCGCTCGTGGACAAATTGCGAAGGAGGCGCGGGGAGCCGAACAGGAGAGAATCATAGTCCTGTGACGCAGCTGCCCATGCCAGCCCCGCTCGCGGCATGCATGCGGCTTGCGCTCCGCCCTCGGATGGGGCGATGACCACCGCAACCCCCATTTTTTCCAAAAGGGTTGCCGCCTGCCCAGTCATTTCGCGGTTCAGGCTGGACGTGGCTTGCGCGAATTTGTGCGCGTCTTCGGTGCGCCCTTCCTGAAGCGCCCGCCCCCATTCCGCCTTTGCAATTTCCTTGCGCTCGCGCCTTTGCGTGAGCGTTTTTTCCTTAAGCAGCGGAGGCTTCCCATCAAATATGAAAATAGGCTTTATCCCGTATTCGAGCCATTTCACGGTGCGGTAGAAGCAGCCCGCCAGATGGCCGGTTATCCTGCCCTTGGAATCCATTAAAGGCGTGCCATCCGCCTGGCGCACCGAGGAAAGAAATTGGTAGAGGGTGTTGTTGCCATCCACTGCGAGCTTTTTCCCCGCAAGAGCGGACCAGCCAACGGGCACGGGCGAAACAAGCGTTCCGAAATCAACACCCATGCCAAAAACCAGCCTGCAACGGACGAAAATCCGCCCCTCATTTTTTCTTTTTTTGCACTTCGATTATGTCCCCGATTGTGACGTTTTTGCCCGATGGCGTGGTGGGGGAGAACGCCCCGGATGCAGCTTCGGCCTGCTCAACCAAGGTTATGCCAAGCTCGCGCTCAAGCTTGCGGGCAAGCTGGGGCGAGGGGAGGGTTTTGCCATGCTCCACGCGCTCGAGGAAAGACTCCTTTTCGTTGAGCTTTTCGGCAA
>ORJL011640459.1_pt1 | contig 14646 bp, 13 predicted proteins | sample 1779941 | NCBI WGS metagenome assembly ORJL01 (sample SAMEA104232317, study PRJEB22302) | groundwater metagenome | biome: forest; feature: aquifer; material: groundwater | place: USA | collected 2011-08-07 | depth 5.8 m
AGTCCAAGACGGCGCGCGGTTAGTGTAGTGTCTCGTAATGACCTTGACAATCAGCGCAAGCGATTCCGGATAAGGTCTTTTATTGTAAAGCTATTGCCAGACAGTACACTAATAGCTGCCGTCTACCTGGCGTTGACTGCCGGTGGCGGAAAGCTGGTGGCTATTTCCGGCCTTTTTGTTCCAAAGCAGCGATTATTTTGCCCGGGCTTAGAGGCAGGTCCGTTATGCGGACGCCGACCGCGTCATAAATGGCATTGCTGATCGCCGGGGCTACCGGGATATTTGGCGGCTCGCCGATGCCCCGTGCGCCAAACGGACCGAATTTGCTGGGAACTTCAATAATAGACTTCTCGATATTGAAAGCATCTCCCGCCCGCGGCACACGGTAGTCTGTCAAACTGGCATTCATGGTCCTGCCGTCTTCAGCTCTTAGTTCTTCAGTCAAAGCATAGCCCAACCCGAATATTACACCGCCGTCTATCTGTCCCTCGACATTCCTCCTGTTAAAGGCAAATCCCACATCGTGGGAAGCAAAATACTTGAGGATTTCAACCTTTCCTGTTTCCCTGTCTACCCGCACCTTTACAACGTGGGTGCCCGTCTGCAAGCCGTCAACCATGTCCTTGTCTTTCCGGGTCTGGGCCAGTTTCTGCTCCCGCAGTTCTTCACCGATGCCTACAATCGGACCCCGTCCCGATGTTACCGCTCCAGCGCAAAGGGCAGCAATAGTCACAAATATTTCCGGGGAGGTCTTCACGAAAATCTTTCCGTCGCCTAACTTCAGGTCCTCGGCGGCTGCCTGGAGTTTACCGGATGCCAGGGCAAGAAGCTGCTGCTTTGCATCTTCCGCCGCGAGTATGACCGAATTGCCCACCCGGCAAGTTGTCCGGCTGCCGCCCGTACCTTGTTCGTAAGGCGTGGTGTCCGTATCCGAGGCGGTTACGGCGATGCTCTCCGCTGGAATGGTAAGGGTGTCTGATACAATTTGCACCAGAACGTCATGCTGCCCTCCTCCCTGCTCGGTGCATCCTGTAAAGAGGGTAGCTGTGCCGTCCTCATTCAGCTTAACCCAGGTGCTGGATGCCGGCCCTTCCTCACCAACCTTGTGTGTGCTCCACCAGGCGCTTGCCGTGCCCCATCCCTCATCAGCACTCTTCTTACCCGCGTCGTTCCTGGACAGATATTCTCTGGCCGCCATCATCGTCTGCCTGATTCCCGTCTCCCCCACGATCCCGAACGGCAGCCTTTCTCCTCTTTGTACCACGTTGCGAATCCTGAAGTCCAGCGGGTCCATTCCTAATTTCCGGGCCAGTCCGTCCATATGAGATTCACAAGCGAAGGCCTGCTGCGGGGCGCGCGGGGCACGGCAGTTGCCGGTAGGGGTATTATTGGAATAGACGGCAAATGCCTCGATATCTATATTAGGTATTGAGTAAGGTCCCTGCACCAGGTTGTAGGTCGCTGCGCTATGAGTAAAGCCGTCATTATAAGCGCCCACATCGAAGATAAGCCTGGCTTTCAACGCCACCAGGCGGCCGTCTCTGCTAGCGCCGGCGGCGATGTCAATATGAGCGCCTGTTCTGACAAAGGTTGAGGTCAATTCCTCTTCAAAGTCCAGGGACATCTTGACCGGGCAGCCGGTTTTCAAAGTAAGGAAAGCGCAGACCGGCTCGATGTTGGCAGTGCCTTTGCCACCAAATTCTCCCCCTACTTTGGCAGCGATTACCCTGATACGAGACATGGGCAGATCCAGACAGTCTGCCACTACTTTTCTAATGAGGAAAGGCGCCTTGGTGCTGTCCCAGAGAGTGATCTTCCCTGAAGAGGAAATATCCGCCACCACCTGGTGGGGCTGGGTAAAGCCCTGATGGACCGGCCTGGTAGAATAGCTTTCCCGGTGTACTAAATCAGCCTCAGCCAGCGCTTTTTCAGCGTCCCCGGTAATAATTCGTACTTTGTGAAGAATGTTTCCGCTGCCGTTGGGCCTCGGGGGATCTGATTCATAGCTGCCGATGTCTTCATGGACGAGAGGAGCGCCTGTCTTCATGGCCTCCAGGGCATCGGAAACGACCGGCAACTGCTCGTACTCCACTTCTATGAGCTTGACCGCTTTTTCCGCGGTGTAATCGTCTACTGCGGCCACAGCCGCCACGGGTTCGCCGATGTGTCTGACTTTGCCCTCAGCCAGAAGAGGGCGGTCACAGACCCAGCGGCCTGTTTTCTTCTTGGGCGCATCGCTGGCGGTGATTACCGCTTTCACCCCCGGCAGTCTTTCCGCCCTGGAGGCATCTATTTTCAAAATACGGGCATGAGGAAAAGGACTGCGGCAGAGCTTGCCCACCAGCATGTTGTGGAAGCACAGGTCTCCGGCAAAAGCTGCCTTGCCGGTTGCTTTTTCGCCGGCGTGAAGAGGTGTTGCGGTTGTTCCGCTTTGACGACGTTCGTTCAAGGCTAGATCCGTCAATGAATAACTATGTCTAACAAAAGTAGTCCACGTAGTATTATTGCACGGTCTTCAGACAAGTTACAACGAACGGCATGCCCTTGCCCTCGCCGTTGACATCCCAGTGAGTGGGAATGCTATACTGTGGGTCAAGCTCAGGCCAGTGGATTCTGAAAGATCAGCTTACTGCAACAGGAGGCGATCAATGCGGCCATCCAACTTGACTTCACGCAATATGGGGCTCCAAACGAAGGAACCGGCGTCTGGCGGACGGGGCGGTGTTTCCGGTAGGGGCAGGTTCTGTGCGTTTCGTGACAAGCTCTTTCCTGGGATGCTCCTGGCATTGTTGGTTTCAGCGCTAACCGTCTATTCCTGCGCCCCGGAGACCAAGGTACAAGATCAAAACCGGCAACCCGGCGCTCAAGGAACTCCCGCGGCTGGATCAAAATTGTCCGGTCAGGACGAGTGGCAGCGGTTACTTTCGGCAGCCAGGAGTGAGGGCAAGGTTAATGTTTATGGGGAGGCCGCTTCCATGCGAGGTCCCTTTGGCGACGCCTTCCTGAACAAATACGGTATCCAGATTGAAGTTACCGTCGCCCGGCCCACGGAGACCGCTGAAAAACTACAGCGAGAGCGCAGAGCAGGAATCTACCTGGCCGACGCCGTTGTTGGAGGTCAGGACGCATTGGTAGGAATCGTCAAACCCCTCGGCGTTCTTGACTCCCTGGAACCAACCTTCATGCTTACTGAACTTACCTCCGCGGCAGAACTTCAGAAGACCTGGTGGCGAGGAAAGCTCTATTGGAACGATGATGCCCACACCTCCCTGTCATTCGCCGCCAACCCATCCATTCCCATGGCCGTCAATACCGATATAGTCAAGCCTCCCATAACTTCTTACAAGAACTTACTTGACCCTAGATGGAAAGGCAAAATAATATTTCAAGACCCCACCGCCGGGGGAGGCGGATTCCGCCGGTTCGCCGCCGCGGGCGCCATCTTCGTTAGCTGGGATTTTTGGCGCGAAGTAATGGCCAAACAGGAACCCGCCTTTACCAGGGATGCCCGCCTTCAAATGGAAGGGGTGGCCCGGGGCAAGTATGCCATCGCCTTTTCACCCAATACGGAGCAGATTACCTATTTCAGGGACGGAGGGGCCCCGGTGGACTTTGCTCTGCCGGTAGAGGGCTCGTATATCGGGGCCGGCATCGGTGGTATCGCTGTGGTAACCCAGCCGGCCCACCCCAACGCCGCCAAGCTCCTGGTAAACTTCTTGCTCTCCCAGGAGGGGCAGACGCTGTTCAGCAAGGCATCCGGGCTTCAAAGCACCAGGATGGACGTTCCAACGGACCATCTTCACCCGGCCAAGATGAGGCAGCCGGGCATAAACTACTATGTGCCTGAAGGGGACAAGAGCTACGAGCTGGAAATGCAATGGAAGAAGATCGTAGATGAGATGGTTATCCCCTATGTGAAATAAAGAGACACTTGAACAGGGATGACGCGGAGACTTGGCCCGTGTTAGACATGAAGAGGTTCATTTGCTGGCCATAAGGCGTGCCAGCTCCGATACGTCATTCACATCCTCCAGCCGGCGCAGGATCTCGAGCATACGATCACACGTCTGCCGATGCAGCACCGGAGCTACCGCCTTGTTAAACCTGGTTTGTATCTCCGCCTGAGTCAAGGGATTTTCCGGCTCTCCTCTTAGCGGCTGATCGTGAAGCCGGCTGAATTCCCGGCCGTCTTTTGTCTTCACCGTAAGTACGCAAGGCCACTTTCCCGGGAAGAACTTATCCAGGTCCGGCTCCGCTACGACATCGATCAACTTGAACAGCTCCATATGGCGCGTATCCTTCAAATTGGCCTCAGTTTTATAATCCAGGTTAAAGAGCATTCCATCCTCCCCCTTATAAGCGGTAATTGCCAGCACATACCGCGCGCTCAGATTAGAGTTATTGGTTGACGGGTAATCCGGTGAACCGACCAAAGGCACTACCGCCGTGGGGAGTCTGTAGGTCATTCGCGCTATATCCTCGGGTCGGATGTCGTGTTTCTGGAGCAGATACAGAAGCGCCTCGATGCCAGGGAGGTTGTATATTCCCACCCCGAACCTCTTGATGGTCGTGTTCTTCACTTCAAACACCGTACCAAGCCCTTCCGTTAGTCTGGCGATGTTGGGCCTGGCGGAATGACTCGCCAAAAACCCTTGAGGGTTTTCGAATATGTCCCTGGTACCCACTGCCCCCGTCTGCGCCATCAAGGCTGCGTTAACCCCGCTCTGCGCCGCTCTGCCTACCTGGATCGCCGCCTTACCCCGGGTATGAGGAAGTTGCGGCTGCGAAGATGAGCCAGCGGCCTGGGGGGCGGCAATGCTTAATGCCTCGGCCAGTGCCTCTTGCCCCAGCCCTAGAAGTTTGCCGGCAGCCGCGGCGCAGCCGAAGGAAGCGCATAGAGACGTGGGATGAAAGCCCCGATCGTACACATTGTTTGATCCCAGCGCCCACGCGATTCTGGCTATGATATCGGAACCGATGACCGTTGCCAGAATGACGTTCTTGCCGGTGGCTTGCTGTCTCTCAGCTACGGCGATGGTCGCCGGGATCAAGCAGCTAGACAGATGGATTACGGAAGCGTGCAGACCATCAAACCCGCCGAAGCTAACTGTTGTGTTTGAAAAAGCGGCATCTGCGCAAGGCGCCTTGCAGCCCTCGCCCACCAGGCTGGACTCCTCCTTACCGCCTAGTTCCTTAACGGATCTGGCTAGATCCGGGTAGCCTTCCTTGAGGTAACTCCTGGCGCCGGCTATGGTCAGACCAACTTGATCCATGATGAGAAGCCTGGTGAATTCGACAACATCATGGGGCAAGTCCTCGAACTTCAGAGTGTAGCAGTACCTGGCTAGTTGGTCGCGGATTGCCATGTGTTTGTTCTCCTGATTTACGATGTCAGCGCGGGTCGCTGGTGCTCTAAGCCTGGAAATGCATTGAGGCTCCCGCGAAACTGTCCCCCTCATCAAGGGGGATACAGGGGGATCTACCGCGTTTCGCAGGAAGCTGGCATTATCAACACTTGAATCCGTACGGGGAATGATTTCCACAGGGGCTTCACTTCTTCAGGCGCTTAATATATATCACGAAAAGGCCCTGGTTGGCAAAGAGAGAGATGGTTCGCAGATAGTCTGAAGGTGAACTCGTCAAGTGTCGCCGCGAAATTCAGCAGAGATATATCAAACGGTTGACTGACACCTGTGGGAAAACAGTTGGCATAATTGATCTGTGTCTTCTGCCGGGCGAGGCGCGGGGGATCGCCAATCTGAAGAAGCTGGACAAGGCCCTGTTAGGCGACTGAGTAAGCGCGAGAACTTAGCCGTAGCTCGCTATTAGTTGATCTCGGTCAGTTCGTCGAGTCCTTTTCTGGGGTTTCGCCCTCTTCATAGCAGTAGGCGATCACCCGCTTCAAGGCTCTTTTGACATGGTTGGCGTGCCAAGTAATATCTTCGAGAGTAACCTGGATATCAACGAGTACTTCACCTAGTGCTTGTCGATCCTTGATATCCGTTTCTATGAATTGGTCTAAGAAGTCCCTGTATTCCTCTAGGTTCATGTAGAGGTCTGATAGGGTACAGCCCATTTCGCTGACGGGGGCACGGCGCATGCCCAATGCCTCTACCTTGTCCCAAATATCCTTAGCCAACTGTAGGTGTCTCGCAGTGCGATTCTCTTTGTCGTTCGAATACCGTGCCATATCATTGCCTCCAATAATAACTAAGATGAGGCGAGGCTGCCAGAACCGAGAGGTCGATTATCCTATTCGCCAATAACATTTGCCAGGTTCTGAAGATCTACCAGAACCGCCCGGTCCATGCCGGCCAGGTCTTTCAGGACTTCGATTTTGGCTCCGGGGAACACGGAGCGGGCCCGGGCAATGACCTTCGATGATTGTTCGGAGCCGATTTCCAGGATGATGCTGGCCCGCGGACGGATTCTTTCCGGGGACTGGTCCAGCAGCCGGTAGATATAGTCCAAGCCTTCTTCTCCGCCCAGAAGGGCCGATTCGGGCTCGTGCTCCCTGATTTCCCGCTGGAGCGACCGGTAGTCCTTGGCGGTCACATAGGGCAGGTTGGCTACCACCAGGTCAACGGCTTCGGGCAAAGGGGCCAGCAGGTCGCCTCTCAGGAAAGTAATGCGGTCTTCCACTCCATGCTTCTCAGCGTTGCGCGAAGCCACGTCCAGGGCCTCGCCGGAGATGTCGGTGGCATAGATTTCAGCGTTGGGGAGGCTCTTGGCCAGGCTTACGGCGATGGCGCCGGAACCGGTCCCGGCGTCGGCGACGGCCAGCGGCTGCCCGCGGTACTTATTCCGGGCGAGTTCCACCGCCATTTCCACCAGCAGCTCGGTTTCGGGCCGGGGAATGAGGACATGGGGATTGACTTCAAAATCGAGGCCGAAGAATTCGCGGCGGCCGGTGATATAGGGGTAAGGCTCCCCCGCTGCCCGGCGTTCGACCAGCCGGTGATAGGCATCGGACTGGGATGGCGTCAGGGGTTCATCAGGGGAGGCGTAGAGTTCGGCCCGGCTTACGGCCAGGGCGTGGGCCAGCAGCAGTTCGGCTTCCGGCCGCGGATCGGCTACCTGGCGGGCGGAGAGGGTGGCGGCGGCCTCACGCAGCGCTTCTTGCCGGTTCACGGACTTGTGTTTCCAGCGATCTGGTCTGTTCATCGGCTATCAGCGCGTCTATCACGGGGTCTAGTTGCCCGGCCAGAATGGTCTCCAGGTTGTGCAGGCTCAGCCCGATACGGTGGTCGGTCAGCCGGTCCTGGAGGACGTTGTAAGTCCTGATCTTCTCGGACCGGTCGCCCGTGCCCATCTGGGAACGCCTTTCCCTGGAAAGCTCTTCTTCTTTCTTGCGGTCCAGGGCGTCTTTCAGCCTGGCGCGCAGGACGGCCATGGCCTTGTTGCGGTTCTTGAGTTGGGAACGCTCGTCCTGGCAGACGGCGACGACGCCCGTGGGAAGGTGCGTTATGCGGACCGCCGTTTCCACTTTGTTGACGTTCTGCCCGCCGGCGCCGCTGCTGTGAAAGAAGTCCATTTTCAGATCGTCGGGATTGATGTCCACGTCCACCTCTTCGACTTCCGGCATGACCGCCACGGTGGCGGTGGAGGTATGGATACGCCCCGAGGCCTCGGTGGTAGGAACTCGCTGGACGCGGTGCACGCCGCGTTCGTACTTCAAGCGGCTGAAGGCGCCTTTGCCCTTCACCTCGAAAACAATTTCCTTGAGAGCGCCGCGTTCGCCCGGGGACTGGTCAACGACTTCTATGTTCCAGCCTTTGGTCAGGGCGTACTTGAAGTACATGCGGTACAGATCGCCGGCGAATATGCCGGCTTCGTCGCCGCCGGCGCCGGCCCGGATTTCGACGATGACGTTCTTTTCGTCGTTGGGGTCGCGGGGCAGCAGGGCCTGTTTGATGTCCTTCAGGAGGTTTTCTTTCTTTTCCTGCAAGGACTTCAACTCTTCTTTGACCATGGCCGTCATTTCGCCATCGAGCCCGTCGCTAAGCATGGCCTCGGTCTTGGCCAGGTTCTCGTTGACGGCGGTGTACCGCCTGTGCAGGGCCACCATGGACTCCAGGGAGGCCCGCTCTTTGGCCAGGGTGCGCAGACGGGGCAGGTCGGTGGAGACCTCGGGCTGGGACATCAGTCCTTCGAGTTCCTCGTATCTCTTTCGTATGGAATCTAACTTATCTATCATTTCAGCTTTGCGAATACAAAATATATCTGAATTATAGCAGAAAGCCGCCCGCGGCGGCTATTTGATCAACCTTCGTTTCATGGTCGAGAGCGACAGGAAGAAGAAGAACAGTCCCAGGGCAATCAGATAAGCTACCTGGGCCAGATAGAAGAGCTCGAAATGCCCGGTCATGACGCCGCGGGCCACCTGAACGACGGGAGTCAGCGGCAGGAACCCGGCCAGCCCCTGGACCCAGGCCGGAATGTTTGACAGGGGGAAGAAGACGCCGCTGAAGAAGAACATGGGCGTGATGAACAGGGTGAAGTAGTAGCCGAAGGAGGTGATCGAAGGCGCTTTGGAGGTGAAGAACATGCCCATGGAGCCGAAGACGAACCCCTGGACCACGGACAGCGGCAGCACCAGCAAGGCCCAGGGCGACTGCACCAACTGGAAGAGGGTGAGAATGACCAGGATGGAGGTGGCGGTTATCAGGGAACGGGAGGCGGCCCAGAAGATTTCTCCGCCGATAACGTCCTCGATGTTGACCGGGGTGGCGATGATGGCGTCAAAGGTCCGCTGGTGCTCCATGCGTATGAATGTGCCGTAGGTACATTCGAAGGTGGCAGCGTACATGGCATAGCTGGCCAGAATGCCCGGGCCTATGAACTGAGAGTAGGTCTGCCCGGCGATCAGGGGCACGACTCCGCCGAGGCCCAGTCCCATGGCCACCAGAACGATGACGGGCTCCGCCAGGGCCGAGAGGAACTCGGTCTTCCACAGGCGGAAGTAGACGTCGCGGTCGCGCTGCCAGACGTAGAGCGACCGGTAGGATACCCTTTCGAGTTTCAATCCTGCAGCGCCCTCCCGGTCAATTTGAGGAACACATCTTCCAGTCCCGCCTGCCGGTAGGTCAGCTTCTCGGTGTTGAGTTCCAGGCCCTTGAGCAGATCGCCGCCGTCCTGGCCGAAGACATAGAGGGTATCGCCCATTTCCTCGACGTTGGGGGTGCGGGTCTTGAGTTTGGCGATGACGCCGGCCCTTTGTTCCGGCTTGACGCGGATTTCCACCACTTCTTTGCCGGCGTAACGGCTGATCAACTCGGCCGGGGCGCCCTCGGCCAGGATTTTGCCCTGGTGCATGATTACCAGCCGGTCGGAAAGGTAGGTCGCTTCTTCCATGTATTGAGTGCAGAAGATTACTGTGGCGCCGCGCTCTTTCAGGTAGCGCACCTTCTGCCAGACCAGGTGCCGGGCCTGGGGATCGAGTCCGGTGGTCGGCTCGTCCAGGATAAGTATCCTGGGTTCGTTGAGCAGCGCCCGGGCGAATATGAGCCTCCGCTTCATCCCGCCGGAGAGAGAGTCTATCCGGCTGTCCCACCGTTCGACCAGTTGGAACATTTCCAGGGCTTCGGTGGCCCTCTTGAGAGCCACTTTCTTTGGTATGTCGAAGTAGCGGCTGAAGACCATCAGGTTCTGCCCCACGGTGAGGTCGGGGTCGAGGTTGTTTTCCTGGGGCACTACGCCGAGTATGGCCTTGATCTGCCGGCAGTCGGTAGCCACGTTCTTGCCGTCCACGGTCAGCTTCCCGCCGGACGGGGGGCTGTAGCAGCAGATCATGCGCATGGTAGTGGTCTTGCCGGCGCCGTTGGGACCCAGGAAGGCAAAGCTTTCCTGGGGCTTGATGAAGAAGTTGATGTGGTCTACAGCGGCAAGCTGCTTATAGGTTTTGACGAGGTCATGGCCCTCGACGATGTTAGCCGGCATGTTCCTCCCGAGAATGCTCCGGGGAAGATTATATCAGATTGAGGGTGGCGGATTCCTCGCTCGTGAGGCTGGCTCATGCCTGATTGAGATAGATCTTCCTGGCCAGGGCCTGCCCTTTGGATGTCTGGAAAACCTTGATGATGATCTTCGCCAGTTTAACCTTGTCCCGGATATCGTTATCGTCTTTTAGATTGACCAGCCAGTCGGCCTCGTAGAGGACCTGGAAGTCGGCGGTCTTGACCTTGCCGGGAGTGTGGTGGTGGGCGATGATCTCGCAGATTTCAGCGGTCTTGTCTTCGGGAAAGCCGAGGCTTTGCAGGATGGGCCTCGCCACGCCTGGACCTTCCATTTCCTGGTATTTCCCGGCGTTGGAGTGGTGTTTGCGTTCGGCTTCGTGAATGCCGATATCGTGGAGGACGCCGGCCGCGATGCAGACGTCGTAGTTATTGGCCGGCTCCATCAGTTGTTCGACGTAGCCGGTGACGGCTTTGGCGTGGCGGATGCGTTTCTGATCGTCTCCAAAATAGGCTTCCATGGCCGCGATCAACCGGGACTTGATGTCTTCCATGGGGCTCCCGTCATTTCAAGAAGTAGTGGGCCATAATATCCAGGCGGCCGTGTTTGATGAGATACATGCCCGAGAATTTCATAACTTGGCGTATCTGTTGCCGATAGAAGGGGGCGTAGCAGTGAGTTTCGCAATTCTTGCACATTGGCTTGGGGTCGTACGGGCACATCAGCAGCTTTACCACCCCGTGCGTCAGAAGCTTGTGGCAGGAAGGGCAAAGCTGGAGTTCGCCGGAATCCAGAACGGCTGACAGGTCCACTTTCTCGATGGAGAACGGCAGCTTGTCCGCCGTCTTATGGTTTTCGCGGCAAAAGATGGAAACGAACTGGGTCAGGGTCTTGATATCCTTTTGCTTCTTGGGATCGAGCTTCTCTGTTAGTTTAGACATGCCTTATTTGTATCACAGGCGTTCTCCCGTTGCAACGACAAAAGTCGCATTGCTGGATTTCATATAGGCGAGGCGCAAAATAGCAATTTTGCAGCGCTCTTCTAAGTGTTGTATAATGCGCGCCAATCGCTCACCGTCGCGAGCGGGCACCCAGAGTGATGTCAGGGGACGTCATTGCGAGGATGCCATCGCGAAGTGAGTGTGGCGAACCAGCGGACCCTGGAAAATGATGTTCCCCGACAGGCGTCGGCAGGGTCCATTGTGAAGCGGGCGGAATCCACGTTCATGCCACGGATTACCGCTTTTGCCGAAACGACTGGCCTGGTTTCGCTCCTGACCTGAGTTGCTGTCACTGGCTCGTAGTCAAAGCATACAATTTAGGAATCCCCGCTAGACCCACTAACTCGGTTGTCTGAATCCGGTTACCCAAACCCATCTCGCGGTTTCGCGCGAATCTAGCTGGATCACTTGGGGTTTTGTCCGCGCAACGTGAAAGGCGCCATTCACCAGCAAGTATGGTCAAACACGCCAGCGTGAGCGCGGAACGTCCGCGAACCTGGTTTCCGCACAAGGCGCAAGAGTCATATTTTGATGGAGGACAGAAGTGTTCAGAAGCAGATGGCTCAGGCTGGTAACCGTGGCGCTGATGCTCGCGCTCATAGGTGTCGTTGAGGTCCTTCGATATCCGGTGTCGGCCACCGTACGATTGCCACAGACAACTCTTGTCAGCGACCTCGCGTCTCCCGGCAATTTCGCCGTCGGGCAGAACGCGGCTTTGGTTCTGGGGCAGACTGACTTTGTCTCGAATTCGGACCACGGTGGCTCGGCGGCAGCCAACACCGTTTATTACCCGCAAAGCGCTGCAATTGATGGTTTGGGGAACCTCTGGGTAGCTGATAGATACAACCACCGTATACTGAAATATGACAAGCCGTTTACCAACGGGATGTCCGCTTCGCTCGTCCTGGGGCAGGCGAACTTTGTTTCCAATTCGGCCAATCCTGGCGGAGTTGCGGCCAACACACTGTCTCAACCGGCTGGCATTGCCTTTGATAGCTCGGGAAACCTATGGGTGGCAGACCAGTACAACCACCGTGTATTGAAGTACGCCAGTCCGTTTTCCAACGGGATGAATGCCACATTGGTGTTGGGGCAGGCGGACTTCGGTTCCAATACATATAATCGCGGCGGCGACCCGGCGGCTAACACGCTTTATCGCCCGTCTGGTATTGCCTTTTATTCAGGTAACCTCTGGGTGGCAGACCAGTACAACAATCGGGTGCTGAAGTATGCTCCATCATTTTCCAACGGTAAGGATGCCGCTTTAGTATTGGGACAGGCGGATTATGTCTCTCGCTCCACTAATTCCGGAGGTTTGTCAGCGAGCTCCCTTTGGTTGCCCTGGGCTGTTGCCTTTGACAACTCGGGCAATCTTTGGGTATCAGACCAATACAATCACCGTGTATTGAAATACGCCAGCCCGTTCTCCATCGGGATGAGTGCCACGAGGGTCCTGGGGCAGGCTGATTTTACCTCTAATTCGGCCAACCGGGGAGGGGCGGCAGGGGCCGGCACGCTCTCCAGCCCCAATGCCATCGCTTTCGACAGTGGGGGGAATCTCTGGGTAGCGGACTATGGCAACCACCGGGCGCTAAAGTACGCCAGTTCCCTTTCCAACGGGATGGATGCCACAGCGGTGCTGGGACAAGCGAACTATACCTCGAGTTCCAGCAACCGCGGCGTTGCGGTTGCCGCCAACTCGCTCTGGAATGCCACTGGACTCACCCTTGACAGCGCTGACAACGTAGTGATCGCCGACTATGCAAACCACCGGGTTCTGAAGTATCTATCATCCGACGCCTGGAAGTCTTATAGCGATTCAGGACACGCGAGCGCCACCGATTCATTCTCGGGTTCACAGTCCACTGTCTACATGTACGGGACGGGATATCCTGTCGGCGCGACCTACCGCACCGTTTTTTGGGACTCCAGTGGTGCCAACCGGGGAGCCGTCGATGCCACCGCTGACGGCAGTGGCAATTTGAGCTCGGCCCATTCCCTGGCGGCCCCGGACGTGGCAGGTGACTGGCACGCTACAGTGTACGATAGTACGAGTTATAGCCCCGCAAATTACAGTACTTCCGACAGCCATATCGTTGTTGACGATACCTCTTATGGGTCGGGATATGCTTTCAATGTGGCTCAGTCTGCCATTCCTGAATTACCCACGGTATTGGCAGCGGTTGCCGTGCTGGCAACCTGTCTGGCGGTCTACTGGCGTGCCAGGAGGCCGGCCCGTGTGTAGTCGAACAGATGGACAACGATCGGACGAAAGCAAGCCACCCGCCAGCACCCTCGCTGAGAGTTCTGGCACAGTCGGTGGGGTTGCCGGAGAGCCTCTGTCGGCGGACCAACAAACCGGTGTCAACAGAGGCAAGCTGCTCAGGATGTTCCTCATATTCTCCCTGATTGTTTTGTTTGTGTTGCTGGCAGCTTCAGTCTTCAGACCGATGGGCACAGGAAAGAGATACACCGAGATCCAGAAGGCTCAGTTGCTGCGGTCAGCCGAGGAATGGATCATCCAGTATGATGTCATCAACCGGAAAGGCAGTGTCACCAGCTACACCATAGACGTCTCGGTGGACGGCCAGCCGTCCTCTATGACCTTTTCTCTTCCGGATGGGCATTCGTTCCCTTACATTAAGCGAATCAGGCAGGACATGCTAACTGACGGGATCGTAAAGTTTGCGGTTCACGAAGGGGGGAATACCGATCCTGTGGAGGAAACCGTCTACTATTTGGCGCCGAACTAGCTGTTATGTGCGTCAAAACCGCTGGCCGTCAATGTTTCTGTATTAAATATTAGGAGGGCTCAGAATGGAACGGAGCGCGAATCGGGGCATCGTCCTCAAGATTGGAATTATCTGGCTGGCAATATTGCTAGTGGGTTCATTCTGGCTGGCAGGTCGGTCGGACGCGTTGGAAATGACCGTTGTACCTCAGGTGCCCAGGGAAGGCGAACCGATCATTGTCGCTTTTCACCTCAACAATCCCTCTTCTGAGGCAACTCTTACAGAATATCAATTCTGGTCTGATGGCAAGATGCTGCAGGAAGGGAACGCGGCTTTACCTCCTGGCTTCAGCGCTACGTACAAATATGTCTACGCTAACACCCTTCATATTGGTGAACAGGTGAACTTGGTGGTGAAGACGCGGTCAGGCAGCGAGGACAACCAGAAGATTGTCTCGTCGCCATCTTACCCCCCGCAAGTGTGGTCCAGCTTTGTTAGCTTTGCCTCCTTCTCGACTTCAGTGATGAGTTCCATGGCCTCGATGACCTACTACGGAAGCAGCTTTGGGAATGACCACGAACCCAAGGTTGGGCTGATTATCTCCCTGACTCTCGTTGCTCTGCTCTTCTTTGCCGAGATTGTTGGTCCTTTGCCTATGAGCGGTACTGTCAGCGTGCTAAAACGATTGAGGATATCGCTATCTACTTTGCTTTGGGTCTTGCTCATACTCTTTGGAGGGCTCATCTACACCAGCGTGGTAATCGTGCTTCAGCGTTGATGACCTCCATTTACCTGCAATTGCCGTTGACTTGAAAACGCGGTTCAAGTTATACTCGCCACGGTTCACGATAAGGGTCCGCCGGGGTATCGCCCCGGTCCCTTGTTTCGTTACTGTGATTAGAGTTTAATATGGATCGTCCCGGATAATGCTGTTATTCCTGGCTATACTGGGCATCTTC